>CEUM01018796.1_pt1 | contig 13222 bp, 14 predicted proteins | sample 356421 | NCBI WGS metagenome assembly CEUM01 (sample SAMEA2622716, study PRJEB7988) | marine metagenome | biome: marine biome (ENVO:00000447); feature: surface water layer (ENVO:00002042); material: "saline water (ENVO:00002010), including plankton (ENVO:xxxxxxxx)" | depth 5 m | reverse complement strand
TTTATAACGGCAAAAGGGTTGAAAGGATTATTGGTGAGTCAGATACCGTATTAGATATAAATGAAAATCAGGAGTATCTTGTAAAGTTGGGCTTTTTATCAATTAAAAAAACTGATTTAATCGGTAATGTTAAAAAAATTGTAAGGCTTGAAGAGATTTCCTATTAAAATTTTTAAAAAAAATGTTAAAATTAACGAAATACCATTTGTTTTAAGAGGAGAGCAATGTGAGTGATTCTAGCGACCAGCCCAAGAGTGCCGAAAGAGTATTTCTCCACGATCTTAGTAATCAGCTTGTAGTTGCTCAGGGCATGGGCGGATATGTCCTTGGTAGGCTTAAGAAAAAGGATGATGTTGACCCCAAAGAATTGACTAGGATGGAAAAAACAGTAAAAGCTATAGATAGAATGATCGTAATGGTCAAGGATAGAAGAGAAGTTCTTAGGGCGGAGAGAGAAAAATCAGAAGAATAATAAGTTAATTCTTCTTAATATTAACTGATACAATATCTCCTAACAAAAAGGATTCCATTTCAAGACTATGATCTGTTTTTTTCATAGATTTAGGTCCTCTTCTTTTACATATAGATGAATGGTCTTCAGAGTGAATGACTTCAAGTTGGCCAACCTTAACGTCAAATCGGTGTCTCTTCCATGTTTTTAAAGGGTTTAACTTTGAGACTTTTCTGTGGACGTCTAAAACTGTTCCTGCCTTAACACCTTGAATTTTTCCAATATTTACGAAGAAGTTCTTGTTTACTTTTTCATTTTTGTAACCCATGGGAACTTGCTGGGATATATTGAAGATGATGTAGTCCTTAGAGTATACCAGAGTTGAGAAGCTGAAGATCATTAATATAATGATGGCGTTTTTTTGCCGCATTATGGGTCCTTTTTTTTTAGTTTTAAAAACTATAGGAGATTTGGCTTAGATATCGTCCTAAAATGGAAAAACTAAAATTAGAGCTTTGGTAAGATGGAAATATTTACCGGTTTGATTTTTTGATTCTTAGATACTTGTAGATATTTGGAATAATATCTGAGTACCTATAGTTTTGGATATTGCTGTGAAAGAGAGTATAGGTTCTTTGATAGTAGAGCATGAACCATGGGAGGTCTTTTAAGACTTCCTCCTCCATTGATTCCATTAGCTCCTTCTTTTCTTGAATACTATAAACCTTTTTAAACTTCTTGAAGCTGTTATCAAAGTTTTTATTATTATAGAAGGTTGCATTAGGTCCTGGAGGGGAGTTTTTTGAATAGAGGAGTTGTAGAAGATTCTCTGCATCAGGGTAATCCATAGACCAACCGCCCATCCACAACTGCAATGACCCTTCTCTTACTTTTTTGAGGAAAGTGGTAAAAGAGTTAACTACAACTTTTACATTAATCCCAATTTTTTTCATCTGATTTTTTATGTATTCAGCTTGTTTCTTCGTAAGCTCAGTGTCGCCTCTTGTATCGTATTGGAGAACTGGAAGCCCTTTTCCGTTGGGGTAACCTGCTTGTTTAAGCAGTTTTTTGGATAGCTCAATATCATAGTTAATGGAAATCGTTTTCGAAGGGCTGTAACCTGGAATACCAGGTGGGTAAATGGAATTTGCTTTTTGCCCTGTTTTGTTTGTGGATAAGTCAATAAATTTATCTCTATCAATTGCATAAGTAATAGCTTTTCTTAAATCCTTATTTTTTCCTAAAAGAGGGTCTTTCATATTAAATGAAAGCCACCAAAAGGTGAGCGTTGGAGATATTTGAAGATTAATTTTCTTTTCTTTTAAATTACTTTTAAGTTCTCCAAATTTATTGAGTGCAATTTTTAGATGTTCTTTAGAAAGGCTTATAATATCTATTTTTTTATTGATAAACGCATTCCATCTTGAGTCATGTTTCTTTATAATATGGAAGTTTATTTTGTTTAAAAGAGGTAGAGGCTTTCCAGCATCAATTAGTAGTTTCTTTGAATGGGACCTCCTATCCCCTTTTTTTGGATATGAGGAAAGGTTGTATTTTTTAAATTTAGTTAGGGTGAGTGGATGATTGGGCTTTAAGGACTCAAGTTTGAAAGGACCAGTACCTATTATATTTTTGGATAGGTTATTTTTATAATAGATAATTGATTCAATAGGCAGTGGTGACGTAAAGCTCATTGATAGCGCATAGATCATTTGAGGGTAAGGTTCCAAAAGGTCGATAATTAAGGTGTGATCTCCTCTTGTTTTAAGGCCAGAAACTTCAAGGTTAATATATTTTTGGAAGTCTGAGCCAGCTTTTTCTCTAAATTCATTTAATCCTTTTATTTTACCGTCAAATAACCACCAACCATTACTTTTATTTGGTTTGAAGGCAAGTCGTTTAATTTGGTTTATAAAGTCTTGAGCAATAAGAAAACGGCTCTCTTTTAGGGAAGGGTCGCTATGGTAAGGCACATTTTTTTGAATGTTTATAATATATCTTTTTCCATTATTTTCTATTTTTGGCATGCTTTTGGCGAGCAAGGGTTTTAATGCGAATGGTCTTTTTAAGTAGTGATACTCATAAAGTTGCTCATAGGTTTGATACATTACAGTTGAAGAAACAACGTCATAGGCAGATGATGGGTCAAAAGTAGGAATTTTATCCCTGATGGCCAAGTTAAGAATATCCGTGTCACTACCTTTTCCTTTAGGTTTAGAGCAAGCCTGGAGTAATACAATGATCACAAATAAAATGACTTTTTTCATTTTTTTCTCAAAATAGTGAAGGTGGAAGCCACCTCTCGGGGATGATTAGATTTTAGGGTACCTTGAACTCCTCATCAACTAAAAAAGACACAATATCCCAGTTGTAGCCTTTATTCTGTAGATACCTAAGGATTTTATTTTTAACTTTTTCTTTATGTATTTCATTTTTAAACGCTGCAGGTTTTTTTTTGGCTATAATCTCCTTTATCAGGGACTCTTCAGTTATGTTATGCTCTTTAAAAACTTTTTCTACTTCCTCACTTGTGACCTCTATTTGGTCCTCTATCTTTAGCCTTTTTTTAATGAGGTAGGTTGCACAACCTCTTCTCATAAGAGAAGTAATTCTCGAAAATGTGTAATCCTTTTCGCATAAATAATTTAAGTGTTTGGCCCTTTGAATCGCCAAGTCGATATCTTTAGGATCAAAATCCTTTTCTTGTAGTTTCTTTTTTAGACGAAAAAGTGAATAAGGCTGTCTTGCCAGGAGTTGAAGCGTTTTTATATAAGCGGGACTTTGTTTAATTTTAGGCTCCTTCGAGAGCTAAAGAAGGCTTCCTTAAAACAAGGGAGCCTTCTTATTTTATATAACTCTAATGAACCTTTTTCTTTTGTTTTGAGGAGCTTTTTTTTGTAGGCTTCTCTTCAAGAATTTCTCCTGTTTCTTGATTAATGTCTGCTTCCTGAGACTCCTCTAGAAGGCCCTTTTTTACAAGAATCTTATTTTTAATTTCTTTCATAATGTCTGGGTTTTCTTCTAAAAAGCGCTTGGAGTTTTCTCTTCCTTGGCCAACTTTCGCATTATTGTAAGAAAACCAAGCACCCGCTTTTTCTATGACGCCACTCTCTACAGCCATATCTAGAAGGTCGCCGGATTTAGAGATTCCCTTTCCAAACATGATATCAAACTCAACATTTTTGAAGGGGGGAGCAATTTTGTTTTTAACGATTTTTATTTTTGTTCTGTTACCGATAATGCTGTCACCCTCTTTGATGGCTCCAATTTTCCTAATGTCCATGCGAACAGAGGAGTAAAACTTGAGTGCATTCCCACCTGTTGTTGTTTCAGGATTTCCAAACATAACGCCAATTTTCATTCTTAGCTGGTTAATAAAAATAACTGTGGCATTTGTTTTAGCGATAGAGCCAGTAAGTTTTCTTAGTGCTTGAGACATAAGTCTTGCCTGGAGTCCCATGTGAGAATCTCCCATATCTCCTTCTAATTCAGCTCTTGGAGTTAATGCAGCTACGGAGTCAACGATAAGCAAATTAACTGCACCAGACCGTACCAACATGTCACAAATCTCTAGTGCTTGTTCTCCACTGTCTGGTTGAGAAATAAGAGTATTGGGAATATCCATTCCTAATTTAGCGGCGTAGCTTGTATCTAAAGCATGCTCCGCATCTATAAATGCGACAGTTCCACCCGCTTTTTGGCACTCTGAGGCAATATGAATTGTTAAAGTTGTTTTTCCGGAAGACTCTGGTCCATAAATTTCTACGATTCTTCCTTGAGGAATACCACCTATTCCAAGCCCTAAGTCGAGACTGAGGCAACTTGTGGAAATCGCAGGTACTTTTTCCGTGCTTTTTCCATCTAGCTTCATAATTGCACCCTTTCCAAATTGTTTTTCAATAGATGATAGGGCAAGTTCAAGGGCTTTGTTTTTCGCATTTTGTTCGGATGAAGAGACTGTGGTGTTTTGTTTTGCCATTTTATTTCTCCTAACTAAGGGCGTATCTATTCGAAGCTTTTAGATCAATCTCAAAACTTAAGATGAAGGATTATCATTTTATTTTTTAAGTCGCTACCCGTTTTTATGTTCAAAAGCCCAGTATTGAAGAATAAAGTTAAGTCCAAGATATGTCTGAGCATAAAATTAGGCTGAAGCAAACTTTATGGAATTATTTCAAAAAACTGAATGATCTTATAAGTAAGGCCAGCATATAAGCCCGCCACAACATCATCTAAGATGACTCCTGAACCATGTTTTAAGTTTTTATCAATATAGCGAACAGGTTCAATTTTAAAAATATCAAAAAACCTAAATAGGCAAAATAGAATGACGAGATGGTAAATGTTGTGGTCTTGAATAAAGAGCCACGCAATACTCATTCCAATGACTTCATCAATAACGATCCATGAAGGGTCTAAGGCATCATGCTTTTCTTGAGCCATTTGTGTGATAAAAGATGAAGCAATGGTCAAAATGACAAGGGGTGGAATGAAAAAAATAATTGGAGGGTTTTTGGAGCCAAGCAAAAATAAAAAAGGGAGTGTAGCAAGACTAGCAAAGGTACCAGGAGCTTTTGGAAGAAATCCAATCCCAAAAAAAGAAAGAAATAAAATTTCTGGATTCTTCAGGCTTGGACGTTTATGATTTTGCATATTAAACAGCCTTCAAAAAAGAAGTTTTAAAAATTTTTCCTAGGGTATTGGAAAATTATGAAAAGACCAAGCTATTTGTCAAAATATCTTTTCGACTGGGACTTGATAGGTGTGATGCTAGATGGACGCTCGGCAATAGATTCTAAGTTTTTTGTGGGTCAGGTCAACAATGTTGATGAGGCTAATAATTTTTTAAAGGGTTATGGGCTTGATCCCAATGACCTTGTAAGCAAGTCAGAGCTTTTTGGCAATTTTCAAGAATCACTTCAATTTATAAGAAGATATTTTTTAAAGGAAGGAAATGAAGATGGTTTGGATCTGAGGATGCCGAGTCAGATTTATAGAATTACAGATATTAATGAGCTTTTTCTTATGGCCACACAAGAAGGCCCTGAGAATATGGAAGAAAAGTTGTGGGCAGAAGTTATTTTAAAGGTGATGCATACAATCCTACATGTCGATAAGGATTTAAGAAGTAACTATTTTCCTGAAATACAAAAACAGGTTTTTGATAGATTTTATAAGTATATTTTTAGGGAGAAAGAAAGGCTCTATTTAGGTATAAAGGGGCAGGATGACCGAGTTCCTCTTGTAGACTTTGAAACAAAGTCAAAAAAGACTAGAGATAGTGTTATTATTAAATTACTTCATAAAGCTGAAAATGTTGCTGAGGAGTTATTTGATACAATAGGCATTCGTTTTATTACAGAGACTAAGTTTGATACTTTGATGGTTGTAAAATTTTTGATTGAAAATACTATTGTAATTCCTCACAATATTAAACCTAGCCGCTCTGTGAACACTCTTGTTGATTTAGAAGAGTTGAAAAGCCGATATAGAAATTTATTGAAAATGGCGTTAAGGAATAACCTTTCAGAAGATAGGTTTATTCAGGCGATGGAGAGAGAATGCCAAGATTGTTCATTTGAAAGTGTCGGAGGAAAAGATCGAAATATTCATTCATCCGATAATTATCAGACTGTTCAATTTACGGCACGGCACCTAATTAACTATAAAAATCCGTTTTTGCAGGATTTTAATGAAGTTAGAAAAGTTGCCAAAGATCTGGGTGAAGCCCAAACAGAGCTTTCTAAGAAAGTTTTATCTTTAGATATGAGTTTAATAGCTAGAGATATAAGGTTTTTTTACCCTTATGAAGTTCAAATCGTTGATAAAGAAGGCAATAAAAGAAACACTGAAGGAGAGGCATCTCATTTAGAATACAAGAGGTCTCAACAGATATCTGCTATGAAAAGAGTTTTTGATCCGTTATTAAAATTGAAAAATATAAAGATTTAATTAAAATTCCTGGAGAAGGCAACGTTTTTTTATAAAGTTAAAAATTCTCTCGTTAATACTTTCTGGGAAATCAACTTGGGGTACATGACTTCCTTCTTTTACAAGGTAAAACTCAGACTCTCTTAGGTTAAGACTATAAATTTTTTGCAAATAATTTGGAACTAGCTTATCTTTGTCTCCACCAATAATTAGCGTGGGAGAGTTGATATTAGAAAAATGCGAAATACCTTCATGAAAATGCATTTCGTTCATTAAGTGAATAAATAGATCAACATCAAGCTCACCTATTCTTTTCATATAAGTTTCAACAAATTTTTTATCAGTAAAGCTTTTATTAAATCCACCATCATAAATGATCCATCTTGCTAATGGATTTAAATAAGATGATTCCCAAAAAGTCTTTATCCCATTAGGAAATTTATCCCTCATAATTCGAAGAAATTTGAACAAAAAGTGACTTAAGTTTGAATTGAACATAACATCTTTTGGTGAGTAAGGGGTTCCCGATATTAAAACCATTCCTCTAACAAAGTCTGGATATCTTCTTGCAAACTCTATGGAGATATTAACGCCCATACTATGACCAATTAAAATAATATTTTTATTAAGGGCTTTCTTACTCATAGAAAAAACAATTTCAAAAAGGTCTCTTGTTATATTATAAAAACTAACATCTCTATAATCATCCTTTTTAGATGAAGAGAAGTGACCCCGATAATCATGAATTAGTATTTGAAAATTATTTCTTTCAAAAAAAGGAAGTTGAAATTTCCAATGATAGTTACTACATACCAGTCCATAGTTAAAAATTAAAAGAGTTTTTTTAGGATCAAAATCTTCCTGCTTAAAGTTAGTGTTGTAAAAAATTCTAACTTTATCACTTGTGTAAAAATAAGCAGGGTGATTATTTTTGAACATATCAGTTTAATTCCTTTTCAATAATAAAAATATTTTTTTCAATCATTTCAATTATTTTTTTCTCCTCTTCATTTTCTTTCTTTGTTAAATCTTGATAATTCTTTTCAAATTCATTTTCATTGTTTTGTTTCATTTCTTTAATAAAATTGACTATTTTAAATTCGCAAAATTCAAACGAGACTGTGTCTTGGGGCTTGAGCCTTATTTTTCCAGAAACTTTTTTTTGGTTATGGAGGAAAAATAGATCTTTTTGGTTTGTAGAAACTTCTAACTTTTCTTTTTTAATTTTTAAGTAAATTTCAGGAAGGTTAAATTTATCTGACGGTATGATTATATCCGATTTTGGATCTTGTCCAATGGTAACATCATCGAATAGAAAGGATAGACTTTCATTGTATGGTTTTAAGAAGAAAACTTTAATCATGATAATTCAATAATATCATAATTATAGAAAAGTGGTAGATAAAGATCTAACTTTGATGGCTAACAAAATAGGTTAGTATTTGATGCATTTTAATACGTCTTGTTCTATATTATATAAAAAATTTTCATCTATCTTAACAAATGTTTCAAGGCTTTTGAACGGTGATAGACCTGATTGTTTAGTACCGATAATATCTCCCTCACCTCTCAATCTTAAATCTTCGTCAGCAATTTTGAAACCATCGTTATATTTTTCGAAAGTTTTGATACGTTTTAAAGAATGATCATTTGTTATTTCTTTTGTTTTTATTATAAAGCAAAAACCTGGTTTGCCACCTCTACCGACCCTTCCTCTAAGCTGATGAAGAGAGCTTAACCCAAAGCAATCAGGTTTAAAAATTGCAATAGTTGTTGCATTTGGAACATTTATGCCTACTTCAATGATGCTTGTTGCACATAGAAGACTAATTTCGCCTGAGTGAAACTTTCTAAAAACATCTTCCTTTTTTGTTAAAGATAATTCTCCATGAAAAGACTCGACATTGTATTCAGGGAATAAAGATTTAAACTTTTGGAAAATATTTTTGAGATAGAAATTATTTCGGGCGTCCTTATTATTAGAGTGAATTCTTGGAACAACAATATAGGCTTGTTCTCCCATAGAGAGCCTAGTTTTAAGAAACTTTAAAAAGAGATTGAAGTTTGATTCAGTAATTATTTTAGTTTTAATATCCTTCTTATTTTTTGGTTGAGTTTTTATAATTGATAGATCAATTTTTCCATATTGAGCAAGCTTTAGGTCTCTTGGAATTGGAGTTGCACTTATATATAGACTATGGACACCCTTGGCTTTTTCTAGGAGTTGATTTTTTTGATTAACTCCAAATTTCTGCTGCTCATCAATTATTGCTAAGCCTAAGTTAAAAAAGGAAATCGATTCTTGGATTAGAGCATGGGTTCCAACAATTATATCCAAGGATCCATTTTGGAGATCTTTTTTTATTTGATTTTTATGACTCTGTGACTGGCTTCCTAATAAAAGTTCTATTGAGCAGCTTGACTTTAGTATAGATTTAAATTCAATAAAATGTTGTTGAGCAAGAGATTCTGTTGGGCACATTAAGGCAACTTGGGAATTGTTTTGTATTGCAATGACTGATGCAATTATGGCGATGCAAGTTTTGCCTGTTCCAACATCTCCTTGCAATAGCCTTATCATTGGCTTTGAGGAATCTAAGTCCTTGATTATTTCATTGACCACATTTGATTGATCGGTTGTTAAATCGAATGGAAATAGTTTTAAAATGGACTTAAGAGACTCTAGGGAAATACTTAAGTTTTTCGACTTATGGTATTGATGCTCTTTTTTTTCTTTAATATTTTGATGAATTTGGTGGAAAACTTTTTCATATATAGTTCTAAAGTGTGCCTGGGCGATATCTTCGCTAGAAACTGCCTGGGTTATCTTACCATGAATTAGCTTTGCCCAGCTTTTTTTTGTTGGTAGTTCTTTCTCTAAAATAATACGAGTGGGTAGGGTTTCTTCTATATTGTCCCACATATAATCAGGGATTCTATCGAATACTTTTTTAATTTCTTTATTTTTTAAAAAGTTTATTGTTGGATATTCCAAATAAACACTTTGGGTATCCTCTTCGTTTGAAATAGAAGGAGAAATAATTTGGGGTTTGCTTTTAAAAAGATTGATGAATCCTTTTAAATAAACAAAGATGCTTTCTTCTTCGTAAACTTTAATTTTTTCAAATAGGTTAGGAAAAGCATTAAACCACATGAGTTTAATAACTTCACCTGAACCTGAATAAAGAAATTGGGCGTTAATGATAGCCCCTTTTTTTCCTTTTCTATGTCCAGAAAACGACTGCGGAAAGGTTTTCCACACTTTTATAATTTTACCACGGCCGTAGAAAAAACTTTTGTCTTCGAGAGAAGAAGTTTTTTGTGAATGGTCTAAAGGGATTATTTTTGATGGAAAAATTTGAAGCAGGTCTTCAATAGTATCAATTCCGGCTTCTTTAAGTGCAACAGAAGCCTTTGTATTTTTTGTTTTAAAGAGAGTATCAATTGAAGATTCCCAATCTTTTTCCATACCTATGGCTAGTTATTTGAATTCAAATTGTTGAACTTCATATTCGATATCACCTTTAGGTGCTTTTACCAGCACTATATCACCCTCTTCTTTTCCAATGAGTGCTTTACCTAAAGGGCTGAGAAATGAAATTTTCCCTTGGGCAATATTGGACTCATCTTTACCAACAATCTGATATATTACTTCAGTCCCTTTTTGAACATCTACAAGAGTTACGGTAGCCCCAAAAACAATCTTATCACTTTTGATTGAAGTTGGATCGATAACTTGTGAGCCAGCTAGTATACCTTGAAGTTGTGATATTCTTCCTTCTAATAAAGCCTGCTTCTCTTTTGCAGAGTGATATTCAGCATTCTCTTTGAGGTCGCCGAGCTCCCTAGCTTCTGAAATCTTTTGCTTTATTTCTTCTCTATCAACTTTAATCAGTTGATTTAGTTCGTCTTGTAATTTTTTTTCACCGTTGGCCGTAATAGGTAGTTCGTTAGCCATTACTTTTCCTTTAACTTTTTTATTTTTTAAAAAGAGCATCTGCTGCTTTTAGAAGTTGGTCTTTATCGTCTTTTTCTACATTTGTCCCAGTTATAAAAAAGTAATCACAATAATTAGGTTTCTCTTTTTCTGGAACCTTTTGAGCACTTGGTTCTTTACATTCATTATAAACTTCGGGGGCGTAAAAACGACACATTTTACAAGTTCTTATTGATGCTCCGCAGTGTTCGCATTCCTCATCCCTGTAAATTTTATCACCAGGGGCATGATCAATAATATTGTGACATTTATAACATTTAACCTTTCCATTTAAATCAACAGGCATTTAAAAACTCCAAGTTTTTCCAACAATTAAATTTGGGCTGCAACAATTATCTTTTTTAGTTACTGAGGGAAATTCAATCTTTGGTAAATTTCTTTTGTTATATTCTTCGACTGCTTTTCTTAAAAAAACTTCATTATTTTTCTCATAAGAATTAGCAAGTAAGAAATTAATAATAAGGAGAAAAGCTCCACTAAATCTAAGGGTTTTTTTAGTATTTTTATCAGTATTTAAGAATAGGCTACTGAGAAGGGTTAACGTTCCAGCACTACCTATAAATGTGGTTTTCCAATTAATCTGACCTTCTTTTTGGTACTTATCAAGGAGCGTTTTTGAAACCTTGTCTTTTTCTAGATAGTACCTCAGACCTTCGCCTTTTTGAGAAGAACTAAGGTCGACTAAAACTTCTTGGTAGTTGATTAGAGCGACTCGGCTGCAAATTTCTGGGTTTGAGTAAGCCGTTGAACTCACTGCGCAGGCTGCAAGGAGTATAAGAAAAATTTTTTTAGTTAGCGTCATTTAAGTTCGGTCCCAAATCGTAATACATATGCAAAAGTATCACTTATCATTTTTTAGAAAAACTGGGAATACTTGATTCTGCGCATTGTTGTTTTATTTGAATAACTTGATATTTATAAGCTTTTGACGATAAGTATGTAAAAAGAAAGCCTTTTTTTGGAAGGAACTATGGGTTTGATAAAAACTACGGTGAGATTAAGCAGAACTATAAAAAATGTAGCAAGATTAAAGGAAATAGCCATCATTTTTGCGAAAAATGGTTTTGATGAGTTTGTTTCTTCAGGAGTTATGTCAAAAGTCCCTAACTTTGTTTTGCCGAAATCAAAAATAAAAATTAGGGAAGAATTGTCTTCCAAGCATGAAAGGGACTGGGGAAAGACTTTAGGCTATAGACTTAGACTTTGTTTTCAAGAGCTAGGGCCAACGTTCATAAAGTTAGGGCAACTTTTAAGCACAAGAGAAGATATCTTTGATTCTTCTTTTATAGACGAAATGAAAATACTTAGGGATCAGGTTAAAGGAATCCCATTTGAGGAAGCTAAAAAGACAATTGAGAGCTCTTTAGGAAATAAAATAGAAGATGTTTTTAAAACATTCGATGTAGAACCAATAGGAAAGGCTTCTATTGGAGTTGTTTACCAGGCGAAACTTTTAAGTGGAGAGAGCGTTGTTGTAAAAATAAGAAGACCAGAAATTGTACAAGATATTGAAACTGACTTTTCAATTATGATGTTTTTAATATTGCAAGCAGAAAAAGCAAGCGAAGAAATAAAGTATCTAGGCATCTCAAGGATTCTAAAAGACTTTTCTATCAGACTACAAAATGAATTGAACTTCAATATTGAAGCTTTAAATACTGAAAGAATAAAGACCACAATTTCAAAACATGATCCTGATGGATTATTTGTAATTCCCAGAGTTTATAAGGACCTTCTTAGAGAAAACATTATTGTAATGGATAAATTAGATGGAGTCCCGTTCACTGACATTCCAAAAATAAAAAGAGAAAATGAAAATGTTTTAGATTGTTTAGAGTCAGGGGTTAAGATCTTTATAAAGAGCTTTTTGCAAGAGGGCTTTTTTCATGCTGATCTACATGGGGGAAACTTTTTTTTATTAGAGGGTAAGCGAATAGGTTTAATAGACTTTGGTCTTGTTGGTAATTTAGCCAGAAAAAGTAGAGAGAATTTTATCGCTATTATTTATAGTCTTCTTACTTTTAATTATGAAAACTTGGTTTATGAATTCTTAGATGTCGCTTCATACGATAAAATTCCTGATGTTGATGTTTTAATTAACGATGTTCGGGAAGCGTTAACCCCTTTTGTAGGATTGACTGTTTCACAGACAAATTTTTCTCAAGTTTTAAAGTCTATAATTTCAACCTTAAACAAGCATGAAATATTTTTACCAACGGAATGGTTTATTGTTTTTAGGGCCCTCATGACTTTGGATGGTGTCGGAAAGTCGATAGGTATGGATTTAGATTTATTTTCAATTTTAAGTGAAGATATTAGAAATATTGTTAAAGAAACAATTACGAAAGATTCTCTTTTGGAGGAAACTGTTTGGTCAGGGAGGGATTTTTTATCTGCAATGAAAGTTATTCCTCGACACTTAAAATGGTTTTTGAAAGAGGCTTCTAAGAAAAAATATGCAATAGAATTAGTAAATAGAGGTTATGAATTACAATTCAAAAAATTAACTAATGGAGTATTTTTTTTAGGTTACTCTCTTTTAGCATCCTCATTGTTTTTCTGCGGCGTTCTGATTAGTGATACAGAGAGTTTAAAAAACTTCAAGGATGTTTCATTTTTATCTTGGTCATTCTGGGTCTTGGCTTTGATTTTTCTAATAAGAGGGTTTTCTCTTAAATAAAGTATAGCTCAGATACTCTCAAGACCTGAGAAGTAAATTGGGTAAGAGGTCAAATTATTCTCAAAATCAGCTTTTTTATGATTGAATAAGTAATTTAGAAAATATTCTATCGTCTCTTTTTTTTGGACACCCCTTTCATGGTAGATAATGAAACCTGGGGAAA
>CEUM01016095.1_pt1 | contig 13229 bp, 7 predicted proteins | sample 356421 | NCBI WGS metagenome assembly CEUM01 (sample SAMEA2622716, study PRJEB7988) | marine metagenome | biome: marine biome (ENVO:00000447); feature: surface water layer (ENVO:00002042); material: "saline water (ENVO:00002010), including plankton (ENVO:xxxxxxxx)" | depth 5 m | reverse complement strand
ATTTAAAACCGGTGACAGGAGACCTTTTAAAACAAGAGATGTAGATTATAGAGGTTTTGCCTTTAATATTAGTCCTAAAGAAAAATCAACTTATTATATAAAAATTAAAAGTAAAGATGATTTATCTCTTCCTTTTGAAATACTTACACTAAGAAATTTTTTGTTAGAAGAGAAAGACGTAATGACGGGTTACGCTCTTTTTTATGGCGCTATTTTAATCATGATTTTTTATAACCTAATAACTTATTTTTTTATGAGAGACTCTAGTTATCTTTATTACTCTCTAACTATAACAGCTATTCTTTGGACCACCGCTTCTGCCAATGGAATAGCTTTTCAAATCCTCTATCCCAATTCGTTTTGGTTACAAAATGAAGGATTTTTGCTCAGGGGAGGTTTAATAGCTTTATTTATTCATTTGTTTTTAAAAAAATTTCTCCTAATTAATAGGAGAGAAAATAGACGCATTTATAATATTCTTCAAATTAATATTTATATTTCATTAATTTTTATTCTATTGTCTTTTTTTGGTAATTATAGATTACTTTACTTTCCTTTTATTTCTTTTGTGATTTTTGTATTTTGTTTTATTATTCTGGCAGGAATAGTCAGATTAAATCAAGGATATAGACCAGCGAGATTTTATTTGTTGGCCTTCAGTGGTTTTTCCTTAGGGGGATTAGTGCAATCGTTAAGTCTTGTAGGTCTAATACCCCCTTTTTGGATCGTTAGCCATGGATTTCAAATAGGCAATTTATTTCAAACTGTTTTTCTTGCTTTTGCCTTAGGAGACAAATTTAAAAGACTTCAAGAGGAGGCCCTTGAAAGGGAAATTGAGGCAAGAAGAGTTATGACAAGTTTCGCAACTAAATTGGAAGAACAAGTAAGGGAAAGAACTAAAGAATTGGCAGAAAAAAATGAGCGTTTAAAAGAATATGACTTTGCTGTAGCTCATGATTTGGCAAATCCCATAGGTGTCGCGATAACTCATATAGAGCTTTACGAACATATGTATACTGAGAATTTTTCTAAGACAAAAGAGATTATAAGTAAGATAAAAAATTCATTAGAGAAATCTATATCAATTATTAACAATATTCTTATAAATTTTACTGTCGATAAGGTGGATTTAAAAAAGTATAAAATTTTAAAAATTTTAAATTTGGCACTTGATCAACTTGAGATAAAAATTCAACAAAAAAATGCCAAGATTGAGTTAGATTTAATGGTCGAGGATTTTATTTGTAATCAAATTTCAACAATTCAAATATTTGCAAATATTATCAGTAATTCACTGAAGTATTCAAAAACAGATGTTCCACCTATAATTAAAATAAGGTCCTCTCAGGATAAGGATTATATTTTAATTGATATAGAAGATAATGGAATAGGTATTAAAGATGAAAAGTTAAATGTTATTTTTGAGAAAAAAGGACGTGTTAGCGAAAGCGGAGAAAGTCCAGAAGGATATGGAATAGGCTTATATAATGTAAAAAAGATGGTCGAGGAAAATGAAGCTGAAATTAGTGTTAATTCTGAGTTCGGGAAAGGTTCAATTTTTACTCTTAAATTTAAAAAGAAAATTTTTTAGATCTTCGCCGATATTATAAAAGCATGGTACTAGAAAAATGGTGAGTGGAGTTGCAACAATAAGTCCATAACCCAAGCTAAGGGCCATTGGCATCATAAAGGGATCTGATCCACCAATTCCATAGGCCAATGGAAGAAGACCAGCTACTGTTGTTAGAGTTGTTATTAGAATTGGCCGTAAACGATGTGAAATCGCTTCAACCATGAGAGTATCTTTTTCCTCAGGATTAGTTGCTTTCTTTATTGTTTCATTTAAGTGGTTTACTAAGACTAGAGAATCATTAACGACAACACCTGCTAATCCAATAGCACCAAGCATGGCCATGAAACTAAGTGATTCTTGATGAATGGCAAATGAAATAATAACTCCGACAACTCCAAAGGGAATAGCAAGCATGACATATATTGGTTGAAAGTATGAATTAAAAAGTAATACCAATAGAAAGTAGATTCCAACGCCCGCAAAAATAAATGTACTGAAAAGGCTCCTTATAGATTTTTTAGTTTCTTCGGCTTCACCGCCAATTATAAAACTGGTTCCAGGGTAATCTTTATCTAGATTATACGAGGAGATAATTTCCTGAGTTACTTTAACAGGATCAGTTATACTTTGATCCAGATCAGCAGTAACAGTGATACTTCTTTCGCCATTATGGTGTTTTATAAACCCTTTTCCAACTTGATTTTTAAAATAGGTCGCTTTACCTAAAGAAATAAGCCGTCCATTTACATTAGGGATCTGAACTTTACTAATATTTTCTTCAAGCATACGATCTTTCTTACTAAGTATTACGACATATTCAATATCCTCATCTCCTCTTCTAACAGATGTTGCTTTTACACCATCAAATGACATTCGTAGCGATTTTACAACTGTTGGAAGATTAAGACCTAGTTGGGATAGTTTTTCATAATTAAAGAGAAGTTGAATTTCCTCTTTTCCAGGCCTTTGATCATTTTCTATATCTTTTACACCTTTAATTCTTTTTAGCTTCTTTTCTACTGATTTAGCCAGCTTGTTTCTTAGTTTATCATCTGCACCAATAATTTGAATATCAATAGGTCTCCCGACAGGTGGTCCTCCAGAAACAATATTAAAATTAATTGATTTAAAGTTTTTAACATTTTTTATTTTAGTTCTTAATTCTTCTACTATTTCTCTTGCTACTCTTTTTCTTTTTCCGTAAGGCGTAAGATCAATATAGATGACAGACCAATTGTCTCTCATTCTTGTTTTGATTTCATCTGCCCACATTCCTATTCTTGTTGAAAAAGAAAGAACTTCACTCTTTTTTGAATTTAATAGAATATTTTCAATTTGAGCTGTTTGTTTTTTATTTTCTCGCAGAGTAATTCCCTTTTTAAGCTCTGCTGTAATAATAATTCTCTCAGAAACAGATTCAGGGAATAAGATAAATTGCATATGGTTTTTTGCATAATATAAAGTGCCTAATAACAAAATAAAAAATAATAATACAAAAGGATACCGCAGCTTTAAAAAGGTCTTAGTTAAGTATATGAATGGTCTTTTTATCCATACTTCAAACCATTCTCCCTCTTCTTTACTTTTTAATTTGTGAAGTCCGGGAACTAAATGAGAAGGAAGAATAAAAGCACATTCAAAAAATGATATAAAGAGAGCTGCACTTATAATAAGTGGAATAACAGCGATAAATTTCCCCATAAGACCAGTCATAAAAAACATGGGTGCAAAGGCAAGAAAGGTTGTTAAGATTGTTGTGAGAACTGGCTTGAAAACTTCAGCAGTGCCATCAACGGCTGCTTCCACAGGAGTCTTTTTTAATTCAGAAAAATGACGGTAGATATTTTCAGCAACTATAATAGCGTCATCAACAATAATTCCAACAACAATTATCATTGCAGTTAAAGATACCGTATCGAGTGCCATATTAATTGACTGTAAATAAATAATTGAACCTAGAAGTGAAAAAGGAATACCGAGTGCTACCCAAAATGCAGTTCTATAGTATAAAAAGACGGAGAGAAGTAAATTAACAAAAATAAGACCTAGTATTCCGTTATTGGCAACGATTTGAAATTTATCCCTCACAACCCTAGAATTATCATTATTTAAAATAAACTTTACTTCATCTTTATAGATTTCTTTTTGTTCTTTAATAATTTTGTTGATTTTATCAACTGTTTTAACTACATCAGCAACTTGGTTTTTATATATAATAAGAGAAATGGCTTCTTGTCCATTTATATTTGTGTAAATATGAGGCGTTTGAAAACCTTCGTTGACAATGGCCAAGTCCTGTATCCTTATTCTCTTTCCTTCGAAGTTAGATCTTATAATCACATTTTTTACATCCTTTAAGTTTTTGAATTCTGCAAAAGGAACGATATTTTTTTCTTTAGATAACTGAGTAATTTTTCCTACTGTTGTTCTTCGGTTTCTTTTATTTAATGCTTCATGAATTTGAAGAATAGAAATATCATTCTCAATGAGCTTTGAAAGAGAGACCTCAATTTTAACTTGAGGAGAATAAAGGCCAAAACTTTCTATTCTAGAAATGCCATCTATGGTTTTTAATTTATTTTTGAAAATTTTAGATATTTGACGAAGTTTTTTATAGTCTAAATTACTTGTTATACCCACTTCAATAATCGGGAACATAGATGCATTAAGTTCTGATATTTTGGGTTTATTTTGAAGGTCCATGGGAAAGTCTGAAATCTGGTCAACATTTCTTCTTATTTCGTCTTTTACTTTGTCTTTATCAACTGCATTTTCATCGATGTAAATTACAACCCTGGAAATACCTTCTTGAGAAATAGAAAAACTTTTTTTAATATTTGAAATTAAATTGATCTTATCTTCTATTTTATTGGTTATTTTTAACTCGACGTCTTCCGCTGATACGCCAGGATAATAAGTGACAATCATGACTCTTTGGAAATCGACTTCTGGCTGAGAATCTTTATTTATTTTAAATAGGCAATATAAACCTAAAGAGATAACAAAAAATGTAAGAAGATGACTAAATGTTCTTCGAACAACAAAGAATTTTATAATCTCTTTCATGACATCTTATTTTGATCCAAAAGGAATTTCATATCAAGAGATTATTATGACTTTAAAATAAGAATAACTGCCTAAAAGAATAATGTAGACTGCTAAAAAAAAGTGGAAAAAAATGGGAATACTACCCCTTGGCCAAGTTATCTCAGGTTCTTTTATTTTATGTATTATAAAGCGAATAATCATTAGAGTGAAATATACCGAACCAAAATATATATAATAGATTGATGTTTTTCCATTCAAAATTAAAAATAAGGGACCTCTACCCATATATAAACAAAAATTAAAAATAATCATACAAGTATAAATAAAAATTTGATAGGTTAAAAGAATTGGATAAGGCATCAGACCCGAATACCACATCTCCATCTTGGGTAGATAAGGAGGTGAGTATATGCCTACAAAAACTTGCGCTAAGACTCTGCCTAAAAAAACGATTGTAATAAACCAGAGAAGTATATAGTAAATTATGTTTATCATGAGATTCCTTTCGGATTAATGGTCTTATTTTATTAAGATTAATTAATCTTTGTAGTTTTTATACTGTAAATGCATATTCAAAAAGTATTAAACTTTGAAAAGAACCAAATTTTTAGCCTAAATTATTTAAAGTAAAATATTTTACAGACAGGAATAAATAATTACTAATCCAATAACTCACCTATGTTAATCTTAGACTGGTTAAGAGGTTCTTATTTAAATTATATTTATTTAGGGTAGGAAAAATGAAGTCTAGTCCTTCGGCTAATTATTCTTTAAGCTTATTTCATTCTATTTTTCCTTATTTAATTTACCCAGGAACACTCTTATCAGGTTTTTTATTTTTTAATTTCTTGATAGAAAATCAAGTTCACTCATACATATCGGCAATGTGCTCACTTATGTTTGCCTCCCTTGTCATTACCTTTTTTGAATTTGCTTATCCTTATAGAAAAGAATGGCAAAATATAAAAAATGATGTGAAGACAGACTTTTTACATATGGGTGTAACTCAACTTATTTTACCTAGGATCTTAGAGTTTCTATTTGTTCCTTTATTTTATACGTTGGTAACGTCTATCGTTACTGAGTATAGGTGGGAGTCTTTTACACGTTTTTGGCCACACCATTCCCCGATATGGTTCCAAGTTATTTTAATGATGGTGTGCAATGAGTTTTTTCGTTATTGGGTTCACAGAATGGCGCATACAAAAAGATTTTTATGGAAGTTGCATTCTGTTCATCATAGTTCGGAAGTACTTTATTGGTTTAATTCAGGAAGATTTCACCCATTAGAAAAGATTATTCAATTTATACCTGATACGCTTATTTTCCTACTAATTGGTATGAATGAAGCTGTATTAACAACTTATTTGGTCTTTTATGGTATTAATGGTTTTTTTCAGCATTCAAACATAAATGTTAAGTTTGGTATTCTTAATTATATTATTAGCAGCTCTGAGCTTCATAGATGGCATCACTCAGAGATTCCAAGAGAATCTAATGGTAATTACGGAAATAACCTGATTATTTGGGATGTAATTTTTGGAACATGGTTTTTACCTAAAAATCGATCTGTAGGGGAAATCGGTCTTAGGAATCGTAACTTTCCCAAAGAATATTTAACTCAATTAAAGGCGCCTTTTATTTCTAAAATAGATTTGAAAGAGGTTCCAGTCCCAACATCGTATGAAATATTAGAAAATATTGGACATAAGATTATAAACTTCGCTATGAAGAGTAAAGTTTTAATCGTGGGCTCATACCATTATAGGAAGCTTGTTAATGCTTGCCATAACCCAAGAGAAAACCAGGAAAAAGTTCTTTTAAGCATTCTTGAATTTCAAAAGGAAACTTTTTTCGGGCGAGAGCATAATTTTAATAAAATTAAATCAATTGAAGATTTTAGAAATAATGTTCCACCTCAAGATTATGAATCATTAAGACCATTTATTGATAAACAGGATGAGACAGGAGAGCCCCATATAAACGCCGAGGCTCCTATCATATATGCTGTAACAAGTGGAAGTACTGGTTCTCCAAAATTTATACCAGTTCTAAAAAGAACTATTGAATCGTTTAAAAGAAGTCAGTTAATTCAAGCTTATTCTCAAATTATGGAAAGAGATGAGGTTATAAGTGGCAAAATAATGGCCATAATGGGGGCCAGTATTGAAGGGCATAGAAAGTCCAATATACCTTATGGTTCAGCATCAGGGTTTGTCAAAGATCATGCTCCTAAAATAGCAAAGAAAAAGTATGTTATTCCTGGAGAGGTAGCATATATTGAGAACAATTTGCTGAAGTATCAAACCATTATAAGACTTATACTTTGTCATGACGATATAACTTTTTTAGGTTCAGCTAACCCATCAACTTTTATCAGAATTTTGGATCTAGTAAATGAGTATTGGAATGAATATTTTATTGATTTGAAGGAAGGAACGTTTTTTAGGGATGACGACCTTGAAGATGATGTAAAAAAAGCTTTACAACCTCTTTATTCCTACAATCCGGTTAAAGCGGAGAGATTAGATAAAATTTTTAAAGAAAATGGAGGGATTAAACTGCTTCACATCTTTCCTAATCTACAGATACTTGCTACTTGGACAGGAGGAAGCTGCGGAACCGCTTTAGGTCATTTAAAAGGTCAGTTCCCTGAAAAAATGTTAATTAGAGATGCAGGTTATTTATCAAGTGAATTCAGAGGGACAATCCCTTTAACTTCATCGAAAACCACAGGTATTCCAACGATTTTAGATAACTTTTACGAATTTATTGAAAGAGATTTATATGATAATGGTGATAGAAACTTTCTTCTTATAGATGAACTTAAAGATAGAAAAGAATATTATATTTTTGTAACAACTGGATATGGTCTTTATCGATACTTCATGAATGATGTTATAAGAGTTGAAGGATTCAAAAATAAAACACCAAGAATTAAATTTATCCAAAAGGGAAGAGGAGTGACTAATATAACTGGAGAAAAAATCTATGAGGGACAACTAATCGATGCCATGTCTGCTACTGAGAGTGAAATGAAATTAAATTCTAAGTTTTTCTTAATGATAGCTAATGAAAAGGATTCAAATTATGAACTATTCATTGAGCCTTCTAGCAATTCGAGAGAAGAATTCAGAAGACATTTAAAAGTTTTTTCTGAAAATTTAGATGAACATTTATCTAATATAAATGTTGAATATGATGCTAAAAGGAAAAGTGGAAGATTAAAACCAACCCAAGTGTTTCTTTTAAAGAAGAATACTTATGAAGAAATGAAAAATTTTTACATTGAAGTTAAAAAACAAAGAGAGGCTCAATTTAAACCAAATCTTCTTCAGTATAAAAATGATTTAGAGTTTCAAATCAATGACTACTCCGAGAGCTTGGACGAAGTAGGTGAAAAGAAAAAGGCATAAATGCTTATTTAAAGAAATTTTTAATTTTTTCACCAATTATTTGGGAGTCTTTTCTAATATTAACAAGTCCTCCAGTTGAGTCATAATTTTGACCTACATAGAATAGATTAGAAAAAATAAAATCTTCAACTCTGTCCTTCCTTTTAGCAAAACCTTTCTCATCGGTCTCTATTTTTACTTCAAAAATATCAAAATTAACTTTAAAACCAGTGGCGAGTATTATTGTATCTATTTTTTTAAATTTTTGATTTTCTAGTATAACGCCATTTTCTTTATAGGCATTTATTTTTCTTTGGTATTTAATAGAGCCCTTTTTTAGAGATTTTAAAAACTTTTTCCCTATAATTGGAGGTCGATCCAAAGGACTATAGCTAGGTCTTGGTATAAAAGGACCACCACTTAAAAAGTCAATAAAAAAGTTTCCTGCTTTGATTAGGGCTAGTTGAAATTTTTTTGGAAAAATCGACATAATATAACCTATATATTGTATTGGAAGGCCAAGAACCGATAAGGGAGCTATGTTGGCGCCATTTTTAATATATATGGTAGTATCGATACCTTCTTCTGAAAGCTCATATGAAATTTCAGCGGCTGAATTTCCAGCTCCAACTATTAAAACATTTTTATTTTTATACAAATGAGGATTTTTATATTTTATACTGTGAATTACTTCACCTTTAAATTCTTCTAGTCCTTTAATGATAGGAATAAAAGGGAAACTCGCAAGACCTACTCCTAAAACTAAACAGTCACATTCAAATATTTTACTATCTAAAATTAGCCTCCATTTGTTATCTTCTTCAATTCTTTTAATTTTTTTGACCTCGGATGATGTCTGTATAGGAAGCTTAAAATGATTTTTATAATCCTCCATATAGTCAATAAATTGATTTTTAGGTGGAAAGAGATCTACTTCCTTTTTAAATTTCATTCCAGTTAAGTGTGAAAGGTGCTTACCTGTATGCAAAGTGAGGCTATCATAAAATATCCTCCAGCTAGTTGCAATTTCCTCACCTTTTTCCAGAATTAAATGATCAATTTTATAATCATTTAATACTTTACTTGTTGCCAATCCAGCTGGACCGGCACCTATAATAATTACTTTTTTATATATTGTTTCCATATTACTTTTCTCTTCTTCTTATAAATAAGCCGTAAGCAGTACCTGATAAGTACATCAGTATACCATATGAACCCGGCACAATGCTCATTTCCCAGCTTTGTAAAAGGCTATTTGTAATGAATAATGCTAAAGCACCGTTTTGAATTCCCACCTCTAGACCAATTGTTAAGATTTTATCATTTTTCATCTTCATGGATTTTGAAATGAGATAACTTATAAATATTGCCGAAAAGTTTAAGGTCAATATCGAAGGACCTGATGCTTTTATAAATCCAAGTATATTATCACTATTCTGTTTGAAAATTCCTAAGATTATAATTGATAGGAAAATAATAGATATTTTACTCATCGCCTTTTCTAACTTTTCTGAAAAATCTCGAAATCCTTTTTTAACAAAAATACCTATTATTACTGGAATAATTGTAAATCCGATTAAAATTAAAGATGTTCTTGTAATATCCAAAGCATAATCTTGTCCACTGCTGAAAAAGTTTTTTGATAAAAAATTAAAAAAGAAAGGAATAGTGATTGGAGACAAAATACTTGAAGCACAAGTAAGAGATATTGAAAGAGCAACATCTCCCTTAAATACGTACGTGAAGATATTAGATGTTGATCCTCCTGGACATAATCCTAAAACAAGAAGTCCTAAAGCCAGAGTATTTGAGTCCGGTAGACCTGATAAAGCTATCGTTGTTGCTAAAATTGGGAGAAATAAATTTTGTAGTATTAGTCCAATAAGAAATGCTTTTGGTCTTTCAAATACCTTCTTAAAATTAGAAAAATCAAGAGAAAGCCCAATTCCAAACATTATAAGGCATACTGAAAATGGTAAAAAAATTTGGATAAGGTCTGAACTTTTCAAAGTTCCACTCCTTTTCATTTTTCTTTTTAATCTAACTCTACGATAATAATTATATGTCTATAATAAATGAAATATCTCTTTATCAAATGGAAATTCCTTTCAATTTCAGTTTTGGTCATGGCGCAGCTAAAAGAAAAACATCTGACTCCTTTCTACTGGTATTGAAAACTGATGATGGAAAAATTGGTGTCGGTGAAGGTCTACCCAGAGTATATGTAACAGGCGAAACTTTAGAGTCTTCCACAGACTTTTTTAAAGACAATGTTTTTCCTCATATTACTCAGAGAAAAGATATTTTAAATGAGGTCGAATCTATATCAGAGGAACGCTTTCTCAATCAAATTAATGAGGCTTATTTAAATAACATTGATTTTAGTCCAAATCAAAAACAAACTTTTCATAGTATAAGATGCGCTTCTGAATTATCTCTTCTGGACCTTTTTTTACAAGAGAAAGAAAAATGTTTGTCAGACATATTACCATTTAATAAATCGATTAGTTATAGTTGCATACTACCTTTTATTCCACTTAAATATCTTAAAATAGTCTTATTGTTAGTTAAATTTTCGAACTTTAACCAAGTAAAAGTAAAAACCAATGGGAAGGATGATGATGAAAGATTAAATATGATACGAAATATATTAGGTAACGATATTGAAATTAGAATTGATGGTAATAGTATTTATGATTACAAATCATTTAAGTATAACCTTCCTTTTTTTAAAAAATATAAAGTTAAATGGATAGAACAGCCTTTTCAAAAAGAAAAACATAATGAAATTGTTTCTGATTTCAAGCAAAGGGAAATTCCCTTAATGGCTGATGAATCATTATGTAATTTAAAAGACGCAAATTTAATTATCGAAAATAAATATTTCGACCTTTTTAATATAAGGATTTCAAAAAACGGAGGTATTTATAATTCTTTGCAAATCGCGGATTTAGCAAAAAAAAACAATATAGGATACCAGTTAGGTGCCCAGGTAGGAGAAACAGCTATCTTATCAATGGTAGGACGATTTTTAGGTTACTGTATAAACCCCATAGCATTAGAAGGGTCAGCAGGAACACTTCTTCTAAAAAAGGATATTTCTAAGGAAAAAATTCGGTTTAGGCGAGGAGGTAAGGCCGAAACTTTTGAAGGCCATAAAAACTTTGGATTAACTTTAAGATCCAATTTTCTAAAAAAATACGGAAATAAAGTGTTTCATAAGACTATTTAGGAAAGGAATTTATTTTCTTTTTCTTATTTTTAGTAGGATTGGTTTCTTTGTACTAAGCGTAATTGACGGTTTTAATTCTAGTTTCTCACCATCATTTATTATAAATTCAAAGTCCTTTACTAAGCTTGCTATCGTCAAAGGAAGCTGTATCTTAGCGTATCCCATACCAATACAAATTCTTGGACCACCACCATAAGGGAAAAAGCAAAATGGAGGCATTTGCCTCATTTTTTCTTTTGTGTGTCTTTCAGGATCAAACTTATTTGGCTCGTTCCAATATGTTGGGTTTCTATGAATAACATAGGGACTGGTAATAACTAGCATCCCTTTTGGTATTTTATATTTACCCCAGGAGTCTTCTTTGAGTGCTGTTCTCCCAAATATAGGAACAGGTGGGTAGAGTCTAACAACTTCATTGATGAACATAGAGGTATATGGCAAGTGAGATAATATTTCGATATCTTTTAAACCTTTTTTAAAAGCTTTTTGTGCTTCAATCTTTAGCTTTTCTTGAATATCTCTATTAGATGCAGCTAGAAACCAAGCAAAAGAAAGTGTATTTGCACTGGTATCTACCCCACCAATAAGAATTGTTAAAAGTTGATATCTTAATTCTTCGTCGGTAAATCCTTTTCCGCTATCTTCATCAATTGCATTCATTAAAAAGTTGAGGAGGTCAGGGTAATTTTTTTCTGTGTTTCGTCTTTTTTTTATTAATTGATTTAGAATAAAATGAAGGTTTTTGTTCGCCTTGTTTAATTTTATGTTTTCAGGTGTTGGAAACCATAAAGGAAAATTAAAAGCACGCGGTATCTTTAAATTTGTTAATTCATTTAAAATACCAAAATCACGAATGATTTCCTCTGAATTCTCTTGCGCACCATCTGTAAACATTGTTGATAATGCTGATTGAAGAGTATTCCTCATCATTGAAAAAGTGATATTTATTTCATTTTTATTTTTCAAATTATTTTCAAAAATAGACTTTGTTGATTCAGCTGATTTTAAAAAGTGACTTACAAAAAATTCAATCTTGTTTTTTCTGAACGCTTGCTGTGAAATTCTTCTTTGCCGTCTCCATTCCTCATCCCATGTAGTCAGAAGTCCCGTAGGAAGAACTTCTTTAACCCTTTGTACACCAGGGGTATCTTTCGAATAAATTTTACTTTTTGTTTTTAAAATATGCTCTGCCAGATAAGGGTCTTTGGTTAAAAAAGCTTTTCTTGGACCTAGATTAAAAGAAACTAGGTCGCCATACTTTTCTGTAATTTTTAAAAAAAAACTTAAAACATCTTTTTTATAATCCTTTATTGATCCTAGTAAAAATTGACCCTTGGGCCCAGGTGGGTAATGATTATTTTTCATAGATACCTTAACTTGTTTTTTCTAAATTAAACTCTTTGAGTAGATTTTTTGGGTTTTCCAAAAAGTTTTTTAAATAATTACCGCATCTTTGAACATCCATTCCATCAACTAAAAAGTGATCTACGCAAAATGTTACTGCCAAAACTTTTCTAGGTTTCACTTCACCATTGTGTACCATTGCCTGATCCTTTAAACTTATAGGGAAAAAGGTCGTTTGATTTGCAGGCGAATGAGAGCTCACTAGAGATGAGTCTTTTTCCATAATTGATGAGATTGCATAAGTACTTGAGTTTTTAGCAGAAAATTTGGGGTTCGATCTAAAAAGATAATGGACAAACGGAATCAAAAAACGAGGTAGCCTTCTCGATTTTTGAAGCCACTCATATGATTCAAGCTTTTCGACAGGTAATGTTTTGTTTTCTTTAATTTGATTGTGAATTTCTTGAATCGATAATTTGTTAGATCCTCTTAGTATTATAGGAATAATTACTTCCTCTCCTAGAGGGTCAATTCTAGTCGCGGCTAAACCGCAATTTATGGAGTCATAACTAACTTCTTTTTTTCCTAGCAATGTATGGAATATCCTATTGTTCATGCGTGGAAATTTTTCTATAGA
>CEUM01079984.1_pt1 | contig 13240 bp, 15 predicted proteins | sample 356421 | NCBI WGS metagenome assembly CEUM01 (sample SAMEA2622716, study PRJEB7988) | marine metagenome | biome: marine biome (ENVO:00000447); feature: surface water layer (ENVO:00002042); material: "saline water (ENVO:00002010), including plankton (ENVO:xxxxxxxx)" | depth 5 m | reverse complement strand
CCAGCTGCACCCCCAGCTGCACCCCCAGCTGCACCCCCAGCTGCACCAATATCTTTCATAGGAGATGATAACACTGGTAGTATTGACATTGATGAAAACCTTTTCACTACAGAATATACTGTGATGGTTGGTACAACAGATGAGAGAGTTTATAAGCACACTGCAAAACAACCCGACGGCAGAGTGTATGCCTATTCAAGTATGAATGATAAAACTGTTTTTTATTTGAATGAGAACAATGATCTTATGTTCCATGTGAAAACATTCGAAACGAGTGAACAGGGTTATGAACCAAACCAGACTGTCAATCTTACCGAAGCTGGCATTCCTCGAAATGAACTTAATTATTGGACTTGGTTATTATCATTGGACTGATCAAGTAAGGTAAAAATTGGAGCGGAAACCTAATACTATTAAAAAACTATATTGGTACCAGTCATGAAGAAGATCACTGAAAAATTATTAGATTTCTTTGAGAAAGAGTTAAGTGATGAAGAGTCAAGATCCAGAATACAACAAAATATTTTGGCACCGTCACTCAGTTTGTTAAGAGATGAAATCGATAAATCTGGTACTGACAACTACATTATTTCACATATTCATCATTTGCTTTGGCCAATTTTTTGCATCCTAACTTTAAGTATTATATTCACTTTGGCAACGCTGTCTATTCAACTGTATTTAATCACGCGTTAGCTCAGTCATTTTTTTAAAAAAATACAGTAACATATATGATTTCCACGGGTCGAGAATACGATCGCTTCATTATTGCAATTGTTATTATTTCTATTTTCTTACTGGGTATTTATGTTGTACAGTGCAATAAGTCTCAAACAACACAAAGGAAGAATCAAGAGAGTGCTATGACTGATAGACTCGACTTTCTAACAAGGCAAATCAATCAAACATCACAGAGTGTTAAGGATTATATGGACTCTGCTCCTCCCGAAAACTCTAAAACAAATGAAAAGCCAGAAAAGGAGGAAAATCTACCCAATCCAGTAAGCTCCTCTTTCATGGGTTAAACCCTGGCATTACAAATATGACGAGTATCGAGGAGGGAACATGGAAAACCTGGAAAAGAACGGTGGCGGTCTAAACATTGGTTGTGGATTTGGTGGTGAGTTTCGTGGTAAGTTTTTCATCACATCATTTTTTCGCTTGCCTTGTTTACGGGCTACATAGATGATGACGATGAATAAGACAACAACAGGAACAGCAATCCAGGTAAAATCTGGCTCAGATGCACCATCTGGGGGTGCACCAGCTGGGGGTGCACCAGCTGGGGGTGCACCATCTGGATTACCGTTAGCAGGTGCACCATTTGGGGGTGAACCGTTAGCAGGTGCACCATTTGGGGGTGCATATACTGGTGGTGGCGGTGGTGGCAGCGTCAACTCTGTTGGTTGATATACGTCAATATTACCTTCTGCATATTCATCTAAATACGTTTTCACCATGTTGATGTCATCTGCTGAAAGAACTCTCGGCCAGTACATAACATCTGCAACATTCCAGCGAGACTGCAGTGCTTTAGCGCCAGCATTAATATGAATTTGGACATCTTGAAGATCATTAGCTAATCCATCCTTTCTATCCACCCAACTTTTGTCAATGCCCCCTCTTACAATAGATCGCTTTGGTTGCTCTATTGCGAAAAGCCATTGAGCAACATTACCATCTAAACCTGTTACATCACCATGCGTAGCACCACCAACCTCGCCAGACGCTCCGCTCATTGCATGATTTGAATAGCCGACTTTATTGACATCATGTCCGAATGATGAATTACCATACCCCAATATCCTTGCTCTGCACGGACCGTCACTGTTATGTATTTCACACGGACCCAAATCATATGGATCGTACCTAGTCACATATGCGACTGTCCAGCTGTCATCTGTAAACTTTTCACTCAGTTTCCAATGAGAAGTTTCGTCACCCTTTACATATGGGAACCCCTTAGTAGTTGGAATACCATTCTCAGTTTGTTCAAATCTTTCCTTGGGGACAAGATATTCTAATTGACCAGGTGTTACATTCACCGCATCGTGATTTCCATAAACATCTTTCCATACAGTCTCATTGCTGTAAGTGCTTGCATTATATCTGCTTCTCAAACCGTAGGGTAATTTGAAGGTCATGTACTATATTACAAAAAGAATTAAAAAACAATAAAAAAAAGACACTTTTCCCTAAGACAGGCTGGCTCGTTTTACACGACATCACCTCGAAACAGTTCATGCAGGATCCGCCTTCATCAGTTCATGGATGCTGCCCGCCTCTATCAGTTCATGAATGCTCCCCTAGTCATCAGAGATGGCACATACCGCGGATTCTACTTGTTTGAAAGAATGCTCTTTCTGCCGGAGGAGACCCGTCCTTACGTTTCTAAGTTCGAGTGCATCATTAAGGACAACATAACTCAAATGGTCTTCTTCACCGCAACACCGTCACACTTCACCCACAATCGTCGTTTCATTGTGGCACCACAATGCTTACAGGACGAGTATGCATACCGTTTCGGGGGGCGTGAACTTCCTTATTCAAATGGTGTTGCATTTGAAATGAGGTCTCGTCCTGAGCTGTTTCAAACGCTGAACGGCGAGCGACTTCAACAAGTGTTATCGTACGCCTACTCATCACCAGCCTCAATAGTACAAAGTATACAACCCGAACAAGAATATGCCGAACCAGAGTCTCCTGTCAGCTATGCTACAGATCTCGATCAAAACTTCCTCGATCAAATCATCGCAGATAAAAACTTCATCGAGAAGCTTCTTGGTATGAAGGATTCCATAGACGATCTTTTATAGTCTTATTACACCACCTGGGCTGAATGAGTATCGCGGCAACCCCGAATGTGTTATATTCAGTCCTGATCAAATATATTAACGTATTTATTTTTATTCATTTCATCAATTATACGATATTCGATTGTATCAATACTTTTCGGAGCATGTCTTATCTCATACATCTCATCACTTCTGAAACTGTTTATTCTATTACATATCCAATACATCGGAGCAGCCACTGTTCTGTACACACTTTCAATGAAATCAATGTGCAGAGACATCTTGTTTGTGTTCGCTTCTATAGATTCGAGTTTACTTAACAAAATATTCAATTTGTTGTCTACTTCGCTGATTTGTGACTCAATAGTTTTCATACCTACATATAACTGCTTTTTTTTTATTTGTGTAACTTAATGTTTACAACAATATTTCTAATTTACTCATTGCTTCCTGCTCCACTCTCCTGGGTAATAAAACCGTTGCAATTTACGTCACTAGTTTCTACGCTATCCATTTGGCGACCAGGCTACGAGAGATCATCAGCAGAATACGAATGCTCGCTAGAAATGATAGAGTGGTACAAAATGAAAGAAGACAGTGTATGTCGTAAAGGGTGTGTAGCTTTGTATTATGTCCATGATCTCAGAGCACTCGCTCAGTTTTATCAAACTAAAAACAGTGACAGAATTGTTCTTAGGTCTCTTATTACACCCAAACACGAATATATTGCTGGCACAATTTTGTTGTACAAAGTCATCAATGCTGATGAAATGGATATAGACTGGGATGCGTTATGTAAAAATCATCGCTGGTATATTGCAGCCAGTTTCCTGAAAAACAATGGGACATTTTTTTCTATGTAAATGCTAAATGGCTGGAGTTTGCGATGACGATTCATTTCTTTGTTATAGTCCGTTTGGCGAATACTGGACCGATTTTACAGCAGATGCAAACGGCCCGTTTGTGGATACCATTGAAGACTTAGACAATTGGATTATATTTTCTAACTCTTTGTATAAATTCGAACCAACAGATTTTTTCAAACGTACGAAGGTAATCTACGAAAGTAGAGTAACATTAGGACCATTAGGAAAACTTCAATGGACAAAAACAGATAATGAATGGGACTCATCTGGTAAAAGTAACTTGACGAATACACAATTAATCACACTTATAGAGACTGCCCTAACAACAGCTGAAGCCGCTAATGAAGCCGCAGAAATTACTGAACTTACTCTGTCCCAAACCGACTGGGATGCACAAAATACACTTGCCAGTCTTTCGATTTCGAGAGACAGTTATGTTAGCTTAACAAAAACGGACGCTAACGGTGTCTATACTGAGACATGGACACCAAAATTGATAATTGAAACCTTTCCAGATGAGCGATCTGTTGTCACTGTTAAAACCGAGTTACTATTTATAAGCTTTGTTTTAATTACATCAGGCGTGTTTATCGTTATACTGGCTATGATATTCAACGCGTTAGTAGGAGGTTCTCGCAAAAGGATGGGGTTTCGCAGGAGGCGTTTTTTTGGGGCGCCGCCGTTCATTCGTAGGTACTGGTAAATTGTTACCTCCCCTAAGAGTTTGAACTGATATCTTACATCAAATATCTAGCTGACAGGCAACGTTCGAAGTGTTTATATTTCCATTTATTGTACAGTTGGCATTGGAATTCCGTTTGAAACTGACACCCCGTTTAAAACTGGCACCCCGTTTGGAACAACAATGGGTTTAACGTGCCCAAGTTGAAACACTGCGTGTTTCGCTTTCTTAAACGTCTTGTTGAAATCTTTAACAGTAGGAAGGATCTTGCGCTTCTTGTGTGGAATGACCGGCCTCTTCTCAAGAACCAGATTCATGTCTCGGACCAATTTTTGATCATCTGTATTCTGAACAACTGATTTGTTCGTGCACTGTTCCATTCCATATCTTGGCTCTGTCGGATAACAGCCAAAAAAGTCATCTTCGCAAGCCACGAGTACCCTCATTGTCATATTATCATTGTATACATTTCCCAAAAAGTGAACATTCATTGCATTTCCATAATCAGGAGATTTTCTCGGAAAGACAACAGTGATATATATGCACCGTTTCGTGCTAGTCACGTTGTTCTCGCATCGCCACTTGCGATGCCTCTCCTCGACACCCAGTTCATGCCTGACGCAGATGCCTACATGTGTATTACCAATGGCATTGATCCCGAATCGGTTCAGAAGGCGAAGGGTCTCTTTTGTTTTCACTTCAAGTCCAGCTTTTCCGCATGTGTTCCAGTAATCATCCGTTCCTTCTCTCCCGATGATCTTAGCAATCGCATTGTACGCATCTGCGGCATTGAGCCGATTACGGCATGCATAAGTATTGCGGCATGCATAAAGGCCCGTTATGGCATGCATAAGAGCTCCTAGGCAGCCCAGTGGGCACAAATGGCCATCTTCATCGTCGGACTCGTCGATACCCATGTTACCCATGTTGGACGTAAGCGAATAAACAGGTGTCTCTCGAATCGTTTGAGACTTAAACTTCTCATGTGGAAGCAAAGTTGCTGCATCAATGTTTGTGTCGATATGAATCATGCCATCAATGTCCATCTGAGAGCGTTCGGTCATGTTCAGTCGCGTTCACCAGTCCACGGGGCACGTGTGTGTGGGGGGGGGTAATACATAACAGAAGGTATACCGGAATGGTCACTACGCGTTTTGAACTGACCCAGCCTTAAAAAGATATGTGGCAAAGCTCGTCAATATTTACTTCTTTTTTATAATGAATTATTTGAATGAGAATATTTCTAATAAATTCTTTTAATAATTCAAAATACATTCTGTGGGCACGAGAACTATCAAATCAAATAGAAAACTTCGGATTTCAAACAGTAACAGTTTTTGGTGGTGGTGACGGTTTCTACTGTTGTCATCTGACGCCATTAAAATCTATCATCAGTATCACAGAAAATCTTTCTGACCACAATGCTTTCGTTGGTTTCGAAAAAGCTTTTTCTGATGGACACTTTAGAGAAGAGTCGTATAGAAACGCGACATACATCTATGTTCATGATACTTGCAAAATCTCAACTCGAAATTTTGTTGAAACAATCAATAATCTTCCTGATGTTTCAGGATGGGTTTTTGCTCAAACATATGGTTTGTATAATATTGGCATAAGTAATCAAAATTTTCTTTTGAAACGAGCAAAAGATTTTTATGGGGTTACTCACATACCAAAAGATAAAAGCATTGCGCTAGAAGAGGGTAATACAGTTGTTATTGGCGAAAAACAGATCCTCCCACTCATTTTTTACACACAAAAAACACTCGCTCAAATAACAAACTCCGATCTTGACAAATGCGATTTTGTGTCTGTGAGTCGCTTTGGTAACACAAGCAACAAACGGTTTGTGAGCTATATAGGAGCTTTGTCTATGTATAAATTCGTGGGATTGCGTGCTTCTTACTTTGTACCAATTTGGGCAGCGGCTTGTCACGAAATTCACAACGAGAAAGAAAGAAGTGCAATGGTAAAACAATTTCAAAATCTATGGATCCCATTGGTACCCTTACCGATTAATGCAGGGAATTAGGCAGGAAAAATGCCATTAACCGATGACGTAGAAAAAAATATGTGTTTTTATGTAAAGATGTCTGCTAGACGACAAACAAATGCACAAACAAACGGAAGATCACTTAATAGCAATGTTGAAATGTATGCAAAAAACCAACTAGGTTCTTTAGCTGAACCCCTGGTAATTGCAGAAGATGTTATTGTACCGATTATTGTTCATCATATGAATTCAGGAAACAAATCTTACTCACGAGGTTCTCCGGTGATTCCTAAAAACGCACCAATGGCTGATTTCATCTATGAGGATGTCGTGTTAAGGTCAATCGAAACCGTAAATCGGTATCTTTGTGGTGAAGATGAATTGTTAAAGACTGGTAGCCAAATGACTCGTGTCATTGTGAAACATTTGGATACCTACCATGGGCTTTTAAGATCAGTTTGTAAGGAAACTAAGAAAGCTTTGCATTCAAAGCGAACGAAACAACAAGTAGGTGGTAAGCAAATGGGCTATTCAGATTTGAAAGATTTGGTTGCGTTAAATAAGGAATTACGTGAAAAAAAAGAAAGACTCAGGTCTGCAAAAAGTAACGCTCAGTTAGAAAAAGTGATACAACAACTAGAAAATAGACAAACAGAAATTAAGAAAAAATTGAAAAAAGTATCGCAACATAGATTGACTAAGGTTGAGGATAATGTGCAAAGATCAAAGCAGAACAATGGTACATTAAATTCTACAAAAATAAACGAAAAAATGATTTCTGTTTTAAATGAATCCACACAAGGTCTGCTAAACACGACTGAAAAATGTACATCTTTTAAGACATCTTTGAATTCAAAACCAACATCAAAACAGCACGTCTTTTCATCTATTCCCACAATACAGGGAGGAAAATACGTCACATTACAATGCGAGGACACAAAGTGGTCATCGATCAATTACAAGGCTAACAATAATTCACCTGTGGAAATTCAGGGTGTAACAGGAAAGTCAGATTTGATTCCTTTTAGAACTCTTTTTGGTGACAGACTTGTCAAGCGTCGACTTGTCCTGCATTCCTTTGTGGAACGTTTGAATTCAGTGTTATACCACAACCAAACGAAACGTACAAAAAATCAATTTTTGCCGAGACACCCTTTGTATGACAGATTTGAGGGTCTATTCATAGAAGGCAATTCAAATAAAAATAAAAACATAAAAAACGTTGGGGTGATCAATGATGACGTTGATAGATTAACTTGGAACGAAAAATTAAGGTCATTTGGAAATGAAGGTCCACAAGATTACTGGATTCAACTGTTGAGAGAAATGTATGATTCGAGGCGTGTTGAAAACATAAGAAAGAAAACGCGATCAGGACCGAAACAAGCAAAATTCAAAAGCGCATCTGAACTAACAAAAATATATGAAAATTTGAGGCTGCCTGATAACCTGGGCGTGACATGTTATGGTTACGTTTGTGACCCAATGGACCCATCAAAGCAGTGGAAGAAAAGCTACCACCGGTTCGGACGATCTTGGTTTTGTGATGATGTAACAGGCGATGAATTCCAGTTACCATTTGGGTGTTACAATGATTCATGTGCGCCACCAATGAAAACCATGTCAAATCCAAATTACCATTCAAATAGTGGTAACGAACCATCGAGAATCACAGACAAATTAATGAAAATCGCAGTAAATAATATTTGTACCACAGTTTTACAAACTAGCTCAAAATTCGGATCGCAAGGAAGATATATGCACATCAAAACCGCATATAATGGAAGAAGCATTGGTAAAATGACACCCTTCGAGGCACTAAGAACATTCCAATCAGTCAGGACGGCAATTGGCGCTCAAAACATACAAACCACAGTGCCGTACAAGTTTGAACTTCAAGGCAACACGATAATGTTAACCACTGGTCACGACTTGAAAATCAGCATTTTAGAGTCCAGAAATGCATTGCGAAAACAACCAGTAGTAGCAGCAAGATTCAATAATAAACCGATAACGCAGACTGAAGCTGAAAATAATGAAAATGAAACAAAAGCTGCCACATCATTCGAAACGAATATATCCAGCAGACCCAACAAATTAGAAGAATTTTCTAATATTCGTAATATTCTAAATAAAAAAAACAACAAAACAATAGATTTGAACGCTCTAAAAAATAATTCGGAAAGAGCGGTTGCACTCAGAAAAATGCTACTCGGTATGAACGCAGACAAAAACTGGGATGAGACAAAGCTGGGGGGCAAGAAAGTCACTACATGGAATTTTGACCCATTAAAGTTAACAAAACTTGGCGCAGGTTTATACAAACGAAGAGATGACATCAAAAACGACACACTGTCTTTGAATAGGAACTTTTTCATGGTGGATGGTGAAATTTACACAAACTGTCAACCAACAAAGGACATCTTACTGTATGGTGGAAGTGAAGAAGCCCTAGGTATAAGTAAAAAATTTGTTGAAATCAAAGGTACTTCACCTCTTAGGATGCCAGTTATACCTTTGATTTTACCATTGAACGCTAGTGACGATTCCTACACTCAAATCAGTGCAAATGCAAAGACATACTTCAACAAAATGTTCGATGATTCTGTGAGTGGCATTCCGGGGTTAATACAAAGACAAATGGATAATGTTTGTATTCCTCTTTTCAAAACAGGATCCTTGATGAAAGGAACTCATTACAATGATTTGATGACTAGGTTTTTGGTCGCTACAGCAAAGCTAGACAAAAAGAATCCTCAGGTTATTGAAAATGCATTGCAGAAACCAGAGTTGTACAACATAGTCAGGTGTCTTCAATTCTATCTGTACATACACGTTGGCTTAAGCACTGAGGAAGCTCTGAAGCAGATCGCCAAGTATGATGCACTTCGTTTCTCACTGAATACACAAACTTATATGTACTCACTTTCAAAAACACTGCGACTACTTGGTGAAACTGGTCCCATGCCACAAGAGATGTTCAAAAAAATCGTAAAGCAATATATTTTGACCGCTGGCAAGAAAAACAGGTATATGTCAGCAGAGGCTGTGGATGCCGAAGTTGCTAAACTAGAGCGCAAATTGTATAAATTCAAACTTTTTGGTAAGGAATTTGATAGGAAAAGTTTTCTTCCTGGATTTATGGGAGGAATTGGATCACGGTTGACTCCTAATCGAAGTATGGGAGTGCCTCAAGTTCAAAAATTGAAACCACAATCCAAACTAAGTAAATTGAGAAATAGCATTGTGTCACCAGGTCCACAACAAATTCCTGGAACAAACATTCTGATGGCAAAGAGTAATGCAAGGAAAAAATCAGTGAAAAACGCTCTACTGGGATAGTCAAATATATTACATGGTTCTTTTTGTGCATATAGGTTTCCAGTGATCAAGTGCGTGTCGCAATCATCACACATTTTCTTTCGCATTTTTTTGCACGATGATTAAGGGGCATTGTGCTATTTTACAACCTTCACTAAAGATGGTAGTCGAGGAGGTGGATCGGGCGCCATAGGTGTTGTTGAGTGAGCACCCAGAGCAGAGGATACATCAATTGATCTTTCGAAAAGAGCTGTAACAGCAGCACGAGTTGTAAATACAGAGAAAATACCCAGGATTGTCATTTTTGTTATATCGACATCACTGTAAGTTTCTTGAGGTTGTGCGATGAAATGGTTATACATTTTGCAGCTCACGACAAAAGTCACTATTGTCAAAACAGCAATTACATTTTCACGCTGGAAACCATGAAGAAGTGCGGTGCTCATATAGCATGATGCGCCATTTTCGCTGTAAAAAAAAATACGCAGTATATAAAATGGATAAAGAGAAACAAATAAGAGAATCAAGAGTCCCACTACCAGATCCTCGATATTGGGGTTCGAAATTTTGGTTTGTTATGCATACAACAGCTTACTTTTATCCAGAAACTCCGACAACAGACGAAATGCATGCTGCAAAAAACTTTTACGAATCACTTAGATTATTGTTGCCATGTCCCGGGTGTGCTCAACATTATGCTGGCTTACTACAAAAAAAACCAATTGATAATGCCATCTCATCGAGAATGAGTCTCATCACCTGGGTGAATGAAATACACAACGAAGTAAATAGGCGTTTGGGTAAACCGATAGTGTCGATTGAAGAGTATTTAATGATGACTAGACATCTGGAACGCCCACCACTTGTAAGTTACGAACCAATAATTCTGGGTATAATCATTGCTCTGTTTTGTTTAGTTGCTGTGAGGCGGTATTTTTACCGTCATTGAGAGTCTCCACATTCACTTAGGAGGTGAAGATGATGAGGAAGATGCTCGCGCTCTCTTTGAATTTCGGCTATTTGAATTTCGGCTTTTCGATTCGACTCGCGCTCTTGCAAGTGCGGGGTGTTCAAATTTTTTGACTGGATTTAGTCTAATCTTATATTGCATATATTCAGACCTTGGAACGCGTTTACCATTATTATTTACATAAAAGAGGTTAGAACCTAATTCAAAAGGTTCATATCCATTCCAAGTAGATCTGAACTTTGCATAATTTCCAGGATCACTTTGTACAGTGTACCATCCATTATCATGGATATTTATTATAGCAAATCTATCAGTTGGCATTCTTCCTGAATATTGATATAAAATACGGCTAAAAAGTGGTATCAAAGTTTTATTCCTATAATGAGGGTTGTTCTTTTCCTTGCGTTTCTCTATTTGTTTTATAATATTCTGGATCATTGAGAATTCTGGGTCATTGAGAATCTTTTTTGTCTCAGACTTGGGAAACATTGTAATTTTGTCATATGATAAATTCTGCAACTTTGGGACTGTCATATGTAATAATATAGGTTTAAAAAAATTTAAAAAACTTTAATTAAATGATGTATTATACACGCAAAACGCAATGTATTTTTGACGCAACCCATGTCCCTAAGGTAATCCACATGCTATTAATTGACAATGCTCCCTGAAATATGCACCAACGAATTGCCTGACAATGAGGGGTCATGGTCATAACTGGAGACAATGCAACACCAAACACTGTCAAAGGACAACACAATCTCGTGTAAAGATGAGCGGCCATGTAATGAATTGACACCCAACAAAAGTGTATCAAAACCACTTGATACACATTTTTAATCATTTATTTTTTAAAAAAAATACTCTTTAACATGAAAAATCCCACACGTGGACGCAAAGTCAAACGCACACACACGGGCGCAAATTCAGGCCAGCCGCGGGAGCGTCAATCTTCGCAGTTGCGCTTGCGCAAGAAGAACGTCAGCAGGGTTGGCTGAGAGCAGCAGTTTGAGGTGTGGGAGGCCGTGTAGCCCATTGGCAAAGGCCCGGCCCAGGTCGTGCATGGCTTGCGGCTCGCCCGCCTCGGCCTTCTGCTTGAGGGTGGACACCACGGAGCGGTCCGTATCCAACTGCTTCTTCTCCTCCAGCCACGCGTCAGCGTGCTCATTACCCAGGAATTCTTTCTCCACGAGAATCGGGATCGTGTTGCGCACTGGGACGGCATCAATGAGCCTCGTGGACATGGTCTTGCCCGTCATTGGCGAGGTCGCGGAGTTGCCGAAGGCCTTCCGCTCGGCAAACCACTTCGCAATGGCGATTCGCTCGTAAAAATAGCCGTCGGCAGCCCAGACGGGGTCAATTGGGAGCTCCTGCGTGATCGGGCACAGCAACTCCATCACCAGCCGGTCGTCCTTAGCCACCTTGGTGGAGGCCATGCACGCCTCCGCACTGGTGTTAGAGGCGGAGTGGTCGGTCGAGGAAGAGTCGTTGTCGTCGGCAGCGTCTTCGTTGGACAACATGGCCTGTAGGCCGGTACGGGGCGTAAAAGGTGCGTGTGTGAGCGTGTGTGAGCGTGTGTGAGCGTGTGTGAGCGCGGGGGCAGCAGGCGCGCGCGGGGGGAGGAACGGCAGGCGGGCGATTGTTGGTCGTTCACCTGTGTGTTGTTCGTTCGTGGACTGCTTTTGCTTCGCGCGCGCCAGACTTTACGCTCCACGTGTGGACCTACACGTGGAGATTCAGAGGTGGCCATGAGAGCCAAGCCTATAGCCTATCCTTTCTTTCTTTCTCTCTTAAAGTTTAAGAGAGAAAGAAAGAAGGCTTAGCCCATGCCTCCATTTCTCAAGGCCACCTCTGAATCTCCACGTGTAGGTCCACACGTGGATTGTATAACGGATCAGCTGCGTTCGCGCGCATGATGGAGCCTGCTCTCACTCATGACGAAGTTGCTCGTCAGGTCATCAAACTTTGCAAGGTTCCGGTTGAGACCAAGCTGCAGTGGATGCAGAACCGGCGATTGAGGTATGGCAAGTCGCACACGCCAGAAGATTTCAAGAAACGGTGCTGCATCATGAGGACTGTCATCGAAGCATGTCTGATTGATATGAACCAACATGTGGCTGACGATTCTTCTACAGAAGATCCGATTGAGTTTCTCCACAGCAAAATCATCTTGCACATGGACGTTTATCGCAAAGATAATAACATGATTCCTGCACCACCCCCAGTTCGGCGAGTTTGCACGGGGTGGTATGGTTGCTGGTTTGACAGAAAAGATGTTGCTTTTCAAGACTGGGAACTGGTTAGCTACCACTGACTTGATCCGTCTCACATTCTGAATCGACACGATCGTAACTGTAACAAACACCGTTGTCATCTTTGTAGATAACATTCATGATTGGGAACATTGTAATGGTTGGTACAACGAAAAGTGTCAGTGACATAATAAAAAAACCTGATATGAAAGCAACTAATTCACTTAGTCTCATTTACAAGACGAACATGTTTTAGTCTTAAAAAAAAGACCGATATGATCTTGTAAGAAGTTCCCTTATCGTTAGTAACCAACGCAGAAGTGCTTAGGAGTGGCACTGGTTGATGACATGACGTTAGGTG
>CEUM01019043.1_pt1 | contig 13250 bp, 10 predicted proteins | sample 356421 | NCBI WGS metagenome assembly CEUM01 (sample SAMEA2622716, study PRJEB7988) | marine metagenome | biome: marine biome (ENVO:00000447); feature: surface water layer (ENVO:00002042); material: "saline water (ENVO:00002010), including plankton (ENVO:xxxxxxxx)" | depth 5 m | reverse complement strand
ACACAATCTCCGCAGTTATCTATAATTGCATTTCCACCCCAATCTCCATTACAGTCTTGGCTGCATGCAGATAGATTTGTACTTCCACCTACACAATCTCCGCAATTATCTATGAATGCACTACCATTTGGAATATTATTACAATCAAAGATGATAATGTTTAAAGTTTCAAATTCTTCATCATCAGACCAGTATGAATATCCGGAGTTGCAATACGAACGCACTTCAAATTCATACTCAGTATTTGGTAAAAGTGAGGTTAAGCTGTATTGGTTAGTTGGTATGTTATTAATATAGATCCAATTATTATTACCAATACCATTATTTCCATCGTCTTCTTGATATCTTATCTCATAATAAATAGCGTTAGAAATATTTGACCATGAAATATCAGCTTGAGAATCAGTCACATAAATGCTAAAATTATTAGGAATGCCACAAAGTGGACATACCTGAGCTTGACTTGTTAAAAAAGTAAAAAGGAAGGACAAGAAAACTACGTACCTCATAACTTTAATTTTGAAAATGACTAAATTAATTATAAATATTGTATTACAAAATTACTATTTTATTATACATTTTTACTTTGTTGCTTGTAAATTCTGTCAGGTAAACACCTTTACTCAAATCAAGATTAACTTCATTTCTGCCTGAATTAATATATTGTTTGTGAACTAATTGACCATTCAAATCATATATAGACAAATGTAAATTGTCTGTTGATTGAATAATGAAATTGCCAATATTTGGATTAGGGTAAATACTTAAATTTAAATCATTTTCTCTAATGCTATTTGGATTCTCATCGAATATTTGAATATTATCCATAAAAAAGCTATTGCCATAATCGTTTATAGCTACAAAACGAATACTTATGATTTCTCCGTTGAAGGGAGATAAATCAATTTCATTACTAGTCCATTCGCCGCAACTAGGGGTCCACCAATTTCCTTGAGGTGTTACAGTGGCAAGTGAATCGCCCACAGCATTGAAAATAGTAGTCCAATTTGTGCCACAATCATTGGTTACTTCAATGCGTAAGCCATCTACATTATTGGCATTGTATTGTGCATAAGCATGATCAAATGAAAGTGTGGGTTCGTTACTATTTGTTAAATCTATTTGTGGGCTTTGAAGTGCTGCTTCACTAGATAATTGGTTGATATAATAATGGTTGACATACGCTGCTTTCGTAGGGTTGCAATCAACACCAAAATCTAAGTCTAAGTTTTGCCAAGAATAACTAGCTGGTGGTAATTTCCAATTAGTGGTAGGCATTTCTCCGCTTTCAAAATCTTCAATAATATCTAAATTAATTATATTGTTTTCGAAGGTTATGAAATCTGTAATAGTTTGAGAGCTGGTTCCATGTATATCAGTGACAGTTAGACTCACTTCGTAAGTTCCTGGAGTGTTATACATAACAACAGGATTTTCAATTGTTGAACTATTGGGATTTCCTCCAGGAAAAGACCAATCCCACGTCGTCCCGTTATTAGTGACTGCTGAATGATCGACAAATTGTACAGTATTATCAAAGCAATCAATTTTTAATCTGTCAGCGGCAATTTGTGCGGATGGAGAGGATTGTTCGAATAAGGCAACTTCCCAAGCTGACCGGTTTGTTCCGTTACGTAACTTACTTTCTTTGTAATAAGGAATCAATTGAGTTGAGATTGCATTGGTTGGTAATCCATTGTTGTATAATTGCCAATCACTCATGCCATTGTTTCGATAGTATACATTGCTGCGAGTTCCTAAATAAACCCCTCCAACACTTCCTCTTTGGTGTTCAATATTTGTTGCATTTATATTATCTAAGCTAGGAGTTGATAGGTTTGTCCATGTTGTTCCACCATCTGTGCTCATAAAGACTTCCTCTCCTTGTGCGTCTTGTACATCTCCATACATAGAGCATCTTGCAATCCATAATGTGTTTGCATCATCGCTACTTACGGTGATATCGAATGGAATCCAAAGCTGTCCACTCAAAGAAGGAGTGATGTCAGTAAAACTATTCCCTCCATCTTCACTTCTCCATAATTTTTTTTGTCCCCACCAACTTGGCCAAGTAGCTACATAAATTACATCAGGATTACTCCAGGCGACTTCAACAGAAGTTACTTTGTCATCAAAGTGAAACAGAGCTGTTGATGATGCTCCGTTGTTATTTGACACATGAAGACTTGTGTCGATTCCTGCATAAATTGTGTTGTAACATTCAGGATGAAATTCTAGCTGACTAGATTCCCCCACAATATAAGAAGCGTTAGGTTGCATATTAAAACCAAAACTTGTATTGGCGATAGTTCTATCTCCTGAAAGTATTTTTCCACCATAGTCTGAATAGATTAATCTAGGATTTCCAAAGTTTACAAAACCTCTAATATTATCTCCACCGTCCGTAGATAGCCACCCGTTGAGGTATACATTGTTATCTTTTAAAAGTGTTCCATTATGGTATGTTCCACCTAGCATTACTTCCCCATCAGAGAATCCTACTCCAAATCCCCAAAAGTCTGTTCCTGCAATTCCATACATCATTTTGTCAATGTTGTCTCCTCCGTTGTTAGAGTAAAACAAGCCACCATCACAAGAAATCCAAAGGTCGTTTCCGTAAAAGCGAATATCATGAATGTCGGCATGCACATATTCATCTTTTGCTGGGTGACTCCATTTAGCTGGACAGGTAAAGGTGTATCCACCATCATTAGATATCCAATGATTGACACCTCCTACATGTATTTTATCTCCATTGTAAGGATCAATATCCAATGCTAAATCATAATAATATTGTCCGCCATCATCAGTTCCTTGGTCGCTCCATCCCATTAAATTGATGTTTGTAGTGTCAGGAACCCCAGCTGGTTGTGGGCCACAGCATCGAAAAGTCCAGGTGTTACCTAAATCATCACTTATATAGATACCATACAATCCGCTACCACCGTTTGCAGATCCAGTTGCAAGTGCAACTATACGGTTAGGCATGTCGGCTGTAACTGCAATTTCTGTACGTTTCTGCTCTTCTCCTGTTGCAGGGTTTGGCCAACCATTTATGCTTAAGTTAAATGTATTACCTCCGTCTGTTGATTTGTAAAATTCTGTTTTATCATTGATTTGTTGAACGGTGTAAATGATATTGCTATTAGTTGGATGAAACTCGATTTCTAAAAAATCACCAGTCATTATTTGAGTCCAATTATCACCAGCATCAATAGACTTAAAAAAACCATTTTCATCTGCTAAAAAAAGTATATTGTTTTGATTTGGATGACTGACAATGTCATTGGTACCTAGATTTATTGCTTGAAAAACAGGATCGCCGATGATGTTCCAAGTAGCGCCTCCATTATTAGATTTATACAATTCGCCATTTGCTTCAAAGTAAATAATATCTTCATTCAAATTGTCTATTTCTATTGATCGAATACTCCCAATTCCCAAAGCTTCGGTTAAGCAATACCAATTAGCTCCTTTATCAGTAGATTTAAATAATCCGGCTGTTGCTGTTCCTGCGTACAAAACATTGGTGTTACTCAAGGATTGTTCGGCAGTATATACATGTGCTGCACCACAAGCATAAGAACGACTTGCAGCATCTTGGTCAAAATCAAACGGTCCTATACACTGCCAATTAGCACTACCAGAAGATTTAGTTTCGTACACGCTGCTATGTCTGCTAAAATTACGCATCCAACGCTTATAAAACTGGGTGTGTTTATTTTTTACGAATTTATTTTGCTTATAAAATATTTCATAAGCTGATTTTACCTGACCGGGATCAGCGTTATCTGCATACATCATTTTTGCCCAAGGTGGTGTACTTTCATCTGTCGGGCTATATGGTAGTTCGGTTTGAGCGTTTAATTGTGCTAAGCAAACTGAAAAGACAATAAAAAGAAATCGTTTCATAAAAAACAAAATTAAAATAACAAAAAAGGCCACTGTATAGGGACCTTTATTTCAATTCTTAGAGATTGAAGACCTCTTTTATTTGGCCAACAAATTCTAGATTTTCCCAAGTGAAAGTTTCTACTTCCACTCTTTTAGTTTCTCCGTTTATCTCAAAGTTAATTATTTTCTTTTCAGAAGGTCTTCCCATGTGTCCATAGGCAGCTGTTTCGGAATAGATAGGAGTTTTTAATTTTAGGCGATTAATGATAGCCGCTGGACGTAAATCAAAAATTTGATTTACTTTTTCAGCAATTTCTCCATCTGTTAAATTAACCTTAGAGGTTCCATATGTGTTTACATAAACACCCATTGGTTCAGCAACACCAATTGCATATGACACTTGCACCAATGCTTTTTTACAAACGCCTGCAGCAACTAAGTTTTTTGCAACATGGCGAGTAGCATAAGCGGCAGAACGATCTACCTTTGACGGATCTTTTCCTGAAAAAGCGCCTCCACCATGTGCACCTCTACCTCCATATGTATCTACAATGATTTTACGTCCTGTTAACCCTGTATCTCCATGAGGTCCACCAATAACAAATTTACCAGTAGGATTTACATGGTAATTCTCTGTTCCAAATAGAGTTTGTAATTTTTCAGATAACTGAGACTTTACTCTAGGAATTAAAATTTCTTTGACATCCTTTTCAATTTGTTGCTGCATGCTTTTTTCTTCCCCGAAATCATTATGCTGAGTGGAAACAACAATTGTTTCAATTCTTTTTGGAGAATGATCATCATTGTATTCTATTGTTACTTGCGATTTTGAGTCAGGACGAAGGTATGTCATTTCCTTTCCTGCTTTACGAATAGCAGATAGCTCAATTAAAATCCTGTGCGATAAATCCAAAGCTAATGGCATGTAGTTTTCTGTTTCATCAGTAGCATAACCAAACATCATACCTTGATCACCAGCACCCTGTTCTTCATGCATTCCTATGCCAGCTTCAACACCCTGATTGATATCGGCAGATTGCTCATGGATAGCAGAGATTACACCACAACTATCTGCATCAAACTTGTATTCTGATTTATTGTAGCCAATTTTGCGGATTACCTCACGCGCTATTTTCTGAACATCTACATATCCTTCAGTTTTAACTTCACCGCTTAGCACAGTAAGTCCAGTAGTTACTAGTGTTTCGCAAGCCACTTTTGAGTTGGGATCTTGCGCTAAAAAATTATCTAATAAAGCATCCGAAATCTGGTCAGCTACTTTGTCTGGATGTCCTTCCGAAACAGACTCTGATGTGAAAAAATAAGCCATCTTTTATAAATTTCAATTTTAATAAAGCAGTGGTTGAAATGATAGCTGATGCGAAATCACTGTTTTAGCATTTTTTTAGTGTGGTTGCAATCAGCCAAATGTATCCACTACAATGCAAATTTAAAAAATTATTGCGTTAGCTTGTGGAAATGTGTTTCTAAATCAACACCTTTTTCTTGAAGGTAGGAAATGCTTTGGTCATCTACAATTTTTCCTTTGTTAATGATGACTACACGGCTACACATTTTATCTACTTCTTGCATGATGTGAGTAGATAGTAATACAGTTTTGTTTTTACCAATCTTCTTGATAAGTGAACGAATTTCTGATAATTGATTCGGATCTAAGCCTGTTGTAGGTTCATCTAAAATTAGCACTTCTGGGTTGTGAATCAGTGCTGCCGCTAATCCAACCCTTTGTCGGTATCCTTTTGACAGCTCACCAATTTTTTTGTGTTGCTCAGCAGTAATACCTGTAATATTAATCATTTCGGATACACGCTCTTTTGGACTGTTGTAAACGCCTGCTATAAATTCTAAATATTCTTTGATATACATCTCCAAATACATAGGGTTATGTTCCGGAAGGTATCCCACTTTACTACGGATAGATAGAGAGTCTTCTTGCACATCTTTTCCACACACCTTTACTTGCCCTTCATTGGCAGATAAATAACAAGTGATGATTTTCATCAATGTAGATTTTCCAGCACCATTTGGGCCTAAAAAACCAACTACCTCTCCTTTTTTTATGTTTAATGAAACAGATTGAAGCGCGGGTTGCTCTCCGTAAAATTTACTTACATTCTTGATGGAAATCGACATAGGACAAATATAGAATATTGACCAATTCAATCATAATTTATTTTGACGCTTAACTTGCGATTATATGTATAAAATTCAATTAAGTTTATTATAAGTGATTAATGATTCATTGAACTAGATATAAAACTAAAACTATAAGAATGTATATTTGTTGCAATGCAAGGAGTAGTTACAAAAACAACAGGGAGTTGGTACATAGTTAAGACTAAAGATGGGATTTTGCGTGAATGTCGTATTAAAGGGAAGTTTCGAATCCAAGGAATTAAGAGTACGAGTCCTGTGGTAGTAGGCGATTGTGTAACAGTGCAAGAAGAGGGAGGTAATTGGATGATTGTAGATTTACAAGAGCGTAAAAATTACATTGTTCGAAAGTCTGTTAATCTTTCTAAACAAACACATATAATTGCGGCTAATATTAATCAAGCCATTTTAGTGGTTACTATTCAAAGCCCAGTTACTACAACAGGTTTTATCGATCGATTTTTAGCGTCTGCCAGAGCTTATAGTGTAGATGTTTTGCTTTTATTTAATAAACTAGATATTTATTCAGAGGAAGCAATTCAAGTACAAAAAGATTTACAATCTGTTTACGAAAAGATAGGCTATAAATGTTGTTCACTCTCTGTTTTAAATGATGATTTAACAGAGATTAAGTCATTAATGAAAGGCAAGGTAAATCTTATTTCAGGTCATTCGGGAGTAGGAAAATCCACTTTAATAAATAAGTTGCAACCAGGCCTTTCTTTAGCAACGAATGAAATTTCTGAGCAGCATCAACAGGGACAGCACACTACTACTTTTTCCGAAATGTACGAACTTGATTTTGGAGCTACTATAATTGACACGCCAGGAATTAGAGGGTTTGGCTTAGTGAAAATGAAAAAGCAAGAGCTAAGCGATTATTTCGCTGAGTTTTTTGCTTTGAAATCGGGATGTAAGTTTCATAATTGTATACACGTAAACGAACCTAATTGTTCGGTAAAATTTGCTTTAGCGATGGGCGAAATAGCAAATTCTCGTTATAAAAGTTATTTGAGTATGTTGGAAGAAGAGGAAGAACATTACAGAACCAATAAGTACGACTAATGAGAGTTGTCATTCAAAGAGTTTCTGAAGCAAGTGTAAAAATTCGTGAAGAAGTGAAAAGCAGCATTAAAAAAGGGTTGCTCATATTTTTAGGAATAGAAAAAAATGATGGTACAGAAGATGTTATTTGGCTTAGCAAAAAGATAGCTCAATTGCGCATTTTTTCTGATGAAAGGGGTTTAATGAACCGTTCTATTTTGGAAACAAACGGGGAGTTATTGGTTGTTTCTCAATTTACTTTACATGCGAAAACAAAAAAAGGAAATAGACCTTCATATATAAAAGCAGCTAAACCAGAGCAAGCTATTCCTTTATATGAGGAGTTTATTATTGTTCTTGAAAAAGAAATAGGACAAACTGTGAAAACAGGCGAGTTTGGAGCTAATATGCAAGTCAGTCTTTGTAACGATGGACCCGTTACTATTATTATAGATACTAAAAACAAGCAATAATGTTATTAAATAAATTACAACAGCAAGTAGATAATTGGATTAGTGAATATGGTGTGCGCTACTTTGATGAATTAACTAATATGGCCATTTTAACAGAAGAGGTTGGAGAGGTAGCGCGAATTATTTCTCGACAATATGGTGAACAATCTTTTAAAGATAGTGATCATAAAGATTTAGGTGAAGAGTTGGCTGATGTTCTCTTTGTAGTGTTTTGTCTAGCTAATCAAACTAATACTGACCTGCAGGCTTCTTTTGATAAAAAAATGAAGAAAATCACTAATCGTGATGCAAAGCGTCATCATGATAATGAAAAATTAAATAGTTAAAAATTTATTCTTAGTCCACCTCTAATAATTCTACCTGGCTGAGGAACATTTCCAAAGTCAACATAATCTTTATTGAGTAGATTATAAATTTCAATAAACAAACTATTATTATTAAAAATTTGCTTTGTAACTCTTGTTGAAATCAAAGTAAATGGTTCGTATTCAACTTCATTATTGCTTGCAAAATCAATATAGCTACCTTTTCTATCTTGCCTTGACAATTTCCAAGAAATATTTATTGACTCAAATTTTTGATTTAATGACATTGAAAAATTAGAACTTAAAAAATCTAAAACATAAGCGGATTGAAATCCTGTAGATGAGCTGTCAGCATGATTATAAGCATAGTTTAATTTAACTGAATTTAATTTTAGTCTATTGTAAAATTCTTTTGGTAATTTAATTAAAGATGAAAACTCAAATCCGCTAAATGAAATATTAGTTAAGTTCTGGGTCCTCCAAATACTATCACCATCTATTAATATCCAATCGATCAAATTTTCACCTTTTCGTTTGTAAAAAGTAATTGATGATCTGTGATTTTTATCTAAATAAGAAATGGACAATTCACGATTTTTTGAAAATTCAGACTTTAAATTTTTATTTCCTTGATTAGTGGGTGAAGAATAATAAAGCTCAGTGTAGTTTGGTCTTCTCATTGATTTGCTAAAAGAACCTGAAATTGTAAGTTTTTCAGAAAATAAATATGATAGGTCAATTCCTGGAAATATTTCACTTTCATTATTGTTAGAAATATTCATCATAAGACCGGTAGAAATAGATAATTTATTATGAGTAATATTTTTTTCTACGAAAAAATTTGTAATTGTACGATTAGATCCAAGTGTATAAAAGTTATTTTCATCAAATGCGATTTGCTCTATAAGTGTATCACCAAGTCTATTAGAAATAATATTATCATAAATCATTTCAGCTCCAATAACATTAGAACCTGTTTTGGTCTTTTTGGCTACATTAAAATCAAATCCGTATAGATCAGTTTTATGAAAATTGTGATACCATTCGGGATTTTCTCTGAATAATATAAATTCGTCCTGATTAGATCGCTTAAAAATTTTGTTGCTGATAGTTAGATTATCTATCTCATAAGAAAATTGAAAAGAATATATACCAGTTTGAATTTCTTCATACTGATCTGGATATTTTGGAGTGTAAAAGCTATACGCACCAAATTTCTTATCTATCAAAGCAATGTTTAATAGTGAAGAAAAATTATTTTTTTCTAAAAATGCCTGATAAAATAAATTATTTGTTTTGTAATCCATTCCTTCGATGTAGCCGTCACTAGATTTATTTAAGACTGATATGCTGTGCTTTATGTTGTTATTTTTATGAAAGCCATTAATTTCAATAGATTTAAAACTATTTTCCCCTGATGATAATAATAAGCTATTAGTTGATTCTTTTTTTGTGATAATATTAATTACACCTGTATATGCGTAATTTCCGTAAATTCTTGTGCCTCCTCCAGTCAATATTTCAATTCTTTCAATTTGTTGAATACTGACTGGAATATTCATTGAATGATGACCTGTTTGAGGGTCATTAATTTTTATTCCATTTATTAAGATTAACACTTGTTCAAAACTACCGCCTCTAATGCTTACATCAGATTGAATTCCATCTATTCCTCTTTGTCTTAAGTCAATATTTACTGCATATTCAAGTAAATCTTCAATTGATTGAATAGGTGCGTTTTGGATTTCATTCTTACTTATGACATAACCTTTTTTAATTCCATTTTCATTTTGAGCTCTGTTAGAAATGATCTTCACTTCATCAATTTCTTGAACTTGAGCAGAAGAAAACGAAAAAGTGTAGATGCTAATTAATAAAAGTAGTACTGTTCTTTTTGTCGAGATTTCCATAGAAGTGTATAATGTTAATATTTTTAGATTTAGACATTGCAGCAGGATTAATTCCGAGCGAATCTTGAGGAATTGTCATGTTTAATTCATCAAAATAGTTTTTCCATATTTCATTTTGTCCACCATCTAAATTATTAAAATTCATTTTTTCAAGTTTAAAAATGTTATTGCTTTTAAATGATTCGTAAATCAGCTCAGAGCAATAATATTTATTGTTATTCATCAAGAAAAATTCATCATAATTAAACTCTAATTTGCTCAGACAATAATCGACTGCTTCTGGTATTATATATTTAAATTTTTCATCTAACCTTCCAACAAATACTTTCGGATTATTATTTGAATCGGTAGATCTTAATAGAAATGTATCCAAATCAGTCAATTTCACTTTCGGAGGTATTGCTTCTAAAACCTTCAATTCATCATTTACATTAATGACAAATCCAATGTGAGAAATATTATTGTTATTGTATCCTAAGGTTACAGATTCAATTGCTTCACATAATGGGGAACTATCTAAATCTTGAAAAAGCAAATCGCCCTCTTTTAATTTGAAGTCATTACATGAAAATAAAGTTGTAAGTAATATTACAATTGAAAATAAGTTGAAATAATTTTGATTTGTATTCAAAAATTTAATTCAAATTAGTCAGCTAAAACAATTATATTATTGTTTTGCATTTCTATAACTCCACCATTAATATTGAACAATTCTCTTTGATCATCCCCGTTGACAATACGAATCTGACCAGCAATTAGTGTCGAGATAATAGGAGCGTGGTTGTTCAAGATTTCAAATTTCCCATTAATACCAGGGAGTTGAACAGATTTTACTTCTCCTTCAAACACTTTTGTTTCTGGCGTGATGATTTCTAGTCGCATAGTTTAATTTACTTAGCTTCAGCTAACATTTTATCTCCTTTCTCAATGGCTTCTTCAATAGATCCAACTAAATTGAATGCAGCTTCAGGATATTTGTCCAATTCACCATCCATAATCATGTTAAAACCTTTGATGGTATCTTGAATGTCTACTAATACTCCCTTTAAACCAGTAAACTGCTCTGCTACATGAAAAGGTTGAGATAAGAAACGTTGAACACGTCTTGCTCTATGTACAGCTAATTTGTCTTCATCAGACAACTCTTCCATTCCCAAAATAGCGATTATATCTTGGAGTTCTTTATAACGTTGTAGTAATGATTTTACTCTTTGCGCACAAGCATAATGTTCTTCTCCAACCACATCCGGAGAAAGAATTCTTGAAGTAGAATCAAGTGGATCTACAGCTGGGTAAATGCCTAGCTCGGCAATCTTACGAGATAATACTGTTGTTGCATCTAAGTGGGCAAATGTTGTGGCAGGAGCAGGGTCAGTCAAATCATCCGCAGGTACATAAACAGCCTGTACAGAAGTGATTGATCCATTTTTAGTAGACGTAATTCGCTCTTGCATTGTACCCATTTCTGTTGCCAATGTTGGTTGGTAACCTACTGCTGATGGCATTCGACCTAGAAGAGCTGACACCTCAGAACCTGCTTGTGTGAATCGGAATATGTTATCCACAAAGAACAAAACGTCACGACCTTTTCCTTGCCCATCTCCATCACGAAAATATTCTGCTAATGTTAATCCTGATAGCGCAACACGAGCACGTGCCCCTGGAGGCTCGTTCATCTGACCAAATACGAATGAAGCTTTTGATTCTCCCATTTTAGAATTATCAACCTTAGAAAGATCCCATCCGCCTTTTTCCATTGAGTGTAGGAAATCATCACCGTAGTTAATGATTCCAGACTCAAGCATTTCTCTTAAAAGGTCATTTCCTTCACGAGTTCTTTCACCAACACCTGCGAATACAGATAAACCACCATGTCCTTTTGCAATGTTGTTAATTAACTCCTGAATCAGTACAGTTTTACCAACACCTGCACCGCCAAATAAACCAATTTTACCGCCTTTTGCGTATGGCTCAATCAAGTCAATTACCTTTATGCCTGTAAAAAGCACCTCTGTAGCGGTTGATAAATCTTCAAATTTCGGAGCCTCACGGTGAATAGGAAGGCCTGATTCTCGATCTAGATTATCCATTCCGTCAATAGCATCTCCAATTACATTGAATACACGACCTTTTATTTTTTCTCCAGCAGGCATTTTGATGGGTGTTCCAGTAGCAACTACTTCTACTCCTCTTTTAAGACCATCAGTAGAATCCATAGATATAGCGCGAACTGTGTCTTCTCCAATGTGCTGTTGGCATTCTAAAACTAATTTTGTTCCGTCTTCTTTAGTAATTTCTAAAGAATCGTAGATGTTAGGAAGTCCAGCTTCGCTGTTTTCGAAAGTTACATCGACAACGGGGCCGATAATTTGCGAAATCTTTCCAATGTTATTTGACATCTTGCAGTTGTGTTTTGTTAAAAATAAGGTGTTTACATTCTTAATTCGGGCGCAAAAATACAGTATTTATTTAGTTCGCCATAACGATTTTGAGAATAAATTAATTACTACTTTTGAACAAGGTTTTAACACTGTAAAAGAGGATAGGTAAGCGTGAAAGTTTATTCGAGTATTGAGGAGTTCCAAAATGTGGAGCGACCGACTGTGACTACAGGTACTTTTGATGGTGTACATTTTGGACATCGTAAAATAATAGATAGACTAAAAAAAGCAGCCCAAAATTGTGATGGGGAAACAGTGGTTTTGACATTTTCTTCTCATCCAAGAATGGTGTTGTTTCCAGACGATCAAGATTTAAAGTTGTTAAACACAATTGAGGAGAAAAAATATCTATTAGAAAAAGCAGGTGTACAACATTTAATTGTTCATCCATTTACGAAAGAGTTTTCTCGAATTTCATCAATTAATTACGTTAGAGATATATTAGTAAATAAGCTAAAGACTCATAAATTGGTTATTGGATACAATCACCATTTCGGAAGAAACAGAGAAGGTTCTTTTGAGCATTTGCAGGAATTTTCTTCAATTTATGGTTTTGAGGTAGAAGAAATTCCAGTGCAATTATTGGATAACGTGGGTGTTAGTTCAACCAAAATTAGAAAAGCACTTTTTCAAGGTGATGTGGAAACAGCAGCAGAATATTTGGGTTATCAATACCAAATAACAGGAACAGTTGTTAAAGGAAATGCCATTGGCAGAACAATTGAATTTCCAACCGCCAATATTGAGTTGGGCAATGTAAAAAAAATAATACCAGCCGATGGTGTTTATGCGGTATGGGTGACATTTGAAGGAGCAACTTATAGGGGCATGATGAATATTGGAAAAAAACCAACTTTAATGAATCAAGCTCGAACACTAGAAGTACACTTGTTAGAATTTGAGCAAGACATATACCATAAGGAAATTAAAATAAAATTCGTTAAAAGAATCCGTAATGAGATTGCTTTTCAAGAGGTGAGAGAGCTTAAGGAGCAATTAGAAAAAGAC
>CEUM01062773.1_pt1 | contig 13271 bp, 13 predicted proteins | sample 356421 | NCBI WGS metagenome assembly CEUM01 (sample SAMEA2622716, study PRJEB7988) | marine metagenome | biome: marine biome (ENVO:00000447); feature: surface water layer (ENVO:00002042); material: "saline water (ENVO:00002010), including plankton (ENVO:xxxxxxxx)" | depth 5 m | reverse complement strand
AGAAATAAAAATTAAAGCATTTAATATAATATCTGATATAGAATCAAAATAGCGACCTGTATAAGAAGGTTGTTTTTTTATCCTAGCTAATTCTCCATCTGCAGCATCCAATATAGATTTTAAAATTAAAAAAAATGAGGCATACCAGTAGTATCCTTTTAAAATGAAAATGACACCAAATAATCCAGAAATTATAAAACTAATTGTAACGTGAATAGGAGTAAATGAGGTATTCTTTAATGAATTTGCAATCAGCCTAGCTAGCGGTCTTCCATAATCGGAAAAGTCAATAAATCTGTGTTCTTTTGGTAATTTAGACATTAATTAAAAATATCTTTTTGATTATCAGTCAAGTATTAAAGCTTTTGATATAAGCGTGATATTTTGGAAAATTACAAAAATAACTTTCAAACTCTATTTAAATTTTATAATAAAATTCTATAATTAAGTTTCATAATTTTATAATAAAATTATAGGCTAAATTAATGTCATAATTGAATTCACACAAAAATAAAATACGCTTATTTCAATGTTAAAATTATTTCAGAACTTTACATAAAATATTTTGAAATGTGGATTGAGGAAAAAGGAAAATTAGTAAAAAATTTTGAGTTTAAAGATTTTAATGAGGCGATTTCATTTCTAAATGAAATTCAAAAAATTTGTAATGAAGTGAATCATCATCCAGAAATTTATAATTGTTATAATCAAGTCAGGTTATCTTTATGTACTCACGATTCTCAAAACAATATTACTAAAAAGGATTACCAATTAGCCAAACTAATTGATAAGATTTCAACATAAAAAAAATAATCACATCAACTCTATTTACATTACTAATTTTTCTTAAAATATTAAACATTACTAAATATTCGATGAATATTCATCATCATAGCTTATTTGCTCTCAAAGATCAAAGTATTTAATATCTCCACAAAAAACACGTTTTGTAAGAATATTTGGGCTAAAACCTCTATAATCACTATATTTGTATAATAATTTAAATTAAAAGTTATACAAAATGAAGAGTATTATTACATGTGATATGGAAGGTATAATTCTAACAATGAATACCGGCGCAGAAAAAATATTTGGTTATAAAAAAAACGAATTGATTGGAAAACAAAGAGTTTCATTATTCTCACCCGGTGAAATTGTTCTTCAAAATGTAGCCTCATGGTTAGACATCGCAGCAAAAAAAGGTGAATACTCTGGCAAGACTATTTTTATCAATAAGGATGGGGAAAAAATTAATGCTAGAATTAGTATAACTCCTACATACTCTAAAGACAAAAATAAAGTACAAAACGGATATTGTGGTGTAACTGAAGTTATCGAGGAAAATGTTGAAGTACCCATTTCTTGGTCTACCAAGTTAATTAAACTTCTTGCAATTACAAGAATGCCGTTTACTTCAGCCTCGTTACTTCCAATTTTTGTTACTGCTTCTTATTTTTACTCTATTAATGAAAATTCATTTTCATTAATGAATTTTATTCTTTGTACTATCGGTGTTTTATTTGCTCACTTATCAACGAATATGTTCAATGACTATTTTGATAATATTGATGGAACTGACTCAGGAAACTACAATTATTTCCAACAGTTGTCTGGAGGTAGTAGAGCAATTGAACTTGGATTAATTTCTATTTCTAAAACTAAATCAATAGCCATCCTACTAATGTTCATTGCAATTCTATTTGGAACAACAACGTTATTTAATTCTTACACTGAAAACATTATCCCTATCGCTATAATCACCATAATAGCTTTATTTTTAGGATACTTCTACACAGCACCTCCAATTAGATTAGTTGCAAGAAACGGACTTGGTGAAATTTCAATATTTACTGTATTTGGACCACTAATGGTTTTAGGTACTGGGTTTGCAATTTTTAATGATAATTTTTTTGCATCTAGCTACTTCAATGATTTGCTTTTGTTGAGTTTTCCAATCGGACTTCTCACAACAAATATTTTATTGATAAATGAATTTCCTGATTATGAGGGAGACTTAAAAACCGGGAAAAATCATTTGGTAGTTACTTTCGGAAAAAAAAACAGCAGATATATATACTTAATTAATCTATTATTCATTTCGTTGATTACATTTTATTCAGCTATAACAATAAATCCAATTTTATTATTACCACTCTTATTCATTTTAATTTATGGGTATAAAATCACTAAACACATTTTCAAAAATTACAACAATAGGTCTCTAGTTACTGCAAATTGGGATACAATTAAACTTCATGCTGGCTACTGTATTTTATCGATTTTATCATTTATTCTAATAACACTTTTATGAAAAAGTTACTTTTTTTATTAATAATGTTACTAAATTATTACAAAACTGTCGGTCAAAATAAACATTTTGAAATTCAAGTATCTCAAAACGAATGGGAAATTGTTAATGATAATGTTATGGGTGGAGTTTCTATTGGTGACTTTAAAATACAAAATAATAGATTAATTTTTTTTGGAAAATTATCATCAAAATTTAATGGAGGATTTGCTTCAATTAGAACTCGTGAAAGAATCCAATTAAATAGTTTTGAAAAAATTAATTTGAAAGTAATCGGTGATGGGAACACTTATCAAATTCGTATTAAAGACAACCTTTCTAATTATTATTCTTATGCTAAAGATTTCAAAACTAACGGTTCAGAACAAGAGATTAGATTGAATTTGTCTGAATTTAAACCTGTTTTTAGAGGCACTCCTCTTTCCATAGAAAATTTTGACAAAAAATTAATTACTGAATTAACATTTATGATAGTTTCAAAAAAAGAGCCAGATTTTAAACTTCAAATTATTGAAGTAACTATCAATTAAGACTGACATCAAATAATTAATTCGTTTTATTAAATATTTTAAACTAAATTTGTATAGAAATTACATAAAAAAGTTATTCATATGAAAGAAGTGCTGATTTTAGGAGCTTCCAGCGGAATAGGACTCGATTTAACTAATAAACTTTTAAATAGTGGTCATCGTGTTTTTGCAACATATTGTAAAAATAATATTATGATAAGCCATCCAAATTTAGTAACTGGTTTCTATGATATTCAAAACTCAAATACTTTTGATTTTGAGTTACCAGAAAAACTAGATGGTTTTGTTTACTGTCCTGGCACAATTAATTTAAAACCATTTAGAGGCTTAAAGCAAGATGATTTTGAATTTGACTTTCAAGTGAATGTTATAGGTTTCATCAAAACGCTACAGTTACTATTGAAACCCCTAAAAAAGTCTAATTTATCATCTGTTATAGGCTTTTCTTCAGTATGTGCTCAAAGTGGATTTAATTTTCATGCTTCAACATCAACATCGAAAGCTGCACTAGAAGGATTATTCACTTCACTAGCAAAAGAATATGCGCCTAAAATTCTATTTAATGTAATTGCCCCTTCAATTATTGAATCACGACTAAGTGAGCATTTACTTAATACCAAAGATAAAGTTGAGCGAATTGCTTCTACTCATCCTATTCCGAGAATCGGCCAACCTGATGATATTGCAAGTCTTGCTCAATATATATTAACTGAGTCATCATGGATGACCGGTCAAATTATAAAAGTTGATGGGGGAAAATCTAAATTACTATAGTAAACAAATTAAGATTTTAAATAAGCATGAAAAGCCATTATCAATTTTCTTCAGTTCAATATCTTAATACAGATTTAAAATCTATTTGGGAATTTGCATCCTCTCCCAAAAATCTAAAAAAAATAACCCCAAATCATATGTTATTTAATATCACTTCAAATATTAAAAATAAGATATATCCGGGAATGATTATTTCATATAAAGTGGCGCCTATTTTAAACATAAAACTCAATTGGGTTACAGAAATAACTCATGTATTAGAAAATAAATATTTTATTGATGAGCAACGAATTGGACCATATGCACTTTGGCATCATCAACATTTATTTGAATCAAAGGGCGATAATAAAGTTAAAATGACTGATATCGTTACATATAAACCTCCATTTGGCTTAATAGGAAGAATTGCAAACACTTTATTTATAAAAAAACAACTTGAATCTATATTTGAATATAGAAGAATCAAAATGGATCAAATATTTAACTCTAATTAATAATCCCCCAACTTTATATGATAAGCTATAATATTGATCAATTTTCAAAAATAACTAACATCCCAAAATTAAATCTAAGAACATGGGAAAATAGGTACTCTTATTTAGTTCCAAGACGTACAGATACTAACATTAGAGTTTACTCCGATGAATTACTTGTAAGAGGAATTAATACAAAGTTATTACTTGAAAATGGACACAAAATATCCAAGGTTAGCAAAATGACTAATGAGGACGTTCAACTTGCAGTTGAACGAATTGGATTATCGGATAACAAAGATGTTAAAGTCAGTTACTACCTAAACAATTTTATTATCTCAGCAATAAATTTCGATGAATACAAATTTAATAGACTATTTATCAAAGCTCTCAATGAATTTGATTTTATTGTCTTTTATCAGGTAATAATTTTACCATTACTCAAAAGGGTTGGACTTCTATGGCTAACAAATAAAATGTCACCTTCACAAGAACATTTTCTGTCTGAATTAATTAAACAAAAATTATATACCTTAATTGATAGAACAGCAGTCAGCAACACTGATAAGGAAAAGTGGTTATTATTTCTTCCTGAAAATGAATTCCATGAAATTGGACTTCTTTTTGCAAAATATATTCTATCTTTAAAAGAATTCAACGTCCTATATTTAGGTGATAATCTGCCAATTGACTCTCTAACTGGCGTAGCTGAAAAACATAAAATTGATAACATTTTACTTTTCCTTCTTGCAAATTATTCAGTGCAAATGTCAGAACTACACCTTGAAAAACTAAGTAAAATATTTCCTCAAGGTAAAATTTTTGTTGTCACTCCAAATAAAAGCATAAAATTTCCTAAACAAAAAGAACCTAGTATAACTCTAATTCATGACTTAGACTCTTTTATTAAACTTCTCGACTCATCTAGTTAGTTTTCACTAATTTGCTTATGACAAAACACAAAAATTATATTTTCTGGTTTTTACAGCTTGTTCGGTTTTACAAAAAAACTATCCAAAACACACATCCATTTAACTTACCATTGTGATTGTAGATAACATGTCAAGTTAAATATGTCTATCCTAAATAATAGCTAATCTAATTACAAATTAAGTTGTTCAAAAATTGATTTAGATAAATCAATAGTGCAAATATTTGTATAGCTTTTAATTGTATATGTTATACAAAATGAGTATTTTTGGTGAATATTAAAATTATGTTGCGAAAAATGATAGCTAATTAGATTATTGACTCAATAAAAGTAATTCCAAATGATGATTTTTTTACTTATAAAATCAGTATGAGACTTTAAAAAATCATTTATTCAATTGCATTTTGGAAAAGAAAGCTTCTAAATAGTAGGTTAGATATTGTTAGTCATAAGTCAAAAAACTTTTTTTCATGGTTCGGGGGAACCTAACAGGTCAAGTTATGTTAAAGTAGCTTGACCTTTTTTTGTTGTCTATATTCTTAACTAATGATAATTTATTACAAAAAAATAAGTTAAACTAGAGAAAATGGTTGGGTGGTTTACTTTAATTGATCAAGAAAAGCCTCTGCCTCTTCAATGTGTTTTTGCTTTTTATTTGATGGCATTTTATCAAAAACACTAATCAACATTCCCAATCTAGGATTTGACAAAAAAAAGTCACGATGTAAGTTCATAAATCGCCAAAAAAGACCATCCCACTTAGACTGCCAATCTCCCTTTCCGTAATTACTCATTTTTATAATATAATTACTGGAGCTGATGTATGGTTTTGATGCCATTAATCCACCATCAGAAAACTGACTCATACCATATACATTAGGAACCATAACCCAATCATAAGAATCAATGAAAAGCTCCATAAACCATCGATATACCTCGTTGGGATCAAACTCACATAAAAGCATGAAATTACCCAAAATCATGAGCCGTTCTATATGATTACAGTATCCTGTTTTAAGAATTTTTTTTATGGTACAATCTACTGGATCTATTCCGGTTGATCCATTATAAAATGATTTTGGAATTTTCTTATCGAATTTCCAATAGTTTTTAGTTCGCTCTTCACCCCCTTTAATTATATAAATCCCTCGAATGAATTCTCTCCATCCTATTATCTGACGAATAAATCCTTCAGATGAATTGATTGGAATATTGTTGATTTTTACATAATTTAAACACTCATCAATTATTTCTTTAGGCAGTATTAGACCTACATTTAGCATGGGTGTCAATACACTGTGATTCAATATTGAGTTATCCTTTAAAATAGCATCTTCATAATCTCCAAATTCAAAAAAACGATGTTCAAAAAACTGATGTAACCAATCTTTAGTTGATTCAAAGGAAGTAGGGTATAATGGATTTTCTGAAAGTGTACCATAATGATCTGAAAAGTATTTATTTACATACAATTTAGCTTCTTCGTAATACTCATCCGAATCTGGAAATTTGACTTGGGGCGGGACTTTTTTTAGAGGATATTTCTTTCTGTTTTCGATATCAAATGTCCATTTTCCTCCTGTAGGTTTTCCATCAGCATTTATTAATATTGAATATTTTTTTCTTTGGTCTTTATAAAATGTAGTTTGATGATATTTTTTTTTATCACGTCTGAAAAAATATTTTAAGTCAGACTCAGTATTTATAAACAAAGGAGATGCAAATTTTTCATAGCTAATCCTTTGATCATCACAAACATGATTTAATCTATTTTGAATCCAACTATCAACTGGGTCTATGTAGTTAATGTGTTTAATTCCATTTTTTTTTAGTTTAGGAAGGAGAAATCTAATATCAGATAATGAATCAATTGACTCTATATAATGAACATCAATATTCATTTCTTTAATTAAAAAATCAGCATACTTTTTCATGGTTGATCTATGAAAAGCAATTTTTTGCTTGTGAAAAGGGTATTGTTTGAAAAACAAATATTCTTCAACTAAATAACAAGGATTATTATTGTTAAATAGCGGGGAATTCTTAAACAATTGGTTAGGTAAAACTAAATTTATTTGGTTCATTTATAATAGACTCACTCAAAAATTAACATGATATATTAACTTTATAATAATATCAATTTGATTTACTTATCTTTTACTAATTTTATTATTAGATATAATTCGTTGTCGTGTACACTTAAACCTAATAATATCAGGATTTCTTTTGTGTAGATGTTTTTGACTAATTTTGCTATGAACTCTTTTACGCCATAGTTTGAAACTTGATTTTTTAAGTTTTGTACGCATTAGTTTAATAATGTCCTTTTCGGATATTTTGAATTGAAGTTCTATAGCTTCAAAAGGAGTTCTGTCTTCCCAAGCCATCTCAATAATTCTATCTATATCTATTTCATTTATTTCTTTCATTTTCAAATTTTTGTTGTGAAACTGAAAATTACATTCAATTTATTGACACAAATTCTAATAGTTAAGTTGCTTTTTACATTTTTTCCAAAATGAAAAAAAGGATGGATAATACCCATTTACCTCAAACATCCAATCTCTTGATTCCTCTACTCCCTGATAATGTCTATTTGTTGGATGTTCTTTATAATATACTTCTTTAACAAAATGATTTTTTATAAGATCTTTAAATTCTCCAACATAAACTTGAATCGATGGAATATTTTTCTTTGCTAGGTCTATAATAAAATCAATAGTCTTTTTACAGACAGGATATTTTTCAAAGTGAGATGGTTCTAAAAGAAGAATTTTATTGGCTTTTAAATTTTTCCTCCATATTGGATCTATATTATAAAAGTTATACAATAAAGTTGGAATTGAATTTACAAGAGTAATATCATCAGAACTTGGTAGAGGAGTTTTTAAATTGAAGAAATGTAAATCCTTAAGCAATTCTGGAATTTCGAATTTTTGGAATTCTTGATAATCTACATCTAAAAAAGTACCTTTTTGAGTAGTCAAACTGTATTTATTAATATTCTCTTGATTTGCAAAATATTTTTTATTTGAATTTGATCCAGCAACCCATTGCCAACTTAGCGAATTACTAGCCCAATCTGCATCTAACAAATAATAGTACATCCAACGCGCGGGATTTACCCAATGACTTTGAGCAACATTACAAACTATAGAAGCAACATACATCCTTGAATGATTATGCATATAACCAGTTTCATAAAGACCTATAATTGATTTATCTATAGCTGATATTCCAGTATTAGCATCAATTATTGCTTTTGGCATAGAACCATTAGAAACAGGAAATTGACTATTCTTTAAATCGTAATTGATAAGTTTTCCCTTTGAAACCCAAATTTGTTGCCAATAATCTCTCCATGCAAGTTCTTGAATAAATTTTTCAATATCAGCTGGATTATAATTTTTATCTAATAATGTTTTAAGAATAAATTTTGTTGAAATAACACCTCTTGAAATATAAGCAGATAAATAAGACACAGAGCCATTTACATAATTACGACTTGCACCATATTTAATTGGATTAAATGAATTTATGCGATTTAGTATATCTGAATATTTGGATGGAAATAATATCTTTTCAAATAATTCAAAATTACCCATGATTAAATATATTAAGTAGAAAAGAAGTGTTTAGTTTAAAGATTTATTAAATTTTGAAATAATAAAACTATGAGGTAGTGTAATTACAGAAATTAGTATAATTGAAATTAGTGGAATTGAATAATTTATAACATTGGTATAGGAACAAAAAGAAATAATAAATAAGAATAGAATACTGAATGATGAATAAGGTACCATCAAATAAACGAAATCTTTAAGTGCAAATTTATTATTAAACTTTTTAAAGTGATTATACTGATTTACAAGTGATGGTAATGAATGTAATATGATAAAAAATAGTGTAAAACAGATTAAAAGAGGGAATAAAAAAGAAGAAATATGAATCACAAACAAGAAAAAAACTTCCGAAATGACTTTATTAGCTTTAACTTTAAATTTGTAAATAAAAACTGTAAAAAGTATCAGTGTTATGATATTACTAGTCAAAAATAAATATGAAAATGAATTCAAATTCACTACAGATAAAAGATTCCTTGTGTCCTCGTATGATTTTGATAAAAAGACCAGTTCATCGATGTTATAAAAGAAAAAAGAAAATATTACACTAGCACCCCAACATAAGTATGTAAAGTGCGTAAGTAATTTATTTTTGAGATTAAATTTATACAACTGAGATTCCCCAAAATGATAAGAAGAAATTAAGAAAAATAACACTAATCCTATGATATGGCTAAAACTCCAAACTAATAGATTAAGTACTATTAATCCTATATAAAATATATAAAATTTAAGTTTTGATTTAAAATTTTGAGTTGGAAGCAATAAATGATCAAGGGATCCATGAGGTATTCCAACTAACATTATAAAAAAAGTAGATGTAATAATTTGTGTTTCAATCGAAATTGTATTGAACAATTGTAATGCATTTGAAATAACAAATGCAAACACAATAAATATGTATAAAAATATTGTCATAGATTAAAAAAGCAGGGTGAAAACACCCTGCTTTGTGTATTAACTATAATAAATTATTTTGATTCAGTTATAGCAATATTATATACAACTAATCCAAAACCAATTTTGTTGATAGCATCTGCAATGTTATAGAATAAATCAACGTTTTGAGATGTCCATCCGAAAGCAGTGTTTAACCAACCACCATCCATACACATATAACCAATAGGGTAAATTGCCCAACCAACAAGGACGAACCAAGCTAATGCTCTAACACCCTTTTCAATCACTGCAGATTTACTGTTTGCAGCTAGTTGTGCAACCTCTCCAAACCATGCGGTATATAACACATATAAGTAACCAATAGTAGATAACATACCCCAAGTTACAGAATGAGAAGTACTTCCGTCACTGAAGGCTTCACCAATATAGCCCGCAACTAACATCCACGTTGAGGCTATAATTAGCTTCCAAAGTAACGTTTTAGTTGCGCCTGCAAGCTTTGTTAATAAATAAAACTCGACACACATTAGAGGAACTGTTAAGATCCAATCAATATATCGGTATGCAGTAGGATTTTCACCAGTTGCCATGAAGTAGTCTCTCATATACAAATAGTGAACTGCTGCAATACCAGTTATTAATGCAGAAACTAATAAAGATAGTTTCCATTTTTTATCTACGGAACCTCTTTCAACAAAAAAGAATACCGAAGATGCAAACATAGCCATACATCCAATAAAGAAGGTAAAAGCTACGGGATTGTTACCAATGTTTACGATTTTTGCAAGTAACATAATTTAAGGGTTTAGTTAATAAATAATTATTTTGTATAGTAACTACACAAAAAAGCTATACAAAGTTAAAATAATATAGTAGAAAACAAAACTTCGATATTTATTTTTTAAATACACAACCTATTTTCTATAAATATTTAACATTATTCTTAACTTCTTAAGATCTTTCAAAAAGCGGTTCGAACAAGAACTAACAAGGGGGCTTATTGATCAAGTTATTTATAATCTGACCTTTTTTATTTGTTATATTTGATTATATAAACTACTATTTATGAACAGGCTAGTTTACTTATTTCTTCTAATTCATATGAATACTATCGCACAAAACCCCATTAAAATAGATGGGTTTTTTGATGATTGGATATCAATAACTAAAACTTATTTTGATTCTGAGTACGATTCACAATCTACTGAACTTTTAAACTTTAGTGTTTCGAACGATAATGAATATTTATTTCTAAGGATAAAATTAGGAAACGAAATTGATCTCACCGAAGCCTATGTTAACCCAGCTGAGTTATTTATTTATATTGATGCTGACAACAATAGTTCTACCGGATATGCTACTAATAATATTGGATCTGAGTATGGCATTAACTTCTTTGGGAAATTTATATTTGATGACAGTAACATAAATTTTGTTGACACGCTTTCTTTTTATGACCTAGATATTATTCCATTGCCTACAATTACTTCTGATGAATTTGAGATAGCAATAAATCGATCTCTGTTTTCTGATACGATAGCTATTTCTATAAAAGAATCAATTGGTAATGATAAAATGCCAGATAATGGTGAAGTATTTACATACACTTTTGACAACTCAATTTTCTCCAACATTCAGTCTACTGATTTTTCAAAGAATGAACCTACACACTTGCGACTTATGACTTATAATGTATTGTCAAATGGTCTTATAAATAACAATCGTGTGGATGAGCATAAAAGAATATTTGGAAGTGCTAATGCAGATATTATAACATTCCAAGAATGTGGAAATACTGATTATAATGATGTACTAGAGTTTTTAAACACTAACCCTACATATTATCCATATATATATCCTGATTTGAATTCTGGTAATCTTACAATATCTAAATTTCCTTCTATACAGTCGTGGCAAGTTGCAAATAAGATTGATGCTGAATTAATTGATTTACCTGATAGTATTTATGCAACAGACATTTTAATACTTAATGGTCATCCACCATGTTGTGGAAATAATCAAGGTAGACAGGAACATTTTGATGCCTTAATTCAATTTATACATGACGCTAAAACAGCAGGTGGAGTTATAGATTTGCCAATTAACACTCCAATCTCATTTTCTGGAGACATGAACTTGGTTGGATATTCCGAGCAATATTATACAATCGTAAATGGAACAATATCAGACACTGAGACCTATGGAAATGGGGGCTTTCCCGATTGGGATAACAGTTCTTTTAAAGATCAAGTATCTTACTTAAACGAGAAAAACATTGCTTATACCTGGAATAGTAGTAATCCCTCAGTTGGAGATTTCCCTCCAGGGAGATTGGACTTTATCTTCTTTACAAATAGTGTTATGAATTGTGATAAATCTTTTGTTATTTCTACAGAACATATGAGCCCGGATTTATTAGAAGTCAATAATTTATTATGGAGTGACACAAAAAATGCTTCAGATCATTTCCCCGTGGTTGCTGATTTTATTATTGAATTTTCTGATGAATTCATTCAAAATAATCTAGAAAATAATGAAATAGAGTGTTTTAATTATAATATAAATTTAAATCAAGGCTGGAATTTGATTGGTTTTGGATGTGAAAGTAATAAAGAAGCAGAGGTAGTTTTTTTCCCAATTATAGACCATCTTATTATTGCTAAAGATGGATTTGGAAATGCATATCTTCCGTCATGGAACTTTAATGGTTTAGGGAACTTAGAACGTGGATTTGGATACCAAATTAAAATAGCTGGGGATATAGAAAACTACAACATATGTAATCACTAAAATCATTCCCTAAACTACTTTAGATCATTCCAAAAGTGGTTCGAACGGAGAAGATAAAACCCATAAAATAGTTGCTAAACCTTAATCATTTTAAATCTCAAAACACTCCCAAAAATCATCACGTTCGTATTCGCCTAAACTGTCATAGTCTGAAAAAGGGCTTTCCGATTCTTCAACTCTTATACCAGGAGCATATAATATACTTTTAGCATATTTAGTATTTAATTCAGTACTGTTTTGGCAATTTAATAAATCCTCAATAGAGGCGATTAATTCATTTATATTAACCCCTTCATTAGTAAGAGCTTCTTTTCTTTCATTCATACAATCATGAATATCTTGAGTGCTGTTGAATTCTGTATAATATGTATCAAAAAATCCCATATCAGTTAAAAAATTTTCTTGTAATCCACAAGCTACAAAAATTTTAGCCACATCTTTAATCTCGGTTGTATTGTAATGAGAGCGATTATATAGGTCGGAAATGGATGTTCTATAATACATTTATTGTTTATTTAAAATTAATATTTACAAAGCAAATATATTTTGAGAATCAAAAGTTATTAGTTTTTCATTTTCTGCAATCATATGATCTTTTAAATTCTCAAATTTTATTTTCCCATTTAATGGAGGCCTAAATTTATTACTTTTTAAACCATACAATTTGATGTAAAATTCTTCTTCAAAAGAATATAATGTAAGATCTTCAAACCTCATATCATTATTTGAATAATTTAGCAAATCTAGTTTAGTAGATATATCTTTAAATACGATAGCCTCTTTATAGTATACTTCTATCGTATAATCTTTCAAGTTGTACAATATTTTATTTTTATTCCCCCCTGATTTACTACCTCCTTTAAATGGACCTTTAAAACCTGCGCAGTGTTGACCCATTCTAATTTTTAAGCCCTTTCCAGCTTTTCCCACATATATTACTTT
>CEUM01119865.1_pt1 | contig 13285 bp, 7 predicted proteins | sample 356421 | NCBI WGS metagenome assembly CEUM01 (sample SAMEA2622716, study PRJEB7988) | marine metagenome | biome: marine biome (ENVO:00000447); feature: surface water layer (ENVO:00002042); material: "saline water (ENVO:00002010), including plankton (ENVO:xxxxxxxx)" | depth 5 m | reverse complement strand
CCCCATCCCCCGCCCCGAACGCGCGACCGCCTCGTCGCACGCGCGCTCGAACCTCTCCGCGAGCTCGCGAAACGCGCGCGCCTCCTCCAACGCCCCCTCGAGCGCGCGAATCGTCTCCTCCGACGTCATCCATCGCCACTCGCGCGCGACGTCGCGCATCGTCGTCGAACACTCGCGCATGACCGCCCGCGCGCGCGCGGCGTGCGTCGCGCACGCGACCGTCGCGGCGACGGTGGCGCGCTCGTGCGCGCGCACCGCGCGCGAGGCGTCCGCGCACCGAGACGCGATCGCGCTCGCTAATTCGCGTCGCGCGAGCGAATCGAGGGAATCGAAAACGTCGTCGTCGACGACGGCGCGCGCGCGCGACATGCGAGGTCGCGCGCGCGCGCGCGCGCGTTCGAGGACGCGCGCGAGGACGACGCGCGAGTTGTATATTTTTATGTTCGGGTGTGTGTGATCGGACATTCGATGCGTATGCGCGCGTGTGTGAAACCTGTGTATTTTTATGAATCTGGATGACGTACACGGTCTCGATGACGTCCTTCGTACGCGTGAGGTTTAAACGCGGGGATGGATAAATGGAGGGACTCGTTGGAGAGTCATGACTCGTGAAAACGTCCTCGTCCTGGAGATCACGGATTCGCGCGTTCCGAGGACGTCAAATCCCGCCGACGCCCGCGCGGACGCGCGGACTCGCGCGCGTCCGCGCCGGAAACGTCTTTTACATCGCTTCGATCGCTCACGGGCGTCGATCGCGAACGGAGGTGCGCGAGAGAGAGAGAATTCTTGAGAATTCGCGCGATTCGAGGGCAATTCGCGTCGAGGGCATTTCTCGACGATTCGTCCGCGTCGACGAGGGCGCCGAGGGGTGAGGACGACGTCGATCGCGCGAGGACGTGGATCGAACGCGTGTTCGTCGATCGGTGCGGTCAGAGGGGTAGAAACGGGCGCTATCGATGGAGAAGTCGACGATGGATCGGACCGAGCGCGCGATCGACGCGCGAGAGGCGGCGGCGCCGCCGCGCGCGTCGAGAGTCGGATCGAACGGGAGAGGGGTGCGGAGGAGAGAGAAAACGGTCGAGAGGAATGATTCGATGGTGATGGACGAGACGATGCGAACGGAGGGACTGACGAGACGCGATTCGTATCGACGACGCGCAGGGAGAAGACGAAGACGCGCCGACGATATGGCGCGCGAACGAGGCGGCGCGAACGCGTCCACCTCGGACGCGGACGCGGGGGAGGAGAGTGTGGAGGATCGCAAGCGGCGGTTGAAGGATGAAGATATGCTCATCGCGCGCGCCAAGGCGATCAGGGAGAAGATTAAGGCGCTGGACGCGCGCGCTAACGTCAAGACGCACGACGATTCTCAGAGAAAGAGTCACTGGGAATACGTGATGATGGAGATGACGTGGTTGGCGCGGGACTTTGCGAGCGAGCGCGATTGGAAGCAGGAAACGTCTCGTCAAGTGTCTCAGTTGGTGGCTGCGTGCGAGGGCGAGCCGGCGGATCGTGAAAAGTCTGAGGAGAAGCGTCGGCAGACTCGGTGCGCCACCATCGCCGCCGAGGTGGCGGCGTTTTGGGCCGAGGCGTGGACGCGAGCCAAGGAGCGACCGCTTCCGAACGCCGCTGAGTTGGTTGACGATGACGATGACGAAGGCAGCGCGGGATCGGACGGTGAAGACGTTAAGACAGAGGCCACGGAGAACGACGAAGAGGGTGAAGAGGGCGACGAAGAGAATGGGGCAAACAAAGCCTCGAAGATGGAATTGTCGACGCCGATCGGGAATCAACAACCGCACATAGCGATGCTGGCCACAACGCCGACGCCTCCACCCGGGATGAAGATCATCAACTCGTGGGCGTCCAACCAATTGTATCTCACCATGGTGGAAATGAAACGTGACTTGGTGCGAGACGCCATCGAGGCTCAGGAACAAAAGGAACAAAAGGAGCGCGCAAAGGAGGCGAAGAAGGCGGCGAAGAAGCAAAAGGCGAGCAAGCCGACGCGGGGTAGAGGCGCGAAGAAGAAGGATGAGCAGGACGACGGTGAGGATGACGCCGAAGACGGCGCATCCAAGGCGGACCGCATAGCGTTCGCGGAATCGATGGAGATGGACGGCATGGACATCGATATGGGTCTGATGGCGCCGCAAACGCCTCCCATAGTCGAAGATTTTGCTGCGATAACGTATGACGCCGTCCCCGCGTTGAACGAGCGCGTGTACAGAGAAACCATGCAAGTCGAGGCACAAAAGTTTGCAGAGTACGAGCGAAGCTTACGAGGCTGGGAAGAGAATGAGCGCAAACGAGCGCGTGCGCTCGTCGAGGCGGCACGTTACAAGGCTGAGGATGAGGCACATCGCGCGACGATGGATGAACGCCGAACGTTCCTCAACGCGGCTGCGGCGCGCGGTTTCTACTTCGATGAGGAGGGGTACATGGTGGACATCAAGGGAAGACGTCGCAAGAACCGACGCGGAGAGTACATTCAGTTTGGCGCCCCGGGGCACGAGGTGGACATGGATTTCGGTGTACCGATTCCCAAACGCGCCGGTCCGAGCTTGGAAGAGAAGCGACGCTCGAAGGAAGCGAAGAAGAAGCGCAGAGCCGGCGCGATGCGCTCTTGGACGCCGATGGAGGACCAACTCTTGTGCGCCATCGTGCACGAGTTTGGTTGCAACTGGTCCCTCATCACGGATGCCTTCGCCGCGGGTACGCCCATTAAGGGCACGTACCATCGCATCGAGCACTGCAGATGGCGTTTCTCCCACCTCACGCAGATCGCGGAGCAGGAACAAAATCAACAAGCCATCGCCGCGCTCAATCTCAACAAGGGGAGCGCGCGTACGCTCATGGCGCGCGCGCTTCCGGTCGAGGACGAGACGGTGCGCTTCCACTTTGATCGATCGTGCGCCGTTATGGCGAAACATCACCAGAAAATTCGCAGAACTGCGGCGCAAGAGCGCGTCGGCATGGATAAGAGTCGTCGCATCGCCCCGCACAGGTCGTGGCGCGAGGTGCGCAACTTTTGCGGACCGGTGTTGAGCCCGGTGAAGTTGGCGGATCAAGCTCTCAGCGCTCTCGCCTCGAACGGAACTTTGCCCGGTAACGGTAACGTCATGGGGAGCGGTGGACACCGTCTCGCGTCGATCTCTCCCATGGGAAACGTCATACAGCCGGGAAGAGGCATGCCGGCGTCCGCGGCGGCGGGTCTCAATCGAACGGGAAGCGGCGGCATGCCCATGTCCGCCATGACGAAGTCACCGCAAGGGCGAAAGAAAGACACCAAAACGATGGCGCAGTTTCAGCAAATCGGTAGCTACAGTCCCGCGGCCGGGGCGACGGCTATGCAACTCGGCGGCATCGCGGGAGCGATGCCTGCCACCGGGAGCAAGTCTCCGGCGCTCGCGCCGGGCTCGTACAGTCTCTCCGCGGGCAAGACGCCACCGACGAGAAAGACGACCTCGATGAAGCGCAAGGGTAAGAAGAAGTGATTAGAGAAATCCACGAACGGATTTAGTAGAATTTGAATAGAATGAATGAGATTCAACATTACATCTCGTCTAATTGGTCTTATTGCATCAACGGCTCGAGCTCAAGCTCCAACACCGACGTCGGGCTCACAACGTCAAACTTGGCGCACACGTCGGGGTGAACGATACCGAAAACACCTATCTTTTTGCCGTTGCGCTTGATGTACGCTTGTCGACCCGGGAAGTACGTCGGCTCGTTCGACTCCTCGAGCTCGTATCCAAAGTCGGAGCCGTCAAACTTGGCTATGCCGACGACTTGCATCACGCGATCCAACACACCCTGCACGACTTCAAAACCACTTTGGACGTTGCTATACAGGACCAAAAGGCGTCGAGAGTTGCGGGCGCCGACGTCGGCTTCGGCATCCAGCACGACGACGTCACCCACTTCGAAGAGCTTGGCGGGCAACGGAGCGTCCTTGTTCGCGCCGAGCGCCTTGAGGGCACCGGGCAACAGGCTATTGCGCGCGACTTGTACGTCCAAGCTGGACGGGTTCGCGACGATCGCCGCGCTGTTCCCGTCGTCCTCTCTCAGCACGTTCGCAAAGTTATCATCGTGCGAGCACAAAATCCACGTCAACACCTCGCTAAAACCGCTGCGAGCCACCTCGTCCCTCACGGCGTCTGAGAACTTATTGATGGGCTGCTGAGACGCGATGGTGTACGTGTTCGGCACTGTACGCGCGATGTTGTTGTACCCGTGCGCGATGGCGACGTCTTCCGCGATATCGCACGGGTGCAAAATATCGGAACGCGTCGGGGGCACCTCGACGCGGAGCGTCTTTTCGTCGGCGCCGAGCTTGGTTTGCAGCTGCATGCGGCACAACAGCGCAGCCATCGTTTGGCGATCGATGGAGGTTCCTATGCGCTTGTTGATGTAATCTACGTCTGCATCGACGAATCTCGTCATAAAATCCGGATAAGTGCACTCTTTCCCCGCGCAATCCACCACGTCCACCGGCTCCACGGTGAAGGGATCGGAGCAATACTCGCTAAACATCGTCACCATCGTGTTCAACACAATCTTCGCCTTGTTCAGATCCGTCGCCGTGCACTCGATGAAAACATCCGTGGTGTCCAAAGAGATCGCAGACTTGGCCCCGTTGATGATCGGAGGCAACGACAAGACCGTTCCCTCGGAGTCCTTCACCACCGGAAACACGGCGCTATCCTCGATGATGTGCAAAAAGTGCTTCAACTTTTGATCACTCTTGTAAAATTCCATCAAATCTCGCGCGTTGAACGACTTCTCTTGCTTCAACGGCACGAATTCAATCTCTTCCGGCAATTGCGCCTCGTACGTGAACGGTCCCTTAATCTTCCCCAAGTCGTGCGTCCCGATCGCCACCAAGCTCCGTCTCCGGCAAATATTCTGATGCAACTTATCCTGCAGATCGATAAAACTATCGTATCGCTCCCGGTTGAATTTCATCCCTCTCAACACCGCGCACACGACGAACGGTCGCACCAACATCGCGCTCGGTTTCACCACCATCTTTTCCCTCGCCCCTCCGTCGCTCGGCTCGCGCAGGCGAAACGTCGGCGTCGGCGTCGTCCCTCGGAACACGTTCAGCGCTCTCGAGATCCCCTCCGCGCACAACAGATCGTATCGGTTCGCGGGAATGTCGATCTTGTATATCACCTCGTCGCTCTCCCCTCCCGACCCCTCTCTCATCACCGCGCTCTCCGCGCCCAAAAACTTGGATTTCATCGCCGACTCGCTCGTCACCTCGTCGAGCTCGATGCCGAACTCGAAGCACAGTTCATCGAATTCATCCTCCGTGTACGTCTGACCGAGTCTCACGAAGAGTTCGTCGCGGTTGAGGTTCACCGTGGGCATGGCGCGCGCGTGTGCGGACGCGATCGCGCCCGCGCCCATTCGCCGTGGGGCGAACCCTTTGGGACGAGGGTTTGGGCGGGACGGCGGGCGCGCGCGACGGGACGGCGCGCGGTTCGGCGCAGACGATGGTATCGTCACCACGGTATCGTTACATGAGATGGATTACACGGTGTGGGTGTTCACGCGGAATTGGACGCGGGGGGTGGAGATTGGAGGGTGTCGGTCGCGGCGTCGACGTCGGCGGCGGCGGATTTCGTCGGCGAGAAGAACGCCATGGGGGCGGCGAACGAGCTCTTGAGCGCGTCCGGAATCTTGGGCATCTGGGGCATGGTGAAGGTGGGCATCGACGCCGCGGTGAATCGGGAGGAGGGTGAGGAGGGTGCGTCCGCGTCTGTATCTTGGGTTTTGGTCGTCTCGGAGCGACGAAAGTTTTCGCGCCACGCCTCGAGTTTGGCTTGCGCGGCGGATTTCGGTCGCGGGACGACGCCGAGTTTGATGAGCTCGTTGATGGCGATCTCGTCCCCGCTCTCGACGACGAGTTCGAGCAAGCGTTGAATGGCGCGAAGAACGGTCTCGTCGTCTTGGTACTTGACGAAGGAGGCGGCGTCTTCGCGAAGTTCCTTGTAAATATCGCCGAGCGCCTTGGAGAGGATTAAATCCTTTGGCATCTTGAGCACCAAGTTGGAAGAGACGATGACGCGATCGACCTCTTCGTTTTCGAGCGCCGCGGCGACTCTTTGTACGGGGAGCGAACGAACGTCGATCGAGACCGAACCAGCGGCGACATCGTCGCCCTTGAGAGACGCGAACGCGTTGGTGATGGTCGTCGCGCTCGACGTCAGACTGTCGTTGATCGAACTCTTCGTTCGGTCGAAAAAGACGCTGACGTTTACCAGACCCGCCTTCGCGTTCTCTTGCGCGCGTTCCAGACTCGCCTTCGCGTTCTCTTGCGCGCGTTCCAGACTCGCCTTCGCGTTCTCTTGCGCGCGTTCCAGACTCGCCTTCGCGTTCTCTTGCGCGCGTTCCAAGCCTCGATTCGTCTCCTTGCGCACGGAATCGCTCGTCTTCGACGCCCACGTCGACATCGCCTCTGCTTTCAACGACACCGTCGACGCTGTCGTCGTCGTGAGAGCGACGGTTCTCTCCCCGATCATTTTAGACGTGTTCAATAGTTTCTCCACGGTGGTCGGAAGCGGTGTCGGCGTGAGATCGCATCGCACGAATCCGTCATCCTCCGCGGAGAGCGTCACGCGAACGAATCCATTCTTCACCGTCAACGCCGCCACAGCCGCCGCCGCGGCTTCGGCGGCTGCCTCTTTCGCATTTTGCGCATCCTCTTCGTTTTTCAATCGCATCTTCTCCTCGTGCTCCTCGACCATGGGCAAGAAGATGTCGATGGACGACGTGGCGATGTACGTCGTGAACGAACTGTTTAGAATTTGCGTCAAATCCGCCGCCACGGATGCAATAAACTTTGGCCCGAATATCAACGTCGAGACGCGCTTGGACACGTCTCGCGTAAACGCACGGTTGAAGACTTTTTTCCCGAGCGCCTCCGCCTCATCGTACGACATCTTCTTGAGCTGCAGGGCATTCGCCTTGGCTTCGCACGCCTTTTTCATCGCGCGTCTGCGACTCGCCAACACCTCCCTGTTACCGGAATTTAAGAAATCCACGAGCATCTTGGACGCGCGATCCTTGAGATCATTCCCTTCGGCGATCGCTCGATCGAGCGCGTCTTGCATTATCGTGGAGATGGAGGCGAGAGACGCAAAGGACGTCTCCGAAGATGACGCGTCCTCGGCGATGGCTTCGCCGTCAATATCCATCAACTCCTCATCCACGGGCACGTCCCGCGCGTCCGCGAACTCCTCGTCGCTCGACGCGTCGGCGTTGTCCATGAATCGAATCACCGGAGACATCTCCAAGTTTTCCTTATCCGTACCCGCGGCGAGACCGATCACCGTCGTCACCACCTCGGGATCGAGCGGCGACGCGCCGCTGAGGCACGCGAAAAAGAGACAGATTCGAAACCTATTCGTGAAGTGTGTCGCGTGCGCGCCCACGGGTCCGGGCGTGAGCCATGCGAACATCAATGCCGCGGCGTATTGGATGACGTTGTGCGAATACGCCGCGTTCATGAGCGGCGCGCGCTCGGGTTGAGGATACTTTTGAAAGTGGTTCCACGCCATCTCCGGCGCGCCGGGAATACCCGCCATCGGGACGCCTTCGACGGCTGTCTTGAGGAATTTATGCACCGCCATGAGAGATCCACTCTCGTGCACGCGCGCGAGCGCGCGTGGATCCTCCTTTTCTTTCCCAGCGTCTTCCGCGTCTTCCACGACGTCTTCAGAGGGCGATTCCGCTGCAGGCGCGTCTCGCTCCTCGGCCAGAGATTCATCATCCTTGCGCAAAAACATGGCCCAAAACTGTATTTGCTCCCGAATCTTATCGTATTCGGTGTCGCGGAGCTTTTTCGCGCGATTGGCGCTCCACTTTTCGTGCCAATTCTCCAAACGCAGTTGAAAATCTCTCGCCACGGTTTTCTTCCCGCCCGCGCCGTTAAACCAACCACCCGTGGATTCATCCAATTTTCCACCTCCAGCGTCCCTCAATCCCTCGTTGCCGCACTCCTTGACGCAAAAAACGTTGTCTTCGCGTACGCCGGTGAGTTTCACGAGCGCATCGCGTATGTTCACGCCTCGCACATCATCCGTCTCGCCCACGCGTTCGCACACCACGAAGATGTCGTCCTCGCCCATCCTCTCCACGCACGCCGCGATCTCGCCGATCGCCTTCAACACGGACGTCCCTCGAAGGGTTTTCACCGCGCTCGCGTTTTGATTCCGCCTATAACACCCAACCTCGGGACACTGCGTCGTCTTTTCGTTCGTCTTCGTTCCCGAATACGTCGGTATTCGGCTCGCCCTCGCCGCCGGGCCCGTCGCTCCAGCGCGTTCAGACGTGATCTCTCCCGACACCACGAACACCAACGCGTCGCACGTCATCCATAATTTCGTTCCAGACGCCTCATCCCTCGATCTTTCGCACTCCAGCGCGTAATCCATCGCCTCCGGTCTCGCCGTCGCCGCCGCGTCGCCAACACCCCGCGCAAACGCGTCCACTTCATCTTCCCCCATCGTTCGCTTTTCCTCCGCCTCCATCGACCCATTCGCGGGTTCAACGAACGCTAACGATCTCGTCTCACATCTCCGCGCGTCCGTGACGCCCAAGCGCGCGCGCGCGACGCACGCGTCCTCGATTCGTTCCAAAATCTTCAGCACGCTCGTCGTCTGTCGACACTGCGGAAGCACCTCTCGCGCCAGCGTCGCCTGCGTCGCCGCGTCCGCGCGCAGGAACGCGAGCGGGTCGATACTTTCGACGGTCCCATCGCGCCCATCCGCGAGCGCGGGTCGCGGCGACGCCGATCGAGACGTCATGACGCGACGACGAGTGCCGACCCGCGCCAGTCCCCGACGGCGCATGATTCGCGCGCTGGCGCATCCCGTGCGCGCGCGCGTCCTCGCTCGCGGGCGGGAAAGGGAAACACACGCGCGTGTCGTCGTTCTCGCGCGCGCGAGCGACGCGAACGACGACGACGAGGCGCTCGAACGCGAGTTTGAGCGAATTCGAGCGAAGACTGAAAAGGCAAAGAAAATCCCGCTCTCGCCGCGCGAGCGCGCCGCGCTCGCCGACGAGTGGTCGCTCGAGTGTCGGAACATCGGTTTGAGTCACCTCGAGCGGTGCTTTCGCGCGCGCGCCGACGCGCACGAGACCGAGGGACGACGAGACGACGACGACGTCGGCGGCGACGGCGGCGACTGGAACGGGTGACCGAGAAATCGCGATGGTGACGACGGACGCGAGAGAGAGAGACGCCGCGGTCAAAGACGTCGTCTATCTGATTTGTTTCGGGTCGCACGACGGCGCGAGGGCGCGCGAGACGGCGAGGGACCGTTTCGGATGGCGCGCGCGAGAGACGCGCCGGGTGACGCTGACGAGGACGCCGACGCCAAATCCGGACGACGACGACGACGACGCGTACGTGTGGCGGGGCGATCATAAATCCGCGAACGATGTGCGGAAACTCGTGCGCGCGGTGTGCGCGGAGATGGAGCGAACGAACGGCGCGCGCGCGGTCGGGGTGCTTCGCGCGGGTGACGCGCCGGGACCCGCGAGCGAGGCGACGAGAGCCGCGCAAACGTTCATGGCGTTTCGAAGGGCGCTGTCGAGCGAGATCGAGTGCGGGATCGCGGTGAAGAGAGGTGCGCCGCCGGTGAAGACGCCGTCGTTGCACGCGAATCTATCGTTTAATCTCGTCGTCGCGATGTGTCCCGTAAGGAGGGTGTTTCCGAGCAGACGAGGTCGAAGACGCGACGGAGACGAAGACCGAGGAGACGAGAACGAACGCGCCTCGCGCGCGTGGCACCGCGAACTCGCGCGCGCGTTGCGGGTGTTCGCAGAACAGACGAACGGACGCGTGACGATCCACGACGATGACGCGACCATCGTCGCGACGGCGTCCGCGCGATGGTCGTCACCCGACGACCCGATTCAGAGACTCGCGCTCGGCGTCGCCGAACAACTCGACGACGTCTCTCATCGAGTTCGCGCCTTTGTCTCCGCTCGAGAACGCGAACTCGCGCTCGATGACGGCACGGTGGTTCGATTGATCCCGTCTTCGCCCGAGAGATGGTCCGAGGGTGGATACGCGGCGCTTCATTACGTCTCGGCGAATCCGGAACCGCGCGGCGTGTATTACGAAGTCGAAGTCGCGGCGTCCGGCGCGCGCGTCGGGTACGTCTCCATGCGCGCGTTACAGAGCGACCCAAAAGCGGACACGATGTATCCGTTTTCATCTCCCGATTTCCTCTTCACGAGCGCGCAGGTGGATAGACTGTGCGTTGCGCCCGACGCGCGAGGTCGCGGCGTCAAGGAAATTCTCTTGCGAGACGCGTGCGATGGGTTTCACGCGTTGGGGTTACCCGTGCGCATTAAAACGGCGAAAGAGTCCGTCGTCGCGAGTTTTCGACGGTGCGCGCTCTTGGCGTTCGACCGCGTGAAGGATCCAAAGGCGCACGGCGTTCGGAAGACGCGTGGGACGAAGAGCGTGGTGGTGCTTCCCACGGCGAACCGAGGAGGACGATGGCGTCGAGACGACGACGACGAGAGAGATTATTCAAATTGGAGGAGAGACTCCTCCGAAAGCACGTCGGCGTCGGCGTTTTCGAAGAAGAAGACGGAGGTATTCGATCCCGTCTCGGCGTTTAACGCCGCGTTGAATCGAGCGACGCCAGACTCGATCGAATCGACGGCTGAGCGCATGTCCGCGGCGCTCCATCGACATTCGGCGGCGTTCGGCGCGTGCGCCGACCGACTCGTCGCCGCGGCCGCGGCGCAGACGAATTACGCGATGACGTACGCGCGGTGCGTCGCGGCAACGTCCGCCGAATTCCGCGACGCCGTTCGCATTCGAGCGATGGAGAGGTTACGCTCGAGCGACGACGCGTCGCTCGTCGGCGCGGCGGAATTCGTCGTCGAATTATGGCGCGCGAACGTCGTCGCGGATGACGAATTCGAGCGATGCATATTCGACGAAGCGTTCCTGGACGCCGACGCGCCGAATTTTGCCCGCGTCGACGTCGCATTTCGCGCGTTGCTTCGTTTCGGCGAGACGCTCGCGCGAAGACCCGGGACGCGCGCGCACCGCGGCGCGTGCGCGCCCTCGGGCCGGGAACGTCTCGCCGCGCTCGGCGCGCCGCGACGAACGCTCTTTCTCGCAGAGGAGGTGGACGAGCACGCGCGCAGTGATTTCCAAACCGCCAGACGACGACAATTCGGACGACCACCGACCGCGTCGTCGCGCGCCGACGCGCACGACGCCGCGCGCCGCGAGATGAAATCGCTCGTCGTCTCGTACGACGACGGCGGGGAGGAACGCGCCGCCATTCTTCGCGGCGAACGCAAGGGTTGGATCTTTTGGTACGTCGGTTCTCCCGTGACGTCGCGCTCGCTCGACACCGGCGCGCCGCGCGCGTACACATTCGTCACGAACGATTCGCGCGGTCGCCGCTTCGTCGCGACGTCCGAGTGACGGAGACGGAGACGGTCCGCGGACCCGGCCGGTATTGAATTTTGTAGATGTTGTACAGTACAATGCTAGGTATTCGCGTCTGAAAACGTAAACATCATCACCGTCGATTGTCGACAATTCACCACGCGCACCGGTTTCCCGCCCGCTTGATCCAATAAACTCCGCATCTCTCGTCCGTCGGGCGGTTTCTCCGAGCGCACGTAGACGAAAAAGCTCACCGGATCTGGTGACTTTTTACTGAAACTTCTATTCGGCTGATACACCTGAAACGTCGGCGAGACCCGCACCGGGGTCTCGTCGTATTCCAACGGTGCGGGCGCGCGCGGCGCGTTCGCCTCGACGGCGTCGTGTATCTCCGGTCCGATCCACGCGTGTCCCGGATGACGCGTCCACGGCCACCACGCGCGAGACGCCGCGCCTCCCTCGCGAGACATCACCGGCACCTCCACGCGTCTCTTTTTCGTCATCACCCCATCCCCATCCCTCACCGCTCTCCGCGCCCACCTTCCCAACCCATCCGCGTCCGCGCTCCACGTCTCCGCGTCCGCGCGCGCGTCCGCCGTCCACGCCGCGCCGAACCGTCGACACCCGAACCCCAATCGACACAAATACCCGTACACCAGATACTCTTCCCTCGACACCCCGCATCGCGTCAACAGCGCGTACACCGCTCGCACACTCGCCGGTTCCTCGTCCGAATCACTCAAAAACAACGCGAGACGCTCCGTCTCGACGAGAAACGCGCACTCCTCGGGGAACAACCACGTCGCGTCCCCGCGCGCGCACCCGAATCTGTGAAAGTGTCTCCCCCTCGCGCGCACCACCTCGGCGCGCGAGACTTCCGGGCGCCACACGGCGCACGGAAGCGCGCTCGCGCTCGCGCCTCGCCGGGCGGCCCACGCGTCGCGCGCCGTCGAGACGGCGCGCGCGACGCGGTCGAGCGTGGATGCGTCGGTCGCGTCCGCGGCGTTCGACGCCTTGGGACCGCGTTTGAACACGCTCGGAGCGGACGCGGGAGGATGCGAAGGGACGGGGGGCATGTCGCGCGTCGCGCGGACGACGCGCGAGGCGCGAGGAGGCGTCGCGCGCGACGCGAGGCGCGGTGTGATGATGCGTGGCGTGCCTCGACGTCGTGCCATTCACGCGCGCGCGTCTCGCGTGCGGTCGCCCGCGGCGTCGACCGAGATCACGGGGACGAGGAGGAGGCACGCGCGCGCGACGCGAGCGACGGCATGCGTCGAACGGACTCGCTGACGCACATCGAACAGGCGATGAGTTCGGTGAAATCGTTGCGAGGGAGAGGTTTAGATTTACCCAACACGCCGCGGTGGTTGCGACGGAAGCACAGGTGCGCGCGAGGAGACGAGGGATGTGGGGTGGGGCGCGCGTTCATCCGCGCGTCGCGCGCGATGGGAGAGGGGAACGGCGGATACGGCGCGCGACGACGACGACGACGACGACGACGACGACGCGATTCGAACCGACGGCGAGAATCTCAATCTCGGGCGAGTGACTGACGATGATGACTCGTACCGATCGATCGCGACGCGCGTTCAGGACGGTTATGTGCGTGGCGTTCGCGGTGGGCGTGTTCGCGGTGGTGATGATCGTGAGGTCTCGGTCGCCGGTGGCGAGGCGGGACATCGACCACATCGCCAGAGCCGTGGCGAACGAGGCGAAGGCCGTGGCGAACGAGGCGAAGCGCGCCAATAGCGTTATAAGTGGGTAGGAGACGGTTTCGGTTCGTGATTGGATCGTTGATAGACATTTGTAGTAGTGCATCGTGCTGTACGTAGGCGAACAGAAAAAAAAACA
>CEUM01128723.1_pt1 | contig 13312 bp, 9 predicted proteins | sample 356421 | NCBI WGS metagenome assembly CEUM01 (sample SAMEA2622716, study PRJEB7988) | marine metagenome | biome: marine biome (ENVO:00000447); feature: surface water layer (ENVO:00002042); material: "saline water (ENVO:00002010), including plankton (ENVO:xxxxxxxx)" | depth 5 m | reverse complement strand
GGCGCGGATTAATGGCCGGCGAATGGGGCCCGGGAATGGAATGAGGCTGAACCAGCCAAAAACCTTGGAGATCAAATTCTGTGGAAGCACCGAGATCAGAATCAGAAAGAAATCTCCAGCGATGGCCGCTTTTGCTTCCCGGGATTCCAGAAAGAAATTCAACTCGTTTCGACTGCTTCGCACCATGAGTAGAGATGCCAGCGCTCCGGAAAGCGCCGACACCATCAAGGTTATGCTGCTTAGAAGCACGATCAACGGAAAGAAATCGCCGGGATAGAACTGAATCGCCAAACCGGCGCCAAGTACGGCGAAGAAAAACACAATGCTTGCTACGATGGAAAGTTTGCGCCCACCGGCCGAATAGGAGTTATTGTACAGCGCGTACCACCAGCTGGCCATTCCCGGCACCACAAATGCGATACATGCCCCCAGCATCAGAAGACCGGCCAGGTTGGCTCCGGGCGCGCGAAAGAAAAAGGCCCGAAATAAATCGTACAACGAAGGATGAAAGATCTGGCCCAGTTCCCGCGCCGGCCCCCCGGATGTGAGATACCATTCGTAGAGTTGCCCGGCGCCGGAGATGCTTCCCAGAAGCAGAAGAACCAGGCCGGCCACCGCGGACTCCAGAAGCAGAGTAAGCTGCATGGAAAGCCCGGCCTTGGCCGGATAATCGGTGCGAATCGCCGCCGACAGCGACGCTGCTTTGCCGGAGCCAACCTCGGTGAATGCGAAATAGATGGCCAGAGCAAGCAAGATGGAGGGCACAGAGGACAAAGCCCAGGTATCGCCAAAGGAGGCTGCAATATCGTCCAGGATGCCGGAAACGTCTGGCATAGGTCCCAGAATCAAGGAGAGTATCAGAAGGGTTATTCCTGCATAGAAGGCAAACTTTGAATAGAGTCCGATCCGCTTGATGCCTCCGGCCGCCATTACAACCAGAAGAATGGCCATAGCGATGGAAATGGCCGTAGGTCCAGGCACCAGGCCGCTACTGGCAGGAGATGGAAAGGTGCCGGAAATGCCGCCGGATAAAAAGGCTACCGGCAAAGCGCCGCCGCCAATGAGAGCGGCCGGAATGAAAAAGACCGCGCTCAAAATCGCCAGCCATCGGGACCGTGTGATGCTGGCCACCGCCTCGGCGCCGGAACCGGCTATGGCCCCCGAAGAAGTGCGTTTGCGGCTACGATGGGCCGCCGTAGACAGAACAAAGTGAATGGGACTCAAAAAGAAGGATACAATCCAGATCCAGAATAGTATTCCCGGTCCCGCTATCAGTACGGCCAACAGGGTGCCCATGAAAGCCCCCGGAATCAATGCGCTCAATGAGCTGGCCGCAAATGAGCGTCCCGGAGTGATCTTCCCTTTGGAGCCGGACCAGTCCAGAGTTCCCAGAATGAGCTTCAGGCTCAAAAATGGATACCTCAGTTGCGGCAATTTCAAAAAAATGGTTAGCACAATGCCGGCAACAGCCAACAGAACCGACAGAACCAGGGATAGATTTATAGCCAGAGTGTTTAGAACTTCCATTTGCTTGCCTGTTGTCAGCACATCGCTACGCTGGTCTGTTGTCTATTTCCTTCTTTTCGCCTGGCTGCCCGGCCTGAATGCCCAGACCGTGGAGCTGGGTTTGCAGCTGGCGGGTCACCATCGTTTTGAGGATGCCTTCAGTCGCGGGATCAGGAAGTTTCGCACATCTATATTCATCGAGCCGATACGTTATAGCGATGCCGAACCTATGGAGCGGCTGTATCAAACCGAGTTTTTCTTTCGTTTCAACGATTTCATTGGGCCCGAGCATTACACCGGAATCACCATCGGGTCCTATTCCATGCCTTCCTTTTCAGTTCAGCATGTGGAGAGCTCGGGTCGATTCCTGACTTCGCAGATGGATTTCAATATGACCTACTTTTTGCTGGGTTACCATTACGTGCGTCCAATGCGTAGCTTCCTTCGCGGCTGGCGGTGGGAGGCCGGCGGCGGTTTCGGAATCATTCCATCAGCCACCTGGCGGGTGCGCGGGATTCAGAGGACGGCTTTTGAGATCAGGGATTATTCCGCCACGCACAGAGCCAGGAGCGGAACCATGGCCCGCCTGGAACTGGCCGTCAGTCGGCCCTTTCCCTATTCCATTCTTCGCATGGGCATTCGCTGGGATTATGCCCTCCTGGGCGATTTCAGGGGAAACCTTCGGGACACCGACGCCGATTACTACACATTGGGCGATGGTAGTATTGCCCTGCTTCCGGATATCGCGGATCTGGCCACCGTGAATCAGCAACTGGCCCAGGCCAGCACCTCGGTGTTTACAAACTCCGCCATCCGCGAAAAAACCAGGGTAACGTTCGGAAGCATGGGGTTATTTGTTTCCTTCGGCTTTCGATTCTAATCCATTCCCGGCTTGCCTGACAGTCTGTCCGCAGCACGGTCGGCGTTTTGCACGCTGCACCGTGAACGGTCAATTTCAAGGACCGCTACAATTTTCGCTTGTAACTGATCATCCCTGTGGTAAGCAAATCCCAATGGAAAATGAAAAGTTAATCTCCATGCCGATTAAGGACCTGGCTCAATTGAAGATTGTGCTGGCTACCTGGTATTCATTTTTAAAGGATCAGGCGGGTTCTTTGTCCAAAGAAGCTTTTGCCAGTTCGCTGAAGACTCCGGTGCTTTACGACCTGGAGAAAGATCAAATCGAAGTGCTGTTCACCGGTTCTCAGGAACTGTTAAAGCAATTCAGCGATTACGTTTTCCAGACTACCGAGCCTTCCGAATCCTGATGAACTTCCGCCGATTCATCCTAATAGCTGCCGCCGCTATCCTGCTGTCAGGGAACCTGCAGGCTTTGCCGCCCATGGAGGCGCCTCTGGATCGGGCCCGAAACAGCGACGTTGTGATCCACGTGGTTGTCACGTCTTCGCAGCAGACCGGATTGAACAGCGTTGTTAGTGCGGTGCAACTAGGTATTCAGGTACAGCAAGTATTGAAGGCATCCCCTGGTTTCGAGGCCGGCACACTGCGGGTTTTGAACTTCTTGATAGCGCCCCAATCCTTTGAATCCGGCCTCCGAGAGCCCCCGGGTCCCGGACACTGGGTTGTTTTTCTGAACATCAAGCGACAGCAGGTGGACGGACGAACTATCGCCGTTCCTGTGCTCTACAGCCCCCAGGCATTTGCTTTTCACCCATACGATGAAGAGCTCGGCCAAGAAATTCGCAAACTTCCGTAAAACAGTTGCACTCTGAAAAACCTGACGGCCAGTAATGTCGTCTGATAAACACGTCCGGTAAACAGGGGGAATTATGAAAAATCGGAATGGTGTATTTTTTCTGCCTGGAGGCACAAGAAGCCGGGTCGGCGACGTCGACCAGACGTTCGGCATGCCATCCCCGGTCCATTCGGGAAAGCTTCTGCGTAGCGGACTGCGTGCGCTGGTCGCTACGGCCCTGTTGTTCAGCAGCGTGCTTTTTGCCGAGCCGGGATTCGATCCCTCTTCCGTACGGCCATCTGGATGTGACGGAAACCAGATGGACTGTGGCTATAACCCCACGGCTCCGGCGGCTATGCGCTCGGTCCCGTTGGCCCCTTCCACACAGATTCGTCACCGTGGTCTGCCATCGAGTGTGGATCTCAGTTCGCGCATGCCACCGGTGGGTAATCAAGGTCGCCAGGGCAGTTGCGTTGCCTGGGCCGTAGCTTACGCTGCAAAAAGTTACCAGGAGCATGTAGAGAGAAATTGGCAGTATGATTCGCCGGTTCGTGGCGGTTCCGGACAGAGAGTTTTTTCCCCGGCCTATGTTTACAATCAAATCAATGGCGGACGGGACAATGGATCCGTAATCGACGATGCCATGCGCGTGGCGGTGCAGCAGGGTATTGCGCCCTGGGCGGCCATGCCTTACAATGAAGGGGATTACCGACGTCAGCCGTCCTCCGGAGCGCGTCAGCAGGCCCAGAGTTTCAAAGCAAAGAGCTTCAAGCGAATTCCTTACCATAATCTGGATGCCGTGAAAGCGGAACTATCCAGCGGCAACCCGGTGGTCTTTGGGGTTCCGGTGGATGATGCATTCTATAATCTGCGAGCCGGGCAGGTGTACGACCGAAAAGGAGGGCAGAATTACGGCGGCCATGCAATGACCCTGGTCGGCTACGACGACAATAAACGTTCTCCCAACGGCGATGTGGGGGCCTTCAAGCTCATAAATTCCTGGGGAACCCAGTGGGGCGATCGTGGCTACGGCTGGATCTCCTACCGAATGTGGAAGCAGTTGAATCCTTACATCATGGTCATGTATGACGTTCAGGAATCCAACCCTTCGCCCGGCCCTGGTCCCGGTCCCAACCCGGGTCCTGAACAGTCGGACAAAATCCAACCTCCTGCAAACGTATCTGCCAGTCGTGGAACCTACAGCGATCGCGTGGAGATCAGCTGGTCAGCTGTAAGCGGCGCCGTGGTTTATGTTGTATTTCGCGCAGAACCCGGGGGACAGGGATTCGAAGAAATCGCCTACGCAGAGACTACGGTTCATTCAGACACTACCGTGCAGCCGGGGGTGTCCTATAAGTACCTGGTGATTGCTGTTGCTTCGGAAGACAACTATTCCGATCCGGAGCAGTCACGAATCGTGGAAGGATTTGCCCAGGCCGGGGGAACCAGCGCGCCCACGAAGGTGACCGGTCTTGATGCAAGTCTTCGCGCCGTGGCCGGTGTTAGCGTTGCGCTGAACTGGAACACCGTTTCCGGAGCCAACCGCTATCAGATTGCGCGTTATAATGCGGCTACGGAAAGCTGGTCCGTCATCGGAACCTCAACCAGTCCCGCTTATAACGATTCCAATCCGGGCCGAAATACGATCACCGCTTATGCGGTGCGCGCCATTAACAGCAAAGGGGCCGGCGAATGGTCCGAACCGGTGCAGATCAATCTTCCGGGGCAGGCCACCAAACCCGAAAAACCGGGATCCGTACAGGCTTCCCGCGGCATATATAACGATCGCATTGAGTTGGAATGGAGCGCCGTTCCGGGGGCCACCCATTACGGATTGTTTCGATACGACTATGGCCGAAAGGTATGGGAAGGCCCGCAGACGATTCGAAGCAATAGGTTTACCGATCGCGACGGCAATGTGAAGTCCGGCCGATGGTTCGCCTATGTAGTGGTGGCCGCTAACGAGGCGGGCAATAGCGCTTACAGCCAGCCCGCTCTGGGTAGAGCCAATCCAAACGCACAGCGGGCCGGATTGATTCTTCCTCCTCCGAACAATGTTCGTTCATCCATGACCGGCGAAACAGTGCGAATCGATTGGGATGCTGTGAAAGGGGCCAGCGAATACTACGTATTTAGGACTCAGGTGCGGGGAAAAGGCTTTCTGGACGCCATGACAGGCTCGGATTATGAGTATGTTGCTTCGGTGCCGGCCGGTAAGACCAGCTTCAGCGAAAAGGTTCCCGGAAAACCGGGAGATCTATTCTTCTACGTGATTCGTACAAAATCGGATCTGGGCGGGGAATCCGAAAATTCCGACAAAGTCAGCGCCTACCGCAATCCTGAAGTGGTTCAGAAGAAGCATCGGTTCATGCCGGGCACCGGCCTACAGCGATTTACCGGCGACTGGAAAGGCGAATTCTTTGACGGCAAGATGCGGCCCGTGGAGGTTACGATCAGCGCAGATCAGGATCGATTCACGGTTTCCATGAAAACGGACGGGGGCACCTCCAGGTTCTCGGGTCGGTATGCGGCCAAAAGCGATGTGCTGGAAGCGGGAAGTATCCGAATCCTTGCCGACGAACAGGACGGCATACTGTATCTGGAAAGCGATGAGTCCGTGCCCATTCTTTCTGGCCGAACCGTTACCGTAACCCGAATCGAATGATCCAGGAACCAGCTATCAAGAAGCGAGTCATCTGAATGCAGTCAGCCAGCAAAAGTTTCTCTATGATCGGGCGCCGGGGCCGCCCCGGTCCGGCTTTGGTCTGGCTGCTCGGCCTTGCTTTGATTATTGCATTCCATGAGGTAAACGGCGAACCGTGCCGGGACTGCGGGTACAGGCAGGCGGGCTGGAAAGAGCTTTCGGCCATCCCGGGCACAGATCTTCCGGGTCAGCTCAGTCCGGCCCCCTTACCATCAGAGATTGACCTTTCTTCGCAGATGCCTCCCGTGGGTTATCAGGGCGATCAGGCCAGTTGCATTTCCTGGGCGGCGGTGTATGCCGTAAAATCCTACTACGAGAATCTGCACAGGAAATGGGGCCTGGACAGCCCTTTCAGCGGGGGTCCAGGTCATCATGTATTCTCCCCCGCTTTCAGCCAGGCGCATCTGGGCAACGACGAAAAAGGCTCCACATTTCCGGAAGCCTTGGACGTTCTGCTACGGGAAGGCGCCGTGCCCTGGAGCGAAATGCCCTATGAGCCCGGCAAACGGTCCGCTTCGCCGGATCGAAGGCTGGTCCCTATCGCACGGGAGTTTCGCATTGAAGGCTATCGCATACTATCCAGTCATGCGCCGGAAGGCATAAAAAGGCAGGTTGCCGCAGGTCATCCCGTCATGGTGGGCATCTTGCTCTACGAAAACCTGTTGGATCTAAAGTCCGGCGTCTTTACCGGGCCCGAGGGGGCCTTTCTTGGAGGACACTCGGTGGTCATAGTAGGCTACGACGACGATCGGGGTCCGGATGGCGCATTCAAGATCATGAATTCCTGGGGGCAGAACTGGGGAGATCAAGGCTTTGGCTGGATATCTTACAAAGCCATGGGTCGGATCATTCGCACCGCGCTGATAATCGAAGAAAGCGCTCCTGCCAATGTAGCAACAAATGTGCCCGATGCTCTGCCTGCGCCGGAGCAGATCGTCGCTTCCCGGGGCGAGTCCTCGCGACATGTTGAGGTTACCTGGAGCGCGGTGGATTCTGCACTGGCTTATGAAGTGCAAAGAGCCATTATTTCAGGAAAACAGGAACTGGACTTTCATACTATCGGCTATTCCACAGCCACATTGTTTCGCGATAGCACCGTTGAGCCCGGGCGTCCATACGCCTATCGGATACTGACTCTGGACGAGAAAGGCAAGTCAGCATCCGAACGAGCGCCGGTGGTACAGGGATTTGCCTCCACCAATCCCGACCCGTCCAGCCGGATTGAGATCCTGGGCGGCAAGATGGTGAAAAAGGGCACACAGGTTTATGCTCATCTAAACTGGCAGTCTTCGTCTCCATCCTTCGAGGTGCAACGTTGGAACGACTCCGCTTCGCGCTGGGAATCTCTGGGTACCAGTCGTGCCCAGGAGTTCAAGGATTACCGGGTTTCCCCGGGCGTGCGATACACCTACAGGATTCGAAAAGTAGACACAAACATCAAAGGCGTCTGGAGTCGTCCGTTGGTACTCACGGCCGCCGGAGGCGATCTGCCGCCAGCCATGGTCACGGGAGTCCAGGTTAGTCGCGGAAGTATGCAGAATCGAATCAAGCTGCAATGGGATGCCGCCCCGGGAGTAAATCAGTATCTGGTGTATCGCTTTGATCCGGCAAGAAAAGTCTGGGAAGGTCCATTTCGCACCGGACAACCTGAATACCAGGACGGGGATTTGAAGGCGGGTCAGTGGTACGGATATCGCATTGTCGCCGTAAACTCGGCGGGTTCGGGTCCCACCAGTCCTGTAGTCTACGGTCGTACGTCGGAAACCCTGACTGCGGAACGTTCTATTAAGAACTTGCCTGCCCCGGACCAATTAGCAGTAACGTCCCGGGAAGAAGGTACGTTATCGCTGAACTGGAAGAAGGTTCCCGACGCAGAATCTTACGATATACTTCTTGCCCGGCTGCCCGGAAGCGGATACGAAAAAGTAAAGACCGTGGATGCTTCCAGCCGATTGCTCCAGAACGAAAACCTGAAGTTACAGGACCCTGGCGCCTATGCCATCCGAGTGCAGGCTCGGTCCGGTCCTTCGGTTTCTCCTGCCTCCGAGCCGGTGGTGGCCTTTCTAAATCCGCAAAGCAAGCGCGAGCGATGGTTCGGCCTGGACGACAATCCGTGGCTTCTAAATGGTAGTTATCGGGCCGAGGACTGGGTGTCCGGCAAAGAACTCAAAGAATACCGTCTTACCTTGAAAGAAAACGGCGATGCAATCGTCGCGACGCTGATCGGTTCCGGTAAGCGAACCTATCATCTGTCGGCGCCTCCTGGAAGCACGGTGCAGCTAAGCGATGGCATGCAGTTCACGCGAAGCGGCGATGGACGATACATTCAGCTTACCGAGCAGGAGCCGAATTTCTTTACGAATGGAACCCTCTTATTTGTTGCCGAATAATCCGCCCAATCTAACCGCCCATGGATCCTTCGATCCTGCTACAGGGCTCACATTCACCGGATTCGAGCCTACGGCTGTGACATACTAATCTGTCTTTCGCTCGCTGAAACTTCACTCCCGCAAGCCTAACGGCGACTGATCTTGATTTAGCGGTTAGCATCGTCCCTGGCCGGAAGCCAGGGTATGAGCATGCTGGTTCCCTTGTGATAGGACTGAAATTCCGGGTTATCTCCGTACTTCTTCTTGTATCGTCTTTCCAGGGGCGGTATTCCGCTGAAGAAGAGCAGAATGCAGGTGATAAATATAGGTCCAATGGCTGTAAGCCAGGCCCATTCGGACAATACGGGGGTCACCGCCAGAAACAGGGCCCACCAGAGCAGTATCTCGCCGAAGTAGTTCGGATGTCGGGAAAACTTCCAGAGGCCATGTTGAATCCAACGGTTTTCGTTTTCTGGATTGCTCTTGAATGCAAACTTCTGCTGGTCGGCAACGGATTCCCAGATCAGCCCCAGCAGCCAGAGGGCCGATCCCAGGGCAAAGGCCGCTTCGGTGGGCAGCGACTCCTGGCTAAGGGCATAGGTCACGGGTAACATGGTGGCCCATACGGTAATCCCCTGAAAGATCCAGAACAGAAGGAAGGAAACAAAGTTCTCCCGAATGCCGTCGAATCGCCGGTCCCGACCCATCTGGATGATTCGTACTAGCAAATAGCCTCCCAGGCGAATGGACCACAGGGCCACCATGCCGGCCAGGACGTAATGGCCTGACTCCGGCTCCGGATGCATGAAAAGCAGCCCGCCGGCAAGAAGCAGGAATGTAAGACTGTAGGTTAAATCGGTTACTTTGTCCGTCTTCAAGGTGGCGGCAAAAACGAAGAAGATCGCTTGCAGAGCCATAGATACAATCAGGCTCAATAGAATATTGGCTGTATCAAAATAAAAGGGATTCATGTGCACTCAATAATGCACGGCGAAGGTGCACCGTCCACAAAAATCCCTGGACGAAAATAGAATTGTGTCCAGGGTGCGCATCGTCCCGGCCCGAAAGAGGCCGTAGAGGCCATTTAGGAGTCAAAGGGAGGGATATAGAACGGCCCCGAACCGCCGGAAAGGGCCGGGAGAATTACTGAACAGCAAAACCCGGAGAGCCCAACCGGAGTAAATCCGGCTGGAAAAGCCAGTATGGCAAAACTACCCTGGTTCAGGCTGGCTCCCAGGGCAGCACTAAAAACGGGATACAGGAATATGGATCGTTACTCATTAGACCAGTACTACTGCAGAATGAAATTCTGGAAACTATTCGGAAACGAAATCAAAATCTACGACGGAAACAGGCAGAACCTGCTTCTCTTCGTGAAGCAAAAGGCTTTCAAGCTAAAGGAAGCCATCACAGTATACGCGGACGAATCAAAAAGCGAAGAGCTACTCACTATCAATGCGCGAAGCGTGATCGACTTTGGAGCTTCATACGACGTGGACGATGCGAAGACCGGTCAGCGAATCGGAACGCTGCGAAGAAAAGGACTGAAGTCTATTCTACGCGACTCCTGGCTCATTCTGGACGCCTCAGAAAATGAAATTGGAACCATTCAAGAAGACAGCATGGCGCTGGCCATGGTGCGAAGGTTGCTTTCCAATCTGGTGCCCCAGGCATTTACCGTTACCGTAAACGGTCAGGAGGCTGCGCAATTCAAGCAGGCCTTCAATCCTTTCGTTCCGCAGATCACCATTAACTTTAACCAGGGCACTTCCCTGGATAAGCGACTGGGGCTGGCGGCGGCTGTGCTTCTTCAGGTAATCGAAGGACGACAGCAATAAGTAATAGATTAGGAGCTTTCATGGGCCGGACTGTCCTGGTCCGGCCTTCGAACTCTCTTTAACTCAGGATGCCCTTCTCAGAAATCGCCCAACTTCAACTCGCGGCCATTCGCCGTAGAAAACGATTGGCCCTGGCTTTTAGTCTTCGATCGGGATTAACATTTCTGGGAGGCGCGGGGGTTCGGTCATTTGTCCACTCGAGTGTTCTTGCGCTTTCGGCTCTCCTTCCGGCCTTCCTTCTAATCGGATGCGAAAAAAAGACGGAGGGCCCGACGCCCATGGATCTGGATGGATTCAAGCGCCACCTGGATACCAGAATCCCGGAACTGATGGATAGCTACGATGTGCCCGGTGTGGTCGTCGCGGTGATTCGTAGCGGCGAGATTGAGTTCAGCGCAGCGTACGGCGTTGCCAGCTACCGAACTGGCGCGAAGATGACCCTGGATACTCCCTGCCGAGTGGAGTCTATCTCAAAATCGGTTACGGCTCATGGCATCATGAAACTGGTGCAACAGGGACTGATCGATCTGGATGCGCCGGTGGCAAAGTATTTGAAGTCCTGGGATTTTCCGGAATCCCGCTTCGATAGCTCCACCATTACAATCCGACAACTACTGAGCCACACTTCCGGACTGCCTCTGGGCACCATTGGCGTTCGCTACGAACCGGACGGCGATCGTCCGACCCTGAAAGAAGCGCTGAGTCACGATGCTCATTTATGGGCGTCGCCAGGCAGCGAATTCTTTTACTCCAATACTGGCTTCAATCTGCTGGAGTTAGTCATCCAGGAAGTGACCGGAGAACCTTTTGCGGACTACATGCAGCGGGAGATTCTGATTCCGTCCAATATGAATCAGTCATCCTTCGAATATGACCCCGCCTGGCGACCCGGAGTTCCCGACGGCCACAACTACGACGGCGACGCCTTTCCTCCTTACGTCTATCCGGAGAAGGCTTCCGGCGGGTTGTTTGCCACCGTAGAAGACGTGGCGCGATTCGTCAGCGCAAGCAGATATGGGGCCCCGGGCCCGTTGAACGACCAGAGCAGGGAAACGATGTACAGCGCGCAGGTACAGATCTCGGGAATCTACGGCCTGGTTTTTCCACATTACGGGCTGGGGCACTTCCTGGAAGAACTCCAGGGCGCCGCCGGTAATCATCGCGCCATTTCCCACGGCGGCCAGGGAAGCGGCTGGATGACTCATTTCCATGGAATACCCGAGACCGGGGACGGAATCGTTCTTCTCACCAACAGTCAACGTAGCTGGCCACTTTTCTCGGCCATTCTCACCGACTGGGCTCGCTGGGAAGGCTATGATTCGATTGGCATGGGACTTATTTCTCGGAGCGCGCCCTATCTGAGTGCCATGGTCTGGATGATCGTTCTTGCCGGCCTACTATTTCTGATGCTGGCTTTTCGGAACATCGCCTCTGCTGACCCGGGGCATCACAGGAATCTGGCCGGCTTCCTTTCGAAAAGCCAGGTCCGCAAAGTTTTGGGCTCGGCCGACTCAGCTCAGGCAGGAGTTTTCTCGTTTTCCGTGGGGGCTGTATCAACCTTCATTCTGGCCGGACTTCTGGTTGCTGCGCTGCTCTACGTCCAAACTCTACCGTACTTTTTTCTTACTTCTATCTTTCCTGTTCTCACTCCCCGTCTGGGGTATGCGCTGCTTTTCCTGGCCGTTTCTCTGTTGGCCTACGGGATTACCTCTGGAATTGCATTATTGCGTTCGAGATGATATCTAGCTCGCAGCTAGATTAGAAGTATGGTCAGGGTGCGCCCGTCGATTAATCCGATTAATCGCAGGCGAATTCGTTCCGCGAAAGAACGGCTTTCCATTTATCCGCTGGAAGCCGTTGTGAACAGACAAAATACTCGCTACCGGCGACTCCTTCTATGGTAACGTCCTGCCATGCCATTGAATAGGTCCAGGAGTTCCCGCTTTCTTCAAACAGAGAAACGTTTAGTGTCCAATTTCCAGGTTCCAGGTAAGCGACTCGGTAATTCAGGGCAATCAAGGGCCTCCGGTCGATGGCATCCAGTCGAGTATCCTCGGCAAAGTTCACTCTAACAAGATGCTTCCGGTCCTTGAAAGCCGCATCTCGATGATAATACCGGTGTTCCACCTCATCGTACTCGGCAATAGCTGTGCCCGCATCCCGAAAGCCGGAACAACTCTGCTTCTCCTCAAGAATCCTTACCCCCCAATCTTCGCTTTCCGGACTTTGAAGGCATCCATAGAAAACCTCTCCCGGGCCCCCGGAGAACGGCACCTGGATCTTGCGTGGAGATTCCGTGCTGCCGGCTGGAGAGTATCGAATCAGTCCCAGCTCCAGTTCATATTTACCAGGAGCAAAGACTGCCGGACCACGGGCACCCCATAGGGCCGTCACTTCGCCGTTCACTGATTCCAGGGATACACCGTCAGGCAAGTGAAGGTACAGTCTATTCCTGGCCGGCGTTTGTCGGGCACCTTCCACGAGATAGACCTGAGACACGCAACCCGAAAACCCAATGAGCAGTATTAACCCAAAATGCTTCATTTTCCAAGGGGGCTTGTCTCCCAGGGTGCGGTAAACGCCTTTTCTCCGGGAGGCCGCCGGGCGCCGCAATGCACCGGGGCCTCCGGGGCTCAAAAATTGATTGACTGATTTGTCAATCAATCGGTATAACCGGGTCGGAGCAAAGAACAGATGCGAGCGGGAATCATCGGGGGGGCTTCCCTCATAGAAAGGGCGAACACGGAACTTTCCGTGGAGGAAACGGTTTTTTACACCGTAAAACAGGGCCTGGAGTCCATAGGTTGGGACCGTTCGGAAGTCCAGACGGTGGTCCAGTGCGCCGACGACGTTCTGGACGGAATCTCCATCAATCATGTCTACCAGGTAGAGGCAGCGGGTTCTTTCCTCAAAGACGAGTCCAAAGTGGAGCGGGACGGGGCCTGGGGGGCCATGTATGCCATGGCCAAAATCCTCACCGGTAAATTCCAGACGGCCATGGTAGTGGCCTACTCCAAATGCAGTCAGGTGGGCTATTCGGCCTTTACCGGTATGAATGCGGATCCGTTTTTCCTTCGTCCGGTGGGAGTGGATGGCGACGGGCTGGCCGGATTGCAGGCACGCCACTACATGCAGGCTTCGGGCGCCAGCGAAGCGGACCTGGCCGCGGTCACCGTCAAGAATCGCTTAAATGCGTCGC
>CEUM01015509.1_pt1 | contig 13318 bp, 4 predicted proteins | sample 356421 | NCBI WGS metagenome assembly CEUM01 (sample SAMEA2622716, study PRJEB7988) | marine metagenome | biome: marine biome (ENVO:00000447); feature: surface water layer (ENVO:00002042); material: "saline water (ENVO:00002010), including plankton (ENVO:xxxxxxxx)" | depth 5 m | reverse complement strand
TCGACTTCAGGAGTGGTCGATTCAAGTATCAAAATCTGCTTTGAGGAATTGGTTAGTGGAAGGTTAACCGACATCCATCCAAACTCTGGCGATTCATTCTCTACAGCATGTAATGGAGGTGCAACACATGGCGATTTATTCCTATTCGCTGCTGCTCGTGATGGCAACTGTTTACTATACAAATTCGATAATGGAATCATCGAACAAGTCTCTGCAAATGTCGACTTTTTGCCAGGGGCAATACTTGGTTTCGAAGTTCATGAAGACCGTATCTGGTTCGATGCAAACGATGGCTCAGGCAGGCAGATGTGGTCAAGTGATGGTAACACATTATGGAGGGAAACCAACCTTTCTTCACAAATCCAAGAAGGTGATGAAATGATAATGGTTCAAGATGAATTGATTCTTAATCATCAAGGTGGGATGACCATTTTTGCAGAATCCGATACCATGATTAGCGGAACTTTTTCTAATTTATCAAGCGCCAATCAAACCTTGATTTACAATACAGTAAACGGTTTTTCATTACTTGGAAACAATTGGCCGGGAGAGATTCATTCTGGTGTCACCTACTATTCTGATTACTATTGGTTCATTGCAGAAACCGATTCATTTGGCAAGCAATTGCACAGAGCTAATTCTTCTGCTGTTGAGCGTATTACTACTCAGTTAACCGGAAATCCCGGCCAAATCATCAGTCCTACAAACGTAGGAGAAAGAATCGTCTTCGACTCTAATGGGCTCGTTTCACTCGACATCAATTCTCTACAAATCACTGAACTGAATACCTCAATCCAATCGATTCCACAGGATTCTGACTGGATTGTTAACGATGAATTACTTTGGTTCGAATGTGGAATCCCTTCCAACGGTTACGAATTATGTGTAAGCGATGGAGAGAATGCTTGGCTGCATTCAGACCATGTAGCAGGGATGGAATCCTCAAGCCCTGCCAAGTTTGCTTTGGTTGGAGATGAAGTCATTCTACTGATTGAAGACCCAACACAGGGAGGGCAATTAGCAAGGATTACTGATACCGGGTTAGAAATGCTATGGGATCACGATTCAAGCAATCTTGAATCGGGAGTTCATGGCCAATTGTGGGTCAGCAATGATTTCGTCTTCTTCATCGCTGATAATTCGAGTCTTGGACTCGAACTATACGCATGGGCTCACGGAGAGATGAGCGAGGAATGGATAATCATTCATTGACGCCAATCGTGACGAGCAGCTAGAGGTTGACGCCAGCCCTGTCCGAATGCTCGCTTGGAAACTCGAGGTGCTGGCGGCATTTGCCAACGCTTGTGTTCGTTCTTCGCTAGTCGAATTAGAACTTCCTTCACGATTTTACTGTCATAACCTTCCGCTGCAATTTCAGTCGCATCAAGGCCATCTTCAATGTGTAAACGTAGAATCTCATCTAGAATTGGATAAGGTGGCAAGCTATCTTCGTCCTTCTGGTCAGGCGCTAATTCCGCACTAGGAGGTTTAGTCAGGGTTGATTCGGTCACCGCTTCAATTCCCATTCTCTCGTTGAATTGCTTAGCTAAAGCATAGACTTCCATCTTGTATAAGTCGCCCAATGGAGCATATCCTCCTGCCATATCTCCGTACAGTGTACAATAACCTTGACCCAGTTCTGATTTATTTCCTGTAGCAATCGCCATCGCTCCGTGAGCATTGGCGTGTGCCATGACAATCAATCCACGAAGCCTTGCTTGCAAATTTTCACCTGCGACCGGATGTCCGCCTTCTAGGATATCCTCGAGCGCCGTGTCAGAAGCCGCATGTAAATCTGTAATTGGTTGAATGATGAAGTTGAGACCCAATGCCTCTGCAGTTGCCTTTGCATCATCGATACTGTGCTGACTTGAATGCTTGGAGGGCATAGAAATTCCTGTGACATTCTGAGCACCTACTGCAGCACTTGCCACACATGCTGCTAGAGCAGAATCGATTCCCCCTGACAAGCCTAGCACTATCTTCGAAATGCCACTCTTTCTACAGTAATCTGCCAAGCCGATTACAATTGCATCGAGCAAATCGTTTTCATCCTCTTCCAACTCTTCACCCGGCTTGAGAATAGTAACTTCGTCATCACCAATCCATTTGCATCCCTTAGGGTCCGACAAATCCGTTAGCAAAACACCGCGAGTCCACGCTGGTGCAACAACTGCTGTGCCATCTGGCCAAGCAATGATTGAGCGACCATCAAACAACAAATCGTCGTTACCACCTACCTGATTTGCTAGTAAGAAGGGATGGTTGAGAGATGATGCCGCGCTGCGCGCAACTGCAATTCTAATCCCAGATTTGTTTGCGTGATAAGGTGATGCGGAAAGGTTCACTGTTGCATCTAAAACAACACCTTGGCGTCCCCATTCAACAATTTGAGCGATAGGGTCGCTATCATAATCGTTCGGAGTTGCTCCACAATGCTGCCAAGCATCCTCACAAATTGTAACTCCTATGTCAAGGCCCGCAATAGTTCTGGCAATACCTGGCCTTTCATCAGCCTCGAAGTATCTTGCTTCATCGAATACATCGTAAGTTGGTAGCAATTGTTTGCGGGTTACTTCTCTTACTGAATCACCCGCTCTAACTACTCCATTCCCCGGCAATGAACGGTCGTTAACCGGAGGAACTGGGGTTCCAACCAATACCGGAATCTCTGTTTCTAGTGAACTTGCAACTTGATGGCACTCGGTCACGAAATCAGATTGAATCAACAAATCACGTGGTGGATAACCACTTATCGCCAACTCTGTAGTTACTGCGAAACTAGCTCCTTCTTCGGCTGCAATCGAGGCTAGACCACAAATCATCATTGCATTACCAGCAATATCCCCTACGACGGGATTTGCTTGCAATAAGGCGATTTTTGAAGTCATATTATCCCTCTTTGACACAATAGACTCAATCTTCGTCGAACTCTTCGTCCAATTCCCATTCTAATTCGGATTCTCCTTGCCTTGCAGTAGCGACACGCATCCAAGACAGTACGAACAATAATCCAATACAGATCATTGTCATCGTCGTACCTAGTATCCATGGATTTGTTGCGCCGATCGCGTCCTCAAGGAATCCTCTTTCCTTAGTTGGTTTGACGTCGATAAACTCTGATTTATCAGTTGTCTCACTTAGTGTAACTTCTATTCTTTGCATTCCAGGAGCATCTGGGCGCCAGTCTACTACTAATGTTGAGACTGACTCTGCTTCTACGAATATTGACGACTTACTCAATTGCGTGCGTGTTCCAGACAAGTCTACAACTTCTACAAGCACTTCAGCATCGCCTCCAAGCATACCGTCATTGCGAACATGAACTTGGACGATTGTCGGTTCATCGACTTCTAAGTTCGATTTAGACAATTCAATGCCGCTATGTTCTAGTGAGAAATCTGGGGTGTAGTGAATTAAATTCCAAACACCAGCAGGGAATGCTTCGCTGTTGCCGTCTCTCTCAAACTGATTTCCTGCGATATCTCTGCCCTCGAATCTCATTTTCAATACAGCTTGCTCCTGCAAAAATTCCGTATCCATTCCTGAAAAGTCAATCATACCTGTGAACGATAGACGCAAGCCTGTAGTCTCGCTTCCTTCCAATGTTAATGGTGTAGAGCCAGAGATAATCGCATCGTTCTGGCCTTTGCTTGTGACCCACCAAAACAACTCAACAGAATCAGCATCAATTCCATAATTTTCTGAAATGATTACTCTAACAAAGTGCTCTCCTATCTCAAGAGTTGATGACTCCCTAGGAGAAGAGAACTCGACTACTTGTGGGCCTACTGCGTCTACTAAAATCCACATTACTGCCTCGGTAGGACTGGTCATGTCAATACCCTGCTCAGGCATGCAATCAACGCTCCATGTCATAGCGTGCTGCCCAGATGAAATCGGGGCGTTGAGGGATGCAGTGAACAATCCATCAATTGCCACTGTAGGTGACTTAACACCGTTCAAGCGAACTTCAATATCGCAATCGAATTGTGGCTTTTCCATGCTTTGTGCGAATACTACGCTACCAGATAATTCGAGTGTCGAACCTGGGGCAACACGTGCACCATCGTCATTCAATGCACCACTTTCAACCCATAGTGAGAGGTCGTCTGTCACCATCATTTCAGCAGAGAATCTCCACCTATTCTGCGGGAATGTCGCAATATCTTGGTTCCCTGCTCTATCATGAATAATCACTGCAGGCTCCCTCCTTGTTTCTCCCAAATCAGGCATAGTCCATTGAGGCACTATTTCGAGATAGAGAACCAAATCTTTGTCATATGGGCCCGGAGCGATTCCATCAAGGTCATTTACCTTACACGATGCAACAATAATGTGAGCAGTCTCGCTGTGACATTGCCTTGTATCTGAATTCCACTTAACAGTCAATTTGTCACTAGGAATGTTATCGGCAAGGGATATTTCGATTACATCAATGTCTGAGATTCCATTCAATTCGGTGAATGAAACATTTAGCCCATATGTTTGCCCTGGATGCAGCCAAGCTCGTCTGTCGTCGACCCATTCAAATCCATCTGAATCGATAACAGGAGTTCCATCATTCATGATTTGATACATGAATAAGTGATTATCTGCCGACTCCGAACCTCCGCCTAGAAGTGCATGTCCGGATGGGTCGACTCCGATTACATAACCAGCAACCTTCTCCCCTGGGAAGGCTGCTGTATCATCAATAATCGCCTGATATAGGCCGTAATTTTGGTCTAAATCGGTGGGATTGGACATTGTTCTTGCAATGAATTCACCTTCGCTAGGCCAGCCATCGCCGTCGTAATCATTTGCCCATTCAGTCCAAAGCATCAGAGTGACGTCCTCTGGCAGTACAGGTTGGTCTGAGATATTGATGATTAATTGCTGACTTGCAGAGGATTGCAAGTGGTCGAAATGGCGTATGTTTGAGTGAGTTACGACAGGTGCAAGTGGATCTATTTCGAAGGTTCTGTTTAGAACAATTGTATCTCCAACTCCTCCTCCTTTTAGAGGAGTGACACTGACTTCGTAAGTTATGTTTCCACTAGTGAATGGCGTTCTTGTATCAACAACCCATTCAGTACCTTCGTATCCTGTAGTGTTAGCCAGAAGTTCTCCATTCCTGGTCAGTGTAAGTTCATATTCTCCCGGGAATGGTTTCTCATCCGCATCACTATTTTCGAATCCAACATCAACTTTGATTGTCAGATTATCTTCTGCCATCAAGTAGTTCAAACTAGGAGAAATCATGCCTCTGTCTGTGTACACATTCATCGATTCGAGAATCATATCATTGTCTATTGCCGCATTATTCCAATAATGTACGGCAGGCATAGACACTACGCCGTTAGCCAGTTGTATTCTCGATTCAAACCGTAAATTGCTTTGGTCATCGAATGATTGCGCAGTCCTGAATCCCGTCATCAAGTCATGAATGCCTCCGGATTCACTATGTGCGATAGCAGCATCTGAAAAGATGAACATATCATGGTCACCGGTTGCAATCATACTGCCACCTAGTATCGGCAAAAACCACATTGCGGACTTATCATCTGAATACATATTCACTATCAATCGATGTGGCGAGGAATCGTGTGTCTGAGCTCTGGTGTTAAACTCACGCCAATGCTGAGAAGGAGTGAGAGTGTGTGAATGATTGTTCCAAGTTAGGGCACCCATGGTTATGTCTCCCGATGAGGTAGAAGACAGCAGTGATACCTTGAGTGAACAAGCAGAATCTGCATAGAATGTCAGAGGCAAATTAGCCGCTTTATTCGGCACAAGACGTGCCCGGTTCATTGCAAGAACCAGTTCATCGATTGCAGTTGCAGAAACTGTATCTTCAGCATCATAACCGATACTTAGACCGCCAAGTCGATGGCTCCCCGCATCAGAAATCAGTTCTATTCTTGCGTGGACAAACTCGGTTCCTGCAACTATTTTCACCGGAGGAGTAGTACCAGTTTCATAATTCAGCAAATCGATTTCAGACTCATTAAGTGTCAATCGCAGACCATCAACATGCCCAACTCCTCCAGTCTGAGCAACAATCGTATTGCCCACCCATAACGCAATTGTTTGAACTCCCAATCCTACTGAATCTACATGGTCTGCAGAGACTTCGAATGATTTTGCATTCCTAGGTACTAACACACTTTGCCATGAAGTTGGGTTGAAACCAACTGCGAATACAGAGCTGTAGTTACCATCAATGAAGACATCCTGATTGCCCCAAGTGCCTACGCCTTCGCTAGATGCTGACCATTCATTTCTACCGTCTTGGTCGATATCCATACGTGGGGAAATGATTGCACTGCTTGGATACAATTGCAATCGAATGTCATCCAGGGACCAACCATTTCCTAAGCCCTGATACCTAACTTGAATCACGGAGGATGGCTTGTCGAGGTCAATTCTTTGTGAAGATGAATTGACCTGTGTCCAATTTCCACGATCAATTGAAACAAATGCGATGACATCACCCAACTGTGTGGATTGGAACTTGTATGAAGAGAATGGCATATTGAGGTCTAACTCTGGAGATTTTACAGCAGAATTGGAGTTGCCAGATATTGTGAATGTTGTATTGCTCCAACTTGAATTATCCAATTCCCAACCCATCTCTTCAGGGTTTGAATTGAACCCGTCGTGATATTTCCCACCGCCAGATATTCCGAATAACCTAGGTGAATCACCCCGCGGGTTTGAGGCGAACTCAATATTCAGTCGAAGCGATTTGTGCTTCTGCCAATCTACTGCTGCCAGGTCAATCCATTGACCTGTACGATTGGTGAACCCGGGTATCGGAATACCGGTATCTGCATCGATGACTGTCCAATTTAGATGGGCATCTTCTGGAATATCCGCATCGATGAAGACTGGAGAATATCGACCCTCATCGATTTTTTCATGTGATCCTGCGGACCAACCAAAGGAGCGTGTTGTCAAGTTTGCTCCACTAGTTCCTGGAATGATGATGTCATCGAAGAACCAGTAGTCACAACAAGTTCCCGAACCTGCGTTTTGCCTTGCCCTAATTTGGAAACTGGGATGATATGCATTAGAGGGGAGATTGTAATTTACATTGGTAACAGTACCGCCGGATGTCGCACCAGATAGGTATTGGACCTGAGTCCACCCATTGTTCGAGTTCTTGTATTCAAGGTAAAAATTCTCGTTAGAATCCGGTTCTTCGCCACATTGGTAGTTACCTTGCTTTATCCATGCTTGCAAGGATAATCCGGAATGGCCCGCGAGATTAACTTGCGGGCTTGTGACGGAAACTGAGCCACCTCTTGTCCACCAAGATGCGCCGCTACCTCCACTCATTCCACATGTTGTCGCAGTGTTTCTTTGGCCGTAACTTGAACTCGATGAAGTCCATCCGTTTGCGTTCTTGTCGAAATCCCAATTTATTCCTTGGAACCCAAGAATCAATGCTCCATCATCGTCCAAAGTTAGCCCCTGCTTAGAAAATCCATTCTGGTCCCAATCAGACCAATTGAACCCGGACGCCCTAATATCGTCGCCAGGTGATACTGAGAACGAAACTGTCTGCAGAGCGTGAGTCGCGTCTAATGCGAGATTTGGACCCACTCCTGCAGAATTAGGGCCTGAAATCACGACCTCAGTATATTCCGAGGCTCCGCTTGAAAATGTAGCAACTTCATCAAGCTCAATTTGGAAATTATGGGGCAGAGAAAAGTGCGATAGCGGGCCAGAAAATAGGAATAAGAGACTTAGCGCGAACGCCAGAACTCCTCTATTTGGGGTTGCCATGCGTACACTGGATGGAGTCAATGTAATTCAAAGCAACCCCTGCCACCCACTTCTACGAAGTGGAATTTTCCGGGGAAAATCCGAGGGTTTTGGAAACGACTGTTTCAAGACATGTTGGCATCTCGGAATGAACATGGCCACTCCTCGGACGACCAGCGAATTAGATTCGGTTGCATTAGAAACCGAACTACTTTCCACTTGGCAAGATGAGAAATTGTTCGAGGCTACAGTGGAAAATAGGGCTGAAGGAGAGCCTTTCATTTTCCTAGAAGGACCGCCTACTGCGAACGGTAAACCGGGAATTCACCACGTTGTTGCAAGGACCTACAAGGACTTGGTTTGCAGATGGAAAACAATGCAAGGAAATTTCGTTGAGAGAAAGGGTGGCTGGGACACTCACGGACTACCGGTTGAAATCGAAGTCCAAAAGCGTCTGGACTTGATGAGCAATGAAGCGATTGAAGCATTCGGAATGGAAGAGTTCAACAAAGAATGCCGTGAATCTGTTTGGACCTATGAAGCTGCATGGAGAGAGATGACCGAGAGAATGGCATATTGGTGTGATTTGGACGACCCATATGTCACCCTACACAACGAATTCATCGAATCTTGTTGGTGGGCGCTCAAGCAAATGTTCGACAAAGGTCTGCTGTACCGTGGATACAAAGTTCTGCCGTACTGCCCGCAAACAGGTACATCCTACTCCAGTCACGAAGTTGCTCTTGGATACAAAGAAGTCGAAGAGCCATCTGTATATGTCAAGTTCAAATTAGAAGATACCAATGCTTCTATCCTAGCATGGACTACAACCCCATGGACACTTCCAGGAAATGTTGGATTAGCAGTTGGACCGGATGTAGAATACGTCAGAGTTCGAGTAACCGCTACACCAGAAAAGTGGGAAGGACACGGGGGAGCCGAAATTGGCGAAGAATTGATTCTAGCCAAGGACCTATTCAAAGAGGTCATTCGCCACCACTGTGAAGAGGTTGAAACCTTCCCCGGAAGCGATTTAATTGGCCGTTCATATGAACCACTATTCCCCGGAGCAGTGGACAGAAACGGCTCAGAATCCGCATGGACTGTAATCGGTGCAGATTGGGTTACTACCACTGATGGAACTGGTGTAGTTCACACCGCTGTAATGTATGGTGAGGATGACTACAACCTCGGAATGGAAGTCGGTCTTCCTGCTCAACACACCGTTGGCATGGATGGTTCATTCTTGGAAGGAACACACTCGAAACTTGATGGACGATATGTCAAAGATTGTGATGAAACCATAATCGGTCTACTACACGATGGAAATCTCTTGTACAGAGAGAAAATGTATCTCCACGATTACCCGCATTGCTGGAGAACAGGGCATCCATTGCTATACTACGCAATGGATTCATGGTTCGTGAAAATGACCGCTGTCAAAGACAAGCTCCTAGAGTTCAACTCTCAAGTTGAATGGGCGCCTGATTGGGTCGGCGAAGGTCGATTCGGCGAATGGCTGCGCAATGTCAAGGATTGGGCTATTAGCAGAGAGAGATACTGGGGTACTCCACTCCCGGTTTGGATCTGTGGCGAATGTGGCACACAGCATTGTGTTGGCTCAACTGAAGAAATGGCGAGTATGGCAAAAGAAGGAAGCCCCGTAGCAGAAGATTTGCACCGCCCATATGTCGATGACACGGTTTTGGTTTGCCCGGAATGTAATGGCGATATGAAGAGAGAGCCATTCGTGATGGATTGCTGGTTCGATTCAGGTTGTGCTTCATTCGCACAATGGCATCATCCTTTCGGAGAAGAAGGAAAGTTCGAGAACAACTTCCCAATCGACTACATCTGTGAAGGAGTAGACCAAACACGAGGATGGTTCTACACCTTACTGGCGGTCAGCACCACTGTTTTCGATTCGATTTGTTACAAGCGATGTCTATCCTTAGGATTGATTCTGGATGCAGAGGGGAAGAAAATGTCGAAGTCAAAAGGCAACATTGTCGACCCTTGGGACCACTTCAACCGGGAAGGAGCAGACGCTACTCGTTGGTACATGGTTACTGCAGGAGCGCCTTGGAACCCATTGAAATTCGACCCAAACGGAGTTCGTGAAACGTATGGAAAGATGTTCCTAACTCTGTGGAACGTTCACAGATTCCACTCTGATTACGCTGCACTGGACGGCTTCGACCCTGCTTCTTCCCCTAAGGGCAAGAATACGCCACTGGATGATTGGGTTCTATCTAGGCTTGCTGAGGTAGTTGCTGGAACCACTAAGCAATTCGAAGAGTGGGACTTCCACAAAGCCTGCAGAGATATCGAAGAATTCGTCGTCAACGATGTATCGAACTGGTATGTTCGCCGCTCACGCAGACGACTTTGGGATGAAGCTGACAGCGATGACAAGTTAGCATGTCAGCACACTCTACACACCGTTTTGGTGACAGTTTCACGGCTTATGGCCCCAGTTTCACCGTTCATGTCAGATGCAATTCACAGGAACCTGGAAGGCGAATCCGTGCATATGGCTGATTGGCCAGAGGCTGGAGAGATCGATTCTGAAATCATCGAGACCATGGCATTGGTAAGGGAACTTGCTGAAACAGGCCGCAGAATCAGAGTAGACGCAGATAGGAGACAGAGACTCCCGTGTGCAGAAGGCTGGATTGTTAGTGGCCCTGATTTGTCAGCATTCCATGAAATCCTTGCAGAAGAATTGAATGTAGAAGTCATTTCTCTAGAGAAAGACTTGGACCGATTCCAAAAGATCGAAGTCGTTCCTAATCGAAGGTCACTAGGTGCAAAGTGCCGTCAAGATTTACCGGCTGTACTTCAGGGAATTGCTGATGGTGATAGCGAAGCAATGCTCGCTAGTATCGAAGCAGGTAATCTTGTGATTGCTGGATATGATATCGGAAAGGATGACATCGAATTGCGACGCGTAGAGCGCGAAGGATTCGCTGCACAAACTGTACAGATTGCAGATTCATCTGTCTCCTTAGTTCTAGATATGAGCGATACTCCTGAACTATTATCGAAGGGACTTGCAAGAGATATTACTCGTAGAATCCAAGCTGCTAGAAAGGACTTGGACCTTGCAATTGAAGACACTATTTCTCTACAAGTTTGGATGAAGGATGCACCTGAATTATTCGGAGAAGACAGTGCTTGGATTATCAACGAAACTCGTGCAAGCAGTGCAGACTTCAACATCGGAGAAGGTCAAGGAGAATCCTTCGAAGTAGATGGTGCTACAATTTGGTATAACGTTTCGAGGTCTTGAGATGAAGAGAGTATCACTTGCAATTGTACTTGCTCTGAGCACTATGCTCGCCGGATGTTTCGGTGGAGGAGAAACAGTGATTGAGGAGTCAGCGGAAGAAAATCCAATTTGGTTGGATTACGAAATCATTGACCCTATTGCGCCAATCTCCCCATGGGAATTTACTACAATAGATTTGAATCTAAACCAAAGCACCTCAACCTCTTGGGCTGTATTCAACAAAGACTACGGTGGAAATTGTTGCGAACATTACCTTGCAACAACAATTGATGGTACAATTTTGAACATTGGAGGAGAATATCCTGTTTGGTCTCATGACCGTGGTCACGAGTGGGATACTTATGTCCCGGGAGTATTCACTGATGAGACATGTCGCACACCGGTTCCAACCAATCCTGGACAAGAGGGACTTGGAGAAGGCAGCATAGTCCAAGCAACAAATGGAGACATCATCTCAATGTCATGGTTCCCATATGTAGGAGGCGACTTGAAACTTGACAAGTTCTATGCAATTCTTTACGACGCTTCAGAAGATGAATGGACATGGTGTTACAACAGACTGACTGAGCCTTTCTATGACCGCTCATGGCAAGTTGAGGTCATAGGACCAATCTCTTCAAACATAGGTAGTGGGGATTGGGCTAGCTTGGTAGTTTCTAACTTCTGGCATCAGACTCAGAACGCTGGAGGGCAAATCAGCGTTGATGGATTGAACTACTATAATTTCCAATTCGCTGGACGCAACTCTAACCCTGGTGCTGAAGATGTCGACCTAAACTTCTCAAACATTGGTGAGTACTTCGATGTTAACAAGCCTCACAAGGAGATGAGAGCATTCCCTGTTCCGAGTGGCGGACTATACTTCCCGCAATACTTCAGCGATGGAAGTTCTGCATTCTTGGACACGTCATTGAACTGGAACAAACACGATGTTCAGTTCCCTAGCGAATACTGCCAACTAGATTCTACGGGAGCTTTGCACTGTGTAAGCCTAGCAGGTAATACATTCACACATCATCTATCTTATGATGGAGGAACCACTTGGGCAACACAGAACTATTCTGATGAAAATTGGGCTGCTATTGAAGAGTGGGAGTTCCAAGCTAATGGTGCCCTAGACCTATTCGTGCTGAATGTCAGATACCAGTCCTCTCAGGGACCGGATGTTGATGTGCTATACCACGTCAGAGATTACTCAGAATCGATGGCACCAGATACTCTGACTTACATTGGACTTGGCGACCTTGATTCCACAAGTGGAGCAGGAAACGACATCCGCTTCGATTTCGCATCACTAGCGATTCTCAACGACGGTGGAGTTGTGGTTGCGTATCATGATTCCAGTGACCCAGACCCTCTCTTTGCTGTAGAAGTTGAGATGCCAGTTTACTGAATAAATCACAGTGAATCTAAAGTGAAAGTGAACGTTTCACTGTCCATTATCTTCAAAAGCCCTTGACAGTGATTTTTGGACATGGTTCTGAAGGCTTTGCCGGGGGTTGGGGCAGGATTAGCACGGAAATTAACAGACCATTTTGGTACTGAAGACAAAGTCTTGCAACTGCTTGCAGATGGGCAAACTGAGATTATTGCAGAAGTGGAAGGAGTTTCACTCAAGCGTGCTGATAGCTTAGCACGATCATTGAACGGGATAGAGGATTTCTTAGCAACACCTGAATCCATCCGACTACACAAAGAACTCGTCACAAGTATTGCAACTCACGCAGTAAACGCATCCACTCGCTCAAGGCTTCGTAATCTAATGCCGGTTCGAGATATCAACTCAAGAAGAGAAATCATCTCACAGGCGATGGAATGTGACTTCATCATCGAAGGACTACGCATTCCTAGTGAAGTTGAGAGTAATTATGAGCGAGTTGTGGTTTCAAAGAATCCTATTGATGAATTGAAGAGATTCTGTAGAGTCTTAACCCCCTCAGAACAAGAAACTTGGAAGGATTACAAGGTTTTCAAATCTGTAACCTGGGTTGGTGCAGATGGACCTGCACAAACCCCAGAGGGATGGCTAGTGGTTCCTGAATCTGCTTCAGTAGACATGATTCTACCAGAGAAGTGTGTTGGATGGTTCGAGCATAACAGAGAGTCCCTAGAATTGCTTACTACACTGCCTCAAGGAGACGGGTTCTTCAAGCACTTCAATGAAATTAGAATGACGCAGTTGCGCGAATTACTCGATGAGATGGCAAATGAGGCAGATGCTGAAGCGATTGCCGATGTTCGCGACAAATTATGGCCTACTGCAAAGGAGTTAGA
>CEUM01045850.1_pt1 | contig 13356 bp, 14 predicted proteins | sample 356421 | NCBI WGS metagenome assembly CEUM01 (sample SAMEA2622716, study PRJEB7988) | marine metagenome | biome: marine biome (ENVO:00000447); feature: surface water layer (ENVO:00002042); material: "saline water (ENVO:00002010), including plankton (ENVO:xxxxxxxx)" | depth 5 m | reverse complement strand
GGGGTGCTGCCCATCCGTTCGAATATGGCAGTAACCGTCGTTGTCAGCTCTTCGGCCTGTATACGCATTATTCCCCTCCCTAGAACCGATCGGCACGAAACGGGACAAGATCGACATCCGGCGAGCGACCCGCCGCTAGCCCGGTGATCACCTGGCCGGTCACTGCCCCCATCGTCAATCCCAGATGACCGTGCCCGAACGCTAGGTAGACATTCTGTTTACCCGGCGCGCGCCCGATGACGGGAAGACTGTCTGGCATGGACGGCCGGAATCCCATCCAGCGCTCCGCGCCGTCGAGATTGAGCCCAGGCACGAACGGTCGGGCAAGCTTGGCAAGGATATCGGCGCGGCGCCAGTCGGGCGCTAGATCGAGCCCACCGAACTCAACAGTTCCGACCAAACGCACGCCGCCGGTCATTGGAACGATGCCGAACTTGTGGTCGCCAACGACGATGGGGCGGCGCATCTCGACACCAGGATCAGGCAGCCACAGGTGATATCCGCGTTCGGTATCCAGCGGGACGGACGCGCCGGCCGATTTTGCGAACGGTTTCGAGAACGCGCCGGCGGCAATCACCAGCCCGTCAACAGGAAGGCTCTCTCCGTCGGTGGACAGCCAGATTGGTTCTCCATCCGGTCCGTTTCGGAAGCCGGTCACATTCGTCTTCACGAACGTGCCGCCGCTGCGTCGGAACAGGTCGAAAAGGCGCTGCGACAGATGCAGCGGATGGGTTATGGAATTTGCATTGGGCGTGAACACGCCGCGATATAGGTCGGGGGACAAAGCGGGTTCCAATTGACGCATTTCCTCGACTGTTAGCTCCTCAAGAACCGAGCCGCGGCGTCTGCGGAGTTCGTCGGACGCGCGCGAACCTTCCCAGGCCTGCTTGGTCCGGTAGACATGCAGTTCGCCGGACTGGCGCCAGACACCCTGCGCGTTCGCTGCCGTAATCAGTTCCAGCCACGCCTCGTTCGACCGGTCGAGCAGCGAGGCAAGCGCTATCGAAATACGTTCCACGCTGTCAGGCCGCGCCGCCCTGACAAAACGTGCCAGCCACGGCGCAATACGGTGCAGATAACGCCACCGGACAACCAGCGGTCCGAGCGGATCAAGCAACATACTGGGGACATTTCTCAGGATGCCGGGTGTCGCAATCGGTACCACGGAATCGATCTGGATCAGCCCGGCATTGCCGGAAGAGGTTCCGGTTCCAGGATCCAGCCGATCCACAAGGGTCACAGAAAACCCAGCCCGCTGAAGCGAAACGGCGCAGCAAAGGCCTACGACGCCCGCGCCAAGTACGGTAAATTTTCTCTTATTTTCCGATAGTTCCGGCAATTCCACATCTTCTTTTTCGGGGAGTCGGCTCAGGATGCATATATACATACGATGTTGAAGTCCAACCTGTAACAGTATGAGCACCAACATGGATGTAACCGCATTAATCGCTCTGTCGATGGGCGCCACCCGGGCCAGCGGCCTGAACCTGTTAGCAGCCTCCGCCGCTCGCAGCTGTGCAGGTAACGCTGGGCCGCCAGTCCATCGAAGGCTGATTGCTGCGATTGAGTTGTCGGGTATCTGACGCTACGGTGAGGGAATGAGCACGGAAACCGTACCCATAATCGATATCTCGCCGTTCCTGTCAGGCGACGAAGCCGGCAAGGCTTCCGTCGCCCTTCAGGTAGCAGATGCCTGCACGTCCATCGGGTTTTTCGCGATCAAGGGGCACTGCGTACCGCAAGATATCATCGAAGATTTGCGCGCCGCCTCTCATACTTATTTCGAACAAACGGAAGAAATCAAGCGTGCTGACATGCACCCCGTTGCGGACACCCCTCGCGGGTTCAGGGAACTGGCAGGCGAGGCACTGGGACGAACGGTCGTCCCCGACGCCAATCCCGATATGAAGGAATTCTATCACTTCGGGCCGGAAAACTGGCCTGACGATCCCTATTTCACCGGGTCAGAGGGACAGAATTACTTTATCCCGAATTTGTGGCCCGACGAGCCCGCAACATTCCGTGCGGCGTCGATAGCCTATTACGAGGAAATGAACCGCTTGGTGGTCGACGTGATCCACATCATAGCTCTAGCGCTCGGCCTGCCGGAAACCTGGTTCGACGATAAAACCGACAAGCACGCTACTGCCGCGCGGCTGAACTATTACCCGCTTCTTGAGGATGGCCCGCCGCCGGGGCATATCCGCGCCGGCGAACATACCGATTACGGCATGCTGACGATCCTGATGGGTGAAGACGAAGCCGGCGGTCTGCAGGTCCGGACCCGCAAGGGCAAGTGGATCGACGTCGAAACCCGGCCCGATTTCTTCGTCATCAACATCGCCGATCAGTTGATGCGCTGGACCAACGACGCCTGGATGTCCAACATGCACCGGGTGGTTAATCCGCCAGCATCGTCAAAACCAACCCGGGGCCGCCTGTCGGTGGGCTATTTTTTCCAGCCGAACTACAATGCCCTGATAGAATGCATCCCCACATGTACCGGCCCTGGCAACCCCCCGAAATACGCGCCAGTCATCGCCGGAAAGTACCGCGACCTGAAATACGATCAGGGCAACGACGTTACGGAGAAAGTATCCGGATAGTTGGCTGGCGGCGCGGCCGCCGGCATGGCATTCTGTGATCAATCGAAATCAGGGAGGTTGGCATGGCCGACACCGTCACGCTGGAGCTGTTCAGCGACTACGTTTGACCATGGTGTTATCTCAGTACCGTGCGTATTGAAAAACTTCGCCACAACTATGACATCGACATCAAGCTAGTGCATTTTCCCCTGCACCCCGACACACCGCCCGAGGGCCGCGAAATGGCCGGCTTTTACGCCGAGCGCGGCCTCGATCCGGACAAGATGTACCAAGACATGAAGCAACGCATGGACGCGGAGGGCCTACCGTACGGCAAGCGCACGCATTCCTATAACAGCCGGCTGGCACAGGAACTGGGCAAATGGTCGGAGACCGTCGAAGGCGGCGAGAAGCTGGAGCAAGAGTTCTACAAGGCGTACTTCGTTAATTCGCGAAACATCGGAGATGTGGATGTGTTGCTTGACTGCGTTGAAGCGGCGGGGCTTTCGGTGGACGAAGCGAGAACGATCATAGAGCAACGCACCTTCGAACAGGCCGTGGACGAAGACTGGGCCAAGTCGCAGCAATACGGCGTGTCGGGTGTGCCGACATATGTGGCCGGCGGCTATGGCGTGGTTGGCGCACAGCCCTACGAAGTGCTGGAAAAGCTTATGCAGGAAGTCGGCGCGCAGAAAAGAAATTGAACATCATGGTCGAACGAAAATAAGAGAGACAGATGGCGGCGCAGGGATACGACTACATCATCGTTGGTGCTGGCTCGGCGGGGTGCACCCTCGCCGGGCGGCTGACGGAGGACCCGAACATCTCCGTTCTACTGCTTGAAGCCGGTCGGCGCGATTGGGATCCGCTGATCCATATCCCAATCGGCATGGGCAAAATGCACGAACTCGGGCTCCATGACTGGGGCTACATGTCTGAGCCGAACGAAGCCCTGAACGGGCGAAAACTCAAGATCAAGCGCGGCAAGGTTCTGGGCGGATCATCGTCGGTCAATGTCATGGCCTACACCCGCGGTCACCCGGACGATTACGACCGATGGGCGCGAAACGGCGCAACCGGCTGGTCCCACGCGGAGGTCCTTCCCTATTTCAAGCGTTGCGAGACCTGGGAACAGGGCGCCAGTGCCCGGCGCGGCGACAGCGGCCCTGTAGGCACCGAATATGCCAAAACGAAAGACCCCATCTTCGATGCCTGGATCGAGGCCGCACGCGCGGTCGGCCTGCCCGTCACCGACGATTACAATGGACCGCAACCCATCGGGTTCAGCAAAGGTCAGTACACGATCCGAAACGGGCGCCGATCCTCATCCGCCAACGCATTTCTGAAACCCGCGCGCGGACGCCCCAACCTGACCGTCCATACCCAGGCGCATGCCACCCGTGTCGTGATGGACGGGACAACCGCGACCGGGATCGAATACCTCCGCAAGGGAAAAACCGTCACTGCGCAAGCCGACAAAGAAGTCATACTCTCCGGCGGCGTTTTCAATACGCCACAACTTCTGATGCTGTCGGGCGTCGGGCCGGCAGCGCATCTGAAGGAATTCGGCATCGATTGCCTTTCCGATCTCCCCGTCGGAAAAAACCTGCAGGACCACTTGGTCGCATCGAACTTCTGGACCCGTCCGACCAATACCAGCCCTTTCCGGGAAGAACTCCGGTACGACAAAGTCGCGATCAGCATGATCCGCGCCTATCTGTTTGGTACGGGTCCCGGTACCGTCGTGCCTGGCGGCATGCATGCCTTTCTGAAAAGCGCACCGGGCGTCGAGGCCGCCGACTGGGAATTCCTGTTTCGTGGCGCACCGCTGGACGCTAACCCATGGTTCCCTGGCATCAAAAAGAAATACGAAGACGGTTACGCAATCCGCTGCGGCATCGTGCATCCGAAAAGCCGCGGCGAAGCAAGACTGCGCTCGACCAACCCCAAAGACCCATTAGTGCTCGATTTTCGTTTCCTGTCGAATAACGACGACCTGATTTCCCTTCGCGAAGGACTTAAGGTCGCCCGCGAGGTCGCCAATCAAGACGCCATCGCCCCGTATCGTGGCCGCGAACTGACGCCGGGGCCGGAGGTGAAAACCGATGCTGACCTGGACGAGTTCATACGCAACACGGTGCTGACCATCGAACATCCTGCTTGCACCTGCCCGATGGGCACAGGTCCGGATTGCGTCCTCGATCCAGACATGAAAGTCCGCGGTATAGACCAACTGCGCGTCGTCGACGGCTCTGCCATGCCGGATTTGACCTCTGCCCATATCAATTCGACAATTCTGATGATGGCTGAGAAGGCCTCAGATATGATCTTGGGACGAGAGGCCCTGCCGGCGGAAAACGTGAATTGAGGGTGATATGGCCCTTGTAACGGAAGAAAAGGTGAATGCGTTCGAGCGGGACGGCGTCGTTTTGCTTCAACGCGCGTTCGAGCCCGCCTGGCTCGACCGGTTGGCGTCAGCCGTTGACGAGGTGATGAACAACCCCAGCCCTTTATCAAGGGAATACGTCCGGAGCGGAGACGGCCGTTTTTTCACCGACCACCACATGAGCCGCCGCAATGATGTCTTTCGGGAATTTATGCTCAATTCGCCTGCCAGCGAAATCGCGGCGACGCTATTGCGCTCCGACAAGCTCAACCTAGTCGACGAGCACCTATTGGTAAAAGAGCCCGGGACCGACGTGCCCACGTACTGGCACCACGACTTGCCCTACTTCGAAATCTCCTGGCAGGATTTCGCCTCGTTCTGGATCCCCCTGGATCCAGTAACCACGGAAACCGGTGCGATGAAGTTCGCCAAGGGTTCTCACAACTGGGGCAAAGTCTACAAGCCGGTCATGATCGGCAGCGGCGAGAATGCAGAGGGCGCTGCCGAATTCGACGGCCCGGCGCCAGATATCGACGCCGACCCCGAGGGCTACAACGTCGAATTATTCGAAATGAAACGCGGTGATGCACTGTTTTTCCATGCTGCAACCTTGCACGCCGCCGAACCGAACAGGTCGCCTGGCACTCGGCGCCGCGCGCTGTCCCTGCGCTACGGCGGTAGTGGCGCCAAGTGGGAGCCGCGGGATTATGTTCCGTCGCGCCCAGAAACGCCAGACCTTGTTCCGGGCGGCCCGCTGGACAGCAAAGATTACCCCGTCATCTGGCGCGCACCCTAGGAGCCGGACGGCGTAACACCCTCTCCTCGTCGTTCAACGGGATGCTCGCTAATAAATGGGCAACCGATCATGACGTGAAGGCGTTTTCCTCCCGACGTTATCAAAGCCCGGCGACGGCCTCCAGATTCACGCCGTCGGCCACGTGCTGAGCCCGGGTGGCGTCGAATTTTTCCTTAACGGGCGGCGGCAGACTAATCTCGCGCGCAATTTCGGGCATCTCTTCCATGCGCGCATACCAGGCGCCGAGATTTGGGTGCAGGCGGGCGATCGGATATCCGGCCAGCGTCAACCGGTTGGCATAGATGAACCACGCGATATCCAGCACGCTCAACCCGTCGGTCAACAGGTAATCCTGATCTGCCAGTGTGGCGTCCAGTACGCTGAAGACCTTCCTGAATTTCTCGGCCGCCGCCTGGGCGACATCATCAGTGATCCCCCTGTCCGCATAGGTCTCCCAGAAATCGATCTCCACGCCGACGCGCTCGTCTTTCTGGCCGTTGACCGTGCCGGAGCCCGTCGTCGCATAGATTTCCAAGTCTTCCGGCGACTTGGGATCGTGAGGCGGATTAAAAACGAAGCGGAAGCTGAGCGCACGAAGGTCGAGATGCAGATCGTCCTCGTGTTTCAGCAATGCGGCGACCTTGTCTTCCGCACCCTCGGGGATCAGGCGCGGTTCGGGATAAACACTCTCCAGATAGGTCAGGATATCGTTGCTTTCGATGTGGACATCGCCGTCATGAACGATCGCCGGGAGCAGACCCCGCGGATTTATCCCTAAAAAGTAGTCTTTGAGGTTCTCATTCGTCATCAGATCGATTTCGTGGGACTCGTAGTCGACCCCCTTCAAAGCAAGAAAAATCCGGAGCTTCTGTGAACAAGACGAAAAGATAAAGTGGAAGACGTGCAATCCCTTCCAGTCCAGTACTTCGCGGGTCTTGATATCTTCATCAGCCAGTTTGACCATCACGTTTCTCCTTTGCCGGCCGGCGTATTGCCGCCCTTTCGTTATTGCATTACCGACACACTATCAAGTTGGCCATCGCGTGAAAATAAACCGCCTTAATCCTCGTCCACTATGACGATCTTGCCGAAATGCTGATCCTCACCCATGGCGTTGAATGCGGCCCGAGCGTCTCCAAACGAAAATGTCCGGTCGATCACGGGTTTCAACGCATTGGCGGAGATCGCTGCGTTCATGTTGCGGAACATCTCGCGGCTTCCGACATAAATACCGGTTAACCTGATCGATTTGCCCAGCAGCGGCAAAGGATTGATTTCGCCCTGCGTCAGCACCCCGATCAGGCCGATATGCCCACCAAACCCGACCGCATCGATGGACTTTTGCAACGTCCCCGCGCCGCCGACCTCGACAATCTGGTCGACACCTTCGCCGTCCGTAAGGTCCAGAACAGCTTTTTCCCAGTTCGGCGTATCGACATAATTTATCGTCTCGTCGGCGCCCATGTTACGGGCGCGTTCGAGCTTCTCGTCGCTCTTTGAAGTCGCGATTACTCGGGCGCCCATGATTTTGGATAACTGCAGCGCGAAAATAGACACTCCGCCCGTGCCCATCACCAAGACCGTATCACCGGCTTTCAGGCCGCCCTGCTCCACCAGCGCATTCCACGCCGTAACGCCGGCGCAGGTCAGCGTACCGGCTTCTACCCATGTCAGATGCTCTGGCAAGGGCACAAGCGCCGTCTCCGGCAGGATGGCTTCTTCTGACAGCATGCCCTCCTCTGCACCACCGAGGGCACTCGCCATGATCGATGCGCGCATGCGCTCGCCCTGCCAGCGTTTGAAGAAACAGCTGGCAACTCGGTCGCCCGGTTTGAACTCCCTGACGCCATCTCCCACGGCCACCACTTCTCCGGCGGCGTCGGAATTTGGTATGCGCGGCAATGGCGTGTTCCGCGCGCTCGGCGCGCGCACAGTATTAAAATCGCGCCGGTTGATCGACGACGCCTTGACCCGGAACCGGACTTCGCCTGGACCGGGATCGCCTATATCTACATCTGTCAGTTTGAGGGCATCGATGCCGTCGTCGTTCTCAATTCGCCAGGCTTTCATGTGGATATTCCGTTCATCTAAGTGGGGCTCTATTTCCGCCGCCAGAGCGCCGCACCACGGTGAGTTTTACCTGCCAGCAGGATCGAACCGGTCGTTTGTGACAACAGTTCGTCGCCATCGAACGAGGCGAGGCGTTTCTGCTGCCCGCCCACCCAGTTGGGAAACAAACTGTAAACGATATCGAACAGGATCGCCTCGCCGTCGAAAGACTAGGTGCCGTCAAACGATACATAGCCGTCCGCGGCCTCTCCTTTCTCCTCGGCAGTCCCACCGAGTGGATCGCCGCTTGCGTAAGGGCTGCGGTCACGGCGCATCATGTTGAACGCATACCTACCGTCGGTGCCGAGGATAAGATTTCCCGCCGGGTCGGTGCCCAGCGGATCGACCTCCACTCCGTTATCGTCGGTGAACCAGAACCGTTGAAGGTCCCAGGTCGCGTATAATTCTCGTTTGTTCACAGTGTTTGCCTGTTTCGTAGCCTCGTCGCAGAATGGCGCTATGAGCGTTCCCGAAACTTATCTGTCCACGGACGAGATCGCCAGCAGCATTCCGGATGGCGCCCTGATCGGCGTGCCAAAGGAGGACGGCGGCGTATCGATGGAGATCACGCGCGCCCTGATCCGGCGGAAAGCACGCAGACTTCGCCTGCTGACTGTTCCCGTCAGTTCGATCCAGGCAGACATGCTTATCGGCGCCGGCTGCGTCGCGGAAATCGAAACCAGCGGCGTATCGATGGGAGAATTCGGGTACGCCCCCCATTTTCGGCGTGCCGTGGAGAACGGCGATATCCTTATCCGCGATGCAACCTGCCCCGCGCTGTACGCCGAACTCCAGGCGTCCGAAAAGGGCACGCCCTTCATGCCGCTGAGGGGCATTCTGGGATCCGACATCCTGGCCAACCGGCCGGACTGGAAAACCATCGACAACCCTATGGCGGACGGCGGCGGCGACCCCGTAGTTCTTTTACCGGCGGCACGCCCCGATTTCGCTATCTTTCACGCGCCCTTCGGCGACCGGCATGGAAATGTCTGGGTCGGTGCTCGGCGCGAATGCGTGTTGCTGGCGCATGCGTCGGCGGAAACACTGGTAACGGTAGAGGAAATCTGGGACGGTAACTTAATGGAGGACCAGCACATGCTCGCCGGCACCATCCCCCCCATATATGTTGGCGCGGTCGCATACGCACCGCGCGGTGCCTGGCCACTGTCGCTGCCCGGCAGCTACGAGCGCGACGGCGAACACCTAAAATCTTACTTGACCGCGGCGAAATCCAAAGACGGCTTCGCTGCCTATCTCGATCGTTACGTGTTCAGCAAAGAGGGCGCAGCCTGACCCCGTCCATGGAATACACACGCGAAGAACTGCTGATCTGCGCCATCGCGCGGATGCTGGACGGTTGCCGCAACATCGCGGTCGGCACGGCGTCGCCGATCCCCGGCAGCGCAGCGCTGCTGGTTCAAGCGATCAGTAACGGTGCGGCTAAGGCTAGCATTCTTGGAAGCAACATCCACAACCCGTTCAACGACGGCGGCCCGGAGTTGTTCGACCGAGCGGGCCAGGGCCGCGTCGATGCGTTCTTCCTCGGCGGGGGACAGATCGACGGCGAAGGCAATATCAACCTGGTCAGCACCGGCCAGTACCCGGAGCCCGACACCCGGTTCCCCGGCAGTTTCGGCTCCGGTTACCTGTATTTTACAGTACCGCGCGTCATCCTGTTCCGTGAGGAACATTCGCGGAGAGTGTTCGTCAAAAAGGTCGATTTTATCAGCGCACCAGGATGGAGCCCGCCGGACGTGTATAGGCCCGGCGGGCCCTACGCATTGATCACCAGCCTGTGCATTTTCATATACGACAAGAAACGTCACAGATTTCGTCTGGACGGATTACTGCCCGGTGTAACGCTGGAAGAAGTGCATGATAATACGGGGTTTGATTTCGACTACCCTGATCATATCGGCCCGGTCGTCCCGCCGGAACCCGACCGGGTCGACCTGATTCGTTCGCGCATAGCAGGCGAAATTGCGGAAACATACCCCAAGTTCGCGCGCGACCGGCTGGGCTGGAACGGCTGACAACCCTCCCTTTTCTTGGGCGGTCCCCCTGCTACAATCCTTAAAACGAATAAATACAGGTAGCAAAGCGGTGGCAACTTACACGATGGCGCTGGAAAGATACGACCGGCACGTGCCGTTCTTTACCGGTTCCGTCAAACTGCCACCCGGCATTGATATCCAGCCGCTTGAGGTCGGAATCGATCATACGCACCGCGACGGACGCGACCGGCATGAACGAATGATCCGGGGCCTCGAATTCGATATCTGCGAGCTATCGTTTTCATCCTATATTATGGCGACGGATCGCGGCGCGGATTTCACGGCAACCCCGGTGTTTCCAAGACGATTGTTCAGCCAGAACCATATCTATGTGCGCCGCGACGCCGGGATCGATACACCGGCCGATCTCGCCGGGAGGAGAGTAGCCCTCCGCGCATTCCAAACAACGATGTCCGTACTGGTCAAAGGCGATCTGAAATTTTTCTACGACGTGCCGTGGGAAGACGTTCACTGGATCATGGAAGCCGTCGAGGCCGTTGCCTGGACGCCTCCGGAGGGAGCGAAGATCGAATGGCTGTCGGATGGACGGCGGGGCGTCGATCTGCTCCTAGCGGGCGACGTAGACGCCATGATTTTTCCGCATCCGCCGCGCGAGGTTCTGGACGCCGGCGATCGCATTCAGCGCCTGTTCTCCGATCCGGTCGAGGAGGCAAAGCGGTATTACGACGCGCTTGGTTATTTTCCGATCATGCATATCATGGCGTTTCGCAACGACGTGGTGGATGCCGAACCGGGGCTGCCGCGCGCGCTGATCGGCATGTGGGAAGACGCCAAACGGATCGCGGCGGGATACTACGAAGACCCCGGCTACTCCGAGATCGCATTTGCCCGAAACGCACTGGAAGCGCAGGAAGCGACATTCGGCGCCGATATCTGGCCGTCAGGTCTCGCCGCCAACCGGGACAACATCACCCGCTTTATCGAATACAGTGCCGATCAAGGGCTGATATCCAAACCGTACGAACTGGAGCGGCTGTTTCACGCATCCGTGCTGGACACCTAAAGAATACACACGTGAAGAGTTAGGAGAGTTTTCGTTGGATAACGTTTTCGAAGTTTACCGGTCGGTCGTCTTCCCATGGCATTGTGATCACATCGGTCACATGAACGTACGCTGGTACGCGCATCATTTCGACGACGGCGGCTTTCATCTGTGGACCTGCGCCGGCGTCAGTCAAAAGGAAATGCACGAAAAAGGAGTCAGCTTGGTCGTTGCGCAGATCAAGATAAACTACATCCATGAGATGAAGCAGGGCGAACTGCTGGTTGTTCGTGGCGGTTTCAGTCATGTCGGCGGCAAATCGATCCGCCATCACATGCGCATGTACAATGCCGATACCAACGTCATGTGCGCAACGCAGGATACAATCGAAGTTTTCTTCGACCCTGAGACCCGTAAAGCCGACGTTATGCCGGATTATTACCGCGAAAAGCTGACCCCGCTGGTGGTCGATTTCGAAAACTACGAGGATTAAGCACATGACCGATCTCACCGGTAAAACTGCGATCGTGACCGGCGCGGGACGCGGCCTGGGGCGCGCAATGGCCGCTGGCCTCGTTGAGGCCGGCGCAACGGTCGCACTGGTCGAATTGGACCGGGACGTTCTGGACGAGGCGGTAAAGAAAATTGGAGATGGCTGTATCGGCATCGCAGCCGATGTCTCCAGCCCGGACGAGGCGCAACGCATCGTCAACGAGACGCTTAGCGCTTTCGGCGGCCTGCATATCCTGGTCAACAACGCCGGGCTTGGCCCGGAACGGTTCCGCGATACCGACCGTTCCAACGCCAAGATGATCTGGGAAATCGATTTCACGGACTGGCAACTGTTCCTGGACGTTAATACCACCGGACATTTCGTGATGACCAAAGCCGCCATGCCGCATTTGCTGGCACAAGACTGGGGACGTATAGTCAATGTAACCACCAGCCTCGACACCATGACCAACTACACTAACGGCGCCTATGGCCCCTCCAAGGCCGGGGCTGAAGCACTGGCGACGATGATCGCGGGCGGCGTCGACGGGACCGGCGTTACCTGCAACGTCCTTATCCCGGGCGGACCAGCGGATACGCGCATGATTTCTGCATCAGGGATCTATGCAAACCGCGACAAGTTGATCCAGCCCGACGTCATGGTGCCGCCACTTTTGCAGCTGCTATCCGAAGGTGCGAGCAAAGTAAACAACCGCCGGTTCCGGGCAGCGTTATGGGATGTTGAGGCCGATGCCGATAGCAACATGGCCGCCTGCGGTGATCCCATCGCCTGGCCGCAACTCGGCGGACAGGCGATACGGCCGGACGGAGACCCGCGGGGCAGCGGTAACACAGGGTCAGAAAATGACTGAACGGAAACTTGCAGGCAAAGTAGTGATGATGACGGGGGCCGGACGGGGGCTCGGCCGGTCGATGGCTCTGGCGTTGGCCAGAGAGGGTGCGAAACTCGCCCTAGTTGACCTGGACGGCGAGGAACTTCAGCAGGTCGCGGGCGAAGTTCAGGACATCGGTGGCCGCGAGTCCGTTATCCCTCTCGGCGCCGACGTATGCGATCCAGACAGCTCGGCCACCGCAGTTTTCTACGCTATAGAAAACTTCGGACGTCTCGACGTATTGTTCAACAATGCGGCGCTGGGTCCGCAGGCAGTGGCGGCGGATCCATATGGAAACCCGCCAAAGTTCTGGGAGCTCGACCCCTATACGTTTACCCGCATGGTCGATGTCAATGCCGCGGGACCGCAGCTGATGGCGGCGTCTGCGGTGCCCAACATGCTGCAGAACGGCTGGGGCCGGATCGTTAATATCACCACAGCGCTGGACGCGATGTATGTGCCGGGAATGGGAGCCTACGGCCCGTCAAAAGCGGCACTCGAAGCGCATACCGCCATCATGGCGAGAGATCTTGAGGGTACCGGCGTCACGGCGAACGTGCTGATCCCTGGTGGGCCCGCCAACACCCGTATGATCCCGGACGCAACCGGGATCCCGCGCGAAGCCCTGATCCAGCCAGAAGAAATGCAGGAACCCGCCGTTTGGCTGGCTTCCGTGCAGTCTGATGGACACAATGGCGAACGCTTTATCGCCGGTCACTGGGCTGACGGCCTGGGGAAAGCCTCTGCCCCCTGTGCGTGGCCACAACTTGGCAAGCAGGCAATTCTGCCGAAATCGGTAGCACGTTGAACCTGGAGGCGACGCAATGACCGACCGACCGCTGGAAGGACGAACCGCAGTTATCACCGGCGCGGGCCGCGGCCTCGGCAAAGCGATGGCAGAAGGACTTGCCGCCCAGGGTGCGCGAATCGCACTCGTTGACATGGAGAAGGACGTGCTGGCCACTGCCGTCGCGGATGTAGAAGCCGCAGGCGGTCAAGGGTGCGCGTTGTCGGTACCGGCGGATGTAACTGATACGG
>CEUM01136593.1_pt1 | contig 13384 bp, 9 predicted proteins | sample 356421 | NCBI WGS metagenome assembly CEUM01 (sample SAMEA2622716, study PRJEB7988) | marine metagenome | biome: marine biome (ENVO:00000447); feature: surface water layer (ENVO:00002042); material: "saline water (ENVO:00002010), including plankton (ENVO:xxxxxxxx)" | depth 5 m | reverse complement strand
TCTAAATCGTACCTGTGTGCAGTTTCTCTGTGATTGAGATACTCGGTTAGTACTCCATTTACAATCAAGTTCTTTGGTCTTGTATTAACACCTTCATCGTCCACAGGATAGCACCCATAGCCTCCACGCATTGTGGGATCATCAACGACGGTGCATATTTCTGAGCCGATTGTTTGGCCAAGTCTTCCTTCCAAACATGAATCACCCGCAGCGACTAAGTCCGCCTCGCAAGGGTGGCCAAGCGCTTCGTGGATGTATACTCCTGTGAGATCTCTATCCGCTACTAACGGCATTTTGCCAGATGGTGCTCTTTCAGCCTTCAATAATCTTAGTGCTGAAATTCTTGCATTTCTTCCCATCTCACCAAGGTCGCATGACTCGATAACTTCGAGTCCACCTTCGCCGCCATGCCTCATTCTATAGGAAACAACGTCAGAGCCCTCTCGTGCTGTGACCATACCATTGATTAGGCTCCTTTGGAACGACCAGACTCTGTTCATTCCTTCAGTAGTCATCAATTCAGTGTGGATGTGTTCATCCGACCAACCAGTAGAAGTGGATACGATGTGCTCATGGTCTTTGGCTTCATTATCAATAGCCAGCATCATCTCAATCCGTGTATCCAAATCTGTATCGCGTACATCTTTTACACTTCTCCAGTGTGTTACGTCCTCGATAATTGGAACCTCTGCTAATCCGACTGGGAGTTGTGATGAAGAGCGACGTGCAGCAACAGCTTTTGCTAATCGTAGTGTTGGGCCTACTTGCTCAGGAATTGATGATATGTCGCTGGTTGAGTGTACGCCCCAAGCTCCATCGGCAAGGATTCTCATTGTCACGCCTATTTCTTGGCCGGGAATTGCACGCTCTAACTTTCCATCTTTGAGAGATGCAGTGTTGGTAGTTTGACTGACCAACCTTATCTCTGCATATTCAGCACCTAACTCTGAAGCATTGTTCAGTGCCTTGTTTATCTTGTCTTCATCTAGTAATCTTCCACTAGAGAACATCGAATCTGATTGCCGAGTAGCGACCACCATGGACACCCGGTGCAGTCGGGGCTCTTTCACATTTACGAGTTCTAGCGCAAATCAGAGAGGTGGATATGCCCAATTGCAGCATCCTCTGATGCATCTCCCTCGATACCCATTCTTGAAGCATCAAAAATGGAAATATTTGGTCGCTCATCAATGATTTCAAAGTTCATTTTTTCAGCGTGTAGAGTAAACATCTCCTCGGATTGTTCGCATGACAGATCCACTATCCATGCTGTTTCATCGCCTTCACATAGACCTGCTCTTTTGAAACTAGTAGCAATGTGATGTGTGCCTGATAGTAGCCTGATAAACTCACCATCGAGTGAATTTGATTTCATTTTACCCCTTTCCTTGTTTCGCATAAGAACTTCATGAGCGACCCATCCATGAACATCACTCGCAAGACATGTGCCGCTGATGAGAGCCCAATTATCCGATTCCCTATTCTCTATCCACGTCATAGCAAGGGCCCTTGGGTCTACGCAAGGCTCGCTAAGTGCTACTCTCTTGCATGGAAATGCTGGTGGGGACACAATTGCCGGAAAGCATTCACAATTTCAACCCTGACGCTCCCCGGGTAGGGGTTCATCATCGCTTCGAGATTGCTTAGTTTCATGTTTTGTTGAAATTTTCTTAACAGAATCAAGTATCCTCCCTACCAAAATTGGACCCCATCCACGCTTCGACTTTAGCTTGTCTAAATCCTTTGCAGACATAGCAAGTAAGTCCGCAGGGGTTCTAATTCCCATTTCCGAGAGGGTCCTCGCTCTATTCCTTCCAACGTTTCTAACCTGAACAAGTTGTAGTAGATCCTCTTTGCAGCCTGCTCGCACTCTAGCCCTAGTTAATTCAAGTAATCCTGCCAAATCTGCAACGTAGCCTAGATGTTCTTCGGCAAATACATCGTCTCTTAGCAATATTTCCCTAGCTGCAAGAAGAAGCCACCCCATTAAATCTGTTCGAGAATATACATCACCAGGAGTTACACCTAATTCCTTTTCAATGTCCCTCAAGTCTTTCTCTTCGTACCAAAATTCCGTACACCAAGCACTCTTGACCATTCCCATAGCCCTTTCATCAATCGGACTTTCAATCAATAATTCATCTTCAACAATTGCTGCTTTTTGTCTCAAATCGCTTCCAAATTCTAGTTCCTTTGATTTAGGCCATAACGAAATAAAATCAGGGGTCGCTGCAACTAGATGACAGAGTGAGAAACTGGTAACTGGGAGTGTTTTACGAACAATTCTCCTAACAGCCCGTCGCAAGCCCTCGAGCAGTATGTCTGCAGAAAGTGGGTCGATATACAATTGAGCAACCCTTTCACCCATTGGAGTTGCTTCGTATTCATTGTCTAGAGCCTCGATTTCAATTGAACTCGAAGTCTGAACTGATATTCTCGATGCTCTCTGAAATCCAAAGGTTGCTTCTGCGGGCTCTACGGATTTCTTCTTGCCCATCGTAACACCTGATGCTGCTTGAGCAGCGTCTACCCATGACGGCAATTCATCGTCCCAATCTTCTTCTTCTACACCAATATTTGTTCTTCGAATAAACCTCTTTTCAACCAACCATCTTAGCATTGAGTCGATTGTTTCTTGAAGGTATGAATTGGTTTGAGTGTGGCCAAGATAAGTACCAGCAAAGAATTCACCAATTGCCCTTCTAGTCTGGAGTCCGCCTGTGGCAATTGACGAGAGAAGATGAAAACGCATTGCAGGTTCTGCAGCTAATTTCGATGTGATATCTTCAACTGGGCCGTGAATATAGCGGTCTGCAATTTCGTCGGCCATTTGTCTTGGGTCGCCACCTTTGCATGCTAACCAAGCTTCTCCAACTGGGTCGTATCTAGGACGACCTGCTCTTCCAAGCATCTGCTTAACTTCCATTACAGGCAATAGCCGGCTCATGCCGTCATCAAACCGTTTCAAATCTCTAACAAGAACTCGTCTAGCAGGGAGATTCACTCCTGCTGCCAAGGTAGGAGTTGCACTGAGACAATACAGTAATCGTTCTTTGAACGCATTTTCGATTTCTGTTCTTTGAGCGTGCATTAGACCCGCATGATGGAAGGCGACACCGCCTTTCACACACTCTGCAAGTGTATCACCCATTGCTGAGTTAGAGGACCTTGCTAAGCGTTGGGACAATTCTTTCAGTTTCGGCAATACTTCAGGATTATTTTTCTGGAGATACTTCTCCATACGTTGACCTAACTTCTTTGCTTCAGATTGGGCAGATCTTCTTGAAGATACAAACACAAGTAGTTGCCCACCGTCTTCGTAAACATCGCTCAAGGCAGCCCAAGCAATATGTGATTTTGGACCATTGAGAGTCCTCGGCGGCCCTAGGTTTGAACTTGATGAGAACTCACTTTTTTGTATGGCCCTTGGCTCTAAATCAAGTTCAGCCAATGTAGCATACTCAAGGCTGACTGGCCTCCATTCAGATACTACCAAATCGCTATTTAGCCAATCTGCCAAATCTTGAGAATTACCCACTGTAGCGGATAAAGTGATTATCTGAGCATCCGGCAACAAGTGTCTGATTCTAGCCAGATTAATTTCCATCGTAGGTCCTCTGTGGCTGTCGTTTAGGAGATGGAACTCATCTGCAACGACGACAGAAACCCTTCGCAATACTTCTGCCTTTGAACGCATTAGAGAATCTAATTTTTCACTAGTGCATACAAGAATATCACAATCATCGATTTGTCTAGTTTCACTCGGTGCGTCTCCTATGCCTAATCCGATCTTTAGGCCAAGGCTTTCACCAAGTTGCTTTAGTTCTTCCAATTTCTCTGTTGCTAGTGCCTTTAATGGAACGATGTATATCCCTCTAGAACCTGGATTGGCCGTCAATAACTGATTGACAATTCCCATGTATGCTACCAAACTCTTTCCACTAGCAGTCGGTATACACACCATTGTGTTCTTGCCTTGAAGGATTGAAGGCATGGCATCTGCTTGTGGTGGATGCAGAGTTTCGATACCCCAATCGTTTTGGATGAAATTTGTGAAGTTATCGGGCAAACCGAGTTTTGAAACAGACCTCTCCGGTTCACCCATGGTTGTTTGAAGTGTCAATAGTCCAAAAGGTAAGCGATTGATTAGCCGACACTGCTAAGTCCTATTTTGTGCGTGCACTCAACATGGGCAGTGACGATGCTTTGGTTGACGAGAGACTTTCAGTCTTCGATGATGAAGCGGATTTGAATGACTGGTTTGAAGTCATAGCAGGTTCATTGATGGCCGTAATTGGAATTTTCCAGTTAATTTCGCCTGGCGATTTAGTAGACCCAGATGTAATGAGGTGGTTCGCTGCAGCTGTTACCGTTTCAGGCATAATCTGGGCAGGTCACGGATTGAAAGACATGGCAATTAAGGAAGTCAGAAAATCGATTGTTTTGTTAGAGATGGGCTCAAAACAAGGCAGCATCGATTATGGTTTAATCAGAGATGTTATCTTAAACCCTGAAGCATACACAGATTTCCTAGTCAAAGAATATGAGAACGCTTTCGCAGACGGTGTGATCACTGACAAGGAGCTTGAAGAATTGAAGGCGATTCAAACCGCTTTGGGAATAAGTGATGAAGACGCTGCAAAGATGGCTGTAAAGAGTGCAATAAAGTCTGCTCTTGCTGATGGCAAGGTCACAGATGATGAGAAAGTGATGATCGTAAATGCTGCTGAAGGACTATCTAAAGCAAAGAAGAACAAATTAACCAAGGCACTAGAAAGTGGTGAAATCACTGAAGAGGTCGAAAAGATTCTCAAGAGTTTAGATGATTAATCCCATTTATTTTCCAGAGCAAACTGGCTTAGAATATTCCTAGCATTTGTTCTGCGTTTATTTTCTATCCCAATACCTAGCAATATTAGGGCAATTCCTGCAATTACCCAAACGTATTGTGATTCCAATAGTGGTTCAGACGGCTTTACTGAATTTGATGAATACATCAAATTATGATTTATTTTATTGTCTATCTTAATCCTGAATTCTAAATCATCCTTTATCCCATCTAGCAAAACTATGGACACTAGGTTGGGATAGAGGTTTTCCTGCATAAGCCTCCATCTTCCCTCAGGTACGTCTGCCGGCCTTGTACCCCATGCAGGTTCTTGAATCGAACCAAGTTTTCTCGATTCAACCATTTCTGTTTCAAAATGAATAACATTTGAAGTGGGTAAATCATCAACAACAAGCAAGGCCTCAAGCATTAATATATCTAACATCAAGGTTCTTGCCGCCAGAAGAATGAACGAACGTGAATGAGAATCAAGTAAATCATCTAACGGGCTTGTTTCTGATTTTTCTGCGACCTTTGCAAATATCTTTGATTCAAAGTCTAACTCATAAAATTCTGGAATGTAGAGTTGCCATCTTCCATCATCCAAAGGCCAAGCAGAATCAGCAACCAATCTCAAAGACAGTGTCTCTCCGTCCAACATACCGAAAGTTGAACCTATGTGCAGAGCCTTCGAAGAAGCTGGAGCATTTGGGTGTGATGCGTGCCAAATTTGGTCTAAGCGATTTTCAATTAAATCATCTAAAGTCATCTCATCTGATGATGGCATTTCTCCTGCTATAGCCCACATTGGCGAAACTATTCCACTTAGGAATAAAACAAGAACACCAGGAACAAATATGCCGAATCTTACCGCCCGGGAGGTTGTTTCAGCCCTCAATTCAATGACTAGCCCAACCAAAATAGCGAATGATAGGACTAGAACCATAACTCCGGATGTTCCATCCAAATCCACTGACCCATATTGGTCAGCCTTCATTCCATAACCTTCCCACTCCCATGAAGAATAATCAAATCCATCGGGAGATGTGGGGCCTAAGCTCTCAAATGCGATTAATCCGATCCATTTGTAGGGCTGAAACGAATTCAGTTTACCACCGATACAGAAATCATATTCTCCAACAGGTAATGCTCTCCACTTCCATGTACTCTTTGTTACGCCATTGACTACTTCTGTTTCTAATTCCGGTGCTGGTGCAAGACGGTTATCCGGTAGAATCAGATCCGGTCTGCCATGATTCTGTTCTATCTCAGATGGCACCTCTTCCCACTCGATTGTAATCGTCATTATTTCGTGATTTTCAACATCAAAAGACCAGCAATCCCAATCATCTTCCACCAACGCACCATAGTGAACTGTATCTAGTTCTGTTTGGCGAGGAGATGCATATGAAGACGGTTCATCGACATCTCGAGAATCGACATCTTCTGACCATATTATGTCTAGGAACATGTAAGAAGCACCTCTAAGATTCAGCTGCCAAGTCCCCGGCCTCTCGACGTCAAACTGAAGTAAAATCCTGATTTCTTCCCCTGGCCACAATAGTCGGTCACCAGCAAGATCTAGTGGCTCATCGTTTACCTTGTACGCACCCTGCATACCATCTGCAGGATTAGAATCACCTTGGAATTCGATTACAGTTGTAGACTGTGCAATAATGATAGTCACTTCCAAGTCCGGTCGAGAAATACCAACAATGTCATCTTGGTACCGTAAATCAATCTGCAATTCATCAATCTCTTGAGGGACCAGTGCGATTTCAGTTTGTGAAGGAGTCATTGGCAATTCGATAAAAACCGTTGACGGAGAGAATGGAGTAGCAGAGTTTACACTACCACTAATACTCTCTTCCCCAGTATGAAATTCTGTTAGAGAACAGTCGTTGATATCGTTACATGAAAACCAAAGTTCTCCTCCATCATCTTCTGAATCAATGGCTGCACTAACATTTGGTGTGCAAAGAATAAGCAGGAGCAAGACTGTAAATTTGCTCCGCATGGTATGTTGTCTAAGTGGTATACTAATCACTGTGACGCATTTATGGGCACATCTCGTAAAACCTGTTTGCAGGATTTACACATGTACTTCCCCATAGCTTTCTTCTGTCGAGGGTATTCTTTCTTGCATTTATCACAAACCCATAACCACTTTGCTTTCTCCTTTCGCAATGATTCTGTGAATTTCACTCCCATCGTGGAAGCCTCTTTGCTAGGCCACAATCGCTCTAGTGACCGGAATGTTGAGTCATGAGCTGTGTAACCTAAAGCATGGACAAATTCGTGATGTAAAACCCAAGCAGCATATGGTTTCCATTCAGAGGAAAGTAGTCTTGGATGCAGTTCGATTACTTTGACTTCTTCAGGAATTGTAGGATTTCTAATTCCTTGGCGCCATCTTGTTACTCCATGACGTTGGGTAGCATTTTTCCTTAACACACCTAAATCGATGTCAATCAACTTTGTAAGTAGTTCTTCACTCCAAACGCCCATCGATGTCATGACTTCAATTACAAACTCTCGTAATTCAATCAATTCTCTCAATTGTTCATTGTTTGGTTTGACCATTCACGACCACCGATGGTAAGCAGGATGGCCTTCCTTCACCGCTACAAATAGCCCACTACCTGTTGCACAAACCTTGTCTTCTGCTTTGAGCGTCATCTTAATTTTCGCTCTATCTTCAAATAATTCTTCAACTTCTGCTAGAACATACAATTCTACTCCAGCAGGCGTAGGCCTCCTAAGCGATACAGAATAGGTAGCTGTTACAGTACAAGGTGGTTCATCCAACCCTGCTTGGTCCATCAGAGCGATTGCAGCAGCCCAATTACCATGACAATCTAGTAGACTTCCAATTATCCCTCCGTTGATCATTCCAGGAAACGCTTGATGCTCTTCAGATGGGGTAAACTTGAGCTCTAGGCCTTCAGCACATCTATGAGAATCGATCTGTAATCCCTTTTCGTTTGCTGGCCCACATCCAAAACAAATCGAGGTGGGCGCATACTGGCGCTGAACTCCCGGCTCCATGTGAGTACACTATCAAAGGGGGTTGATTTGCTATTCGCATCCATCATCTTGATGTCCTCTCGTTTGATGGCCAAGCATGGCCGGGAAGAAGCGACGTGTAAGAGTCGCAAATGAACTTCCTAAAACTAGGCGTTTGGCAATAAAAAAAGCGCTTGATGAGCACGAGTCAGAAGCGCGACCGGACTGGGACAGAGCCTCTGATTGGAATGACATCAGATTCCTAAGAAAGAGAATCAAGACTGGAGAAATGCGGACGATCATGATGCCTCTACTTGATGTGGACATGGGAGATTCATGGCCAATTCCTGTTACAATATTCCACGGGGTTAGGCCGGGACCAGTGATTACAATAATTGGAGCAACTCACGGTGATGAGTTAACAGGGCCAAGCGCTTGCACAAACTTACTGTCTTCAAAGTTCACCGAACCGGGCGGTGAATTAGACCCACAATCAATGGCTGGTACAGTAAGAATTGTTCCTGTCATAAACTTGCCAGGCTATCGTTCAAAATCTAGATATTTCCCTGACGGCAGAGACCTCAATAGAGCGTTTCCTGGACTATCTAAAGGTAGCACTACGTCGAGAGTTGCCAGCACTGTCAAAAAGAATTTGATAGTGGATTCTGATGTAATTATTGACTTGCATAGCGCTGCGGTCGGCAGGTCAAACATGCCTCAAATTAGAGGAGACTTATCTCACCCTGAATCCTATCTTTTAGCAAAGGCTTTCGGAATAGAGGTTGTCCTCGACAGCAGACCTCCAAAAGGTAGCTTGAGACGTGTCGCAAATGGAATGGATATTGCTGCTGTAACCTACGAGGGCGGAGAAGCAAATCAGTTAGACCAAGTGGCGGTAAAGGTTGCTGTCGAAGGTTGTCTCAACGTACTGAAATCACTAAAAGTCATTCCAAAGAACCCTGCCAGACCAAGATTTAGATTGAATGCTGGAGGCTCGACATGGCTACGCGCTGGAGAGGGCGGCCTTCTCGATATGTTTGTCGGGCCTGGCAGCATTGTGACAAAAGGAGACGTCATTGCGACTATTTCAGACCCAGGAAGCCCTGGATTATCAGTAGACATCGTAGCACCAGAAGATGGTCTGATGATTTGTACAGCAACCAACCCATTCGTTACTGCTGGGAATCCAGTAGGACATTTCCTACCGGTTACAAAACACATTGAACTCTTGAAGACCCAAATGGACGATAGGGGTATGCTAATTGTAAATGGTAGCCAAGGTGAAGCAATTTGGCGAGAAGAAGACGAAATGGTCGAAATCGAAGTTGAAGGTGAATGGTCCGGTGGCTCAGTTGATGCTGAATGGAAACAAATCAACGCCGAAGACACTGAACAAGAGGAAGCAGCCTAATCAAGCCTCGAAAGCAGCGATTGCTTCCCTAATTTCATGCTCTTCCATGTTTCTTGGTTGGCTTTTTGCTACCTCAAATAAGTGGCTAACCAGTTCATCAGTAGCTTCCATACCATTGCTCTCTAACCAGTGAATGATATTGGAACGGCCAGACATATGACCAATTCTGATAACTTGCTCTAGACCGAAATCGCCTGCTGGAACGCCGCTATACACCCTGTCAGCAAGCCACATGTCTCCTTTTCGAATCGCTTTGATTACAGCGCTGGCGTGAACTCCGGTACCGGTTTCAAACGCATCCTGACCGAAAACAGGGTAGTTTCTTGGCAGTGGAACCTGGATGTATTCATTCGCTTTCTGGACGTACTCACTCAGTAAAGAGAGATCGTTGTTGATAACACCCATAAGTGACAGATTGACTAGAGTTTGGTCCAAGGGAGCATTTCCAGCCCTTTCTCCAACCCCTAGAGCAGTACCATGAACAACATCCGCCCCTGCTTCAACCGCTGCTAGATTATTCGCCACCCCAAGACCTCTGTCTTGGTGACCGTGCCAATTCACCTCAATGTCGCTGCGCTTGTACCCTGCATCCTTGATGACTTCTTCATCGATAAAGGATAGTAACTGCTTAACTCCGTTGGGGGTTACGTGACCACATGTATCGCATATACACAATCTTCGAACACCTAACTCCATTGCCCTTTGATAAATCAGTTTGACATCCTCCGGTTTTGAGCGAGTTGTATCCTCTGTTACAAACATGACAGGAATGTCGTTTTCAACTGCATAAGAAACCGCCTTTTCCATAGTAGATACTAGTTTATCCATTGTCCAACCTTCAGTAAATTGGCGAATTGGACTTGTTCCCAAGAATGCACTTGCTTGGATTTCCATCTCATGCTTTGCTTGCATTTCGACTAGAGGTTCGATGTCATTCATTAAGGTTCTAACCGCAGCACCTGGGCGTATTTTGAAGTCATTTGCTTTGATATGAGTTAGCATTGCGTCAATGTGTTCTCGGTGAAATGGTCCTGCCCCAGGTAATCCTAGGTCCACTTTCTGGATTCCTAGTTTTTCCATGTAGGTGAGTAATTCGATTTTCTGATCGATTGAAGGGTTCAATGCACTAGGACTTTGCAAACCGTCTCTCAAGGTTTCATCATCAAACCAAACGCCATGCGGATGATTTGCTGGATTTCTTGAATATTCATAGTCAACAACATTCCAGTCATAGATTAGATTTTGTTCATCCATTTTATCACCCTCAGAGGCTCGCTTGCTCCGCTACAAATGCGGTTAGCGTTTGAATCCGTCGGAAAATTGGTCATTCCTCTTCTTTGAGAAGTCCTGATTCAACCGCTGCGATATATTCTTCCTTATCGATAACACCGTCTTGGTTTTGGTCGATTAGATCAAACTCTTCCTCGGCACTTTCCTTGCTGGATTCAATCAATTCAGCAGGAAGGCGTGCGCTGAAAATAACTTCATCGTCGTAGCCATTCTTTGCCTTGTTTCTCAACTCCATGACTCGAGTTCCTCTTGTAGCTTTACCAGTGGTTCTCTTAGTTTGAGAAACCTCGGTTCTAATCATCATTCCCTTCTTGGTTAGTAAGAAGAGATGGTCATCCGGGTTGGGTATCTTCCTAACACTAATTATCATGTCATCAAATTCTTCGTCTAACTTCATAGTCCTGACACCTTTTGCACCAGGGCGTGTTTGTCTGTATCCATCAGTAGTAAACCTCGGCTCACCAGATTCAGTCATCTTCTGATTTCCATCCTCATCAAGAATTGGGATTCTGTCTCCTGTTCCGATTGTACTTCTCTTACCCATACCGTACTTCGAAAGTGTCAGAATCTGAGTTTCAGAGTTATTGATTGAGACCATACCAGCAACGAATCCACCACCGGAGCCCTTTCTATCTCCAACCTTGATTCCGTAAACACCTCCAGATACTCTGCCAGATGCTCTGATCGCAGAACACTTGAATCTAGAGGCGTATCCTGTTGTTGAAATCATTACAATGTCGTGTTCATCTGTAGCAGACCTTACGTTGACAAGCGAATCTCCTTCCTTCTTGAAGCGCAGAGCATACTTTCCGTTTCGATTAATCCTGACATATTCTGCCAAAGAGGTCTTCTTGATTAGACCCATCTTTGTTGCAAACATCAGGAATTGACCCTCTGGATTCTCTAGAATTTCCTTTGAAAGAGGCAATATGGAAACTATGTTTTCTTCGTCTCTGATGCTCTCTAACAAATTCCTGATGTGTGTACCTCTAGATAACCTACTACCTTCGGGAGTTTCCCAAGCTTTCAATCCGTACACTCTACCTTGGTCTGTAAAGATGAGGAGTCTATCCTTACTGAAGCAGGAAAGAATTAGCTGAGGCGTATCCTCTGATTTTGTGGTTACACCTTTCAGACCTTTACCCCCTCGGTTTTGGATCCTGAAAGTGTCAACGGGTGTATGTCTGACATAGTTGTCCTCACTGAGAGTAATTACAATCGCTCTTTCTTCGATTAGGTCTTCTCTATCCATCGAAAGTGGCATTGGGTCGATGTGTGAACGGCGCTCATCACCATGTTTCTCGACCATTGAATCCATTTCAGTCAGGAGAATGTCCAAGCGCCTTGACCTTGAAGCAATTATGTCTTTCAAATCTGTAATCTTGATTTGTAACTCGTCATACTCATTCTGTACTTTCTCTACATCTAAACGACTTAGCTGGTATAGCCTGCGTTCTGCAATCGCTTTAGATTGTGCTTCTGTGAAACTGAATGCTTCGATACCAGGGAACACTTCGTTTCCTTGGAGTACTGACTCGAACTGTTCTCTGCTTGAACTGCCCTTTCCTACAGCGATTACATCGTCAATTCTGTCTTGAGCCTTTACTAATCCTTCCAAAATATGGGCTCTAGCCTCTGCTTTTCCAAGGTCATAAATCGCTCTTCTTTCGATGACTGATTCCCTGTGCTGAACATAGGTATGAAGCATTACTGGTAAAGTGAGCAATACTGGCCTACCGTCCAATATTCCCATCATATTTGCAGAGTATGACTCCTGAAGCCTGCTCGACTTGAACAACTGGTTCAATACAGCATGTGGGTCTGCATTATTCTTTACCTCGATTACAACTCTGATTCCTTCCTTCGAAGATTCATCGCGAATATCCCTGATTCCGATTACTGTGCCCTTGGTTACTAAGTCAGCAATTTGAACAAGCATATCTGCCTTCTTTACCTGATACGGAATCTCGTGAATTACGATTCTCTTACCCTTAGCGTCATCATATACATCACACTTTGAGCGTACGTGGAATCTTCCCTTTCCAGAGGAGTACATGTCATAGATCCCGTCTATTCCGTGAATGGATGCACCTGTTGGGAAATCTGGACCTTTTACGTGTTCCATGTATTGTTCTATAGACAAATCTGGCATTCCTGAATTCTCTTCGCCTTCCTCTAAAATAGTCTCGACATGTAGTCGAACAGCGCCAGAAACTTCTGTGAGGTTGTGTGGTGGAATGCGGGTTGCCATTCCTACCGCAATACCATCGCTTCCGTTAAGGAGTAAGTTAGGAAGTCGAGAAGGTAGAACTGTGGGTTCTTGTTCAGAATCATCGAAGTTTGGTTGGAAGTCAACAGTATCTTTGTCGATATCTTCAAGCATATGCTTCGATATTTTATCCAGCCTGCTCTCTGTATAACGCATAGCTGCAGGTGGATCGCCATCAATTGAACCGAAGTTACCTTGCCCGTCGACCAAAGGGTACCTCAATGAGAATTCCTGTGCCATTCTAACCATGGTATCGTAGATAGATTGGTCACCGTGAGGGTGATACTTACCCATTACTTCTCCGACAGAACGGGCTGATTTGCTGAATTTTTTGTCTGAGGTATGCCCACCTTCGTGCATACCATACAATACTCTTCGATGTACAGGCTTCAACCCATCTCTAGCATCTGGCAATGCTCTTCCGATGATAACGGACATGGCGTAATTGATATACGAATTTTTCATCTCTTCATTCAAAGAGCGGTTTAGCAAACTAGCGTCAGGCATTCCTGCGTCGTCTTCGATATCTTCAATCTCATCAGATGTCAAGGTTGGTCACCTCCTTTGCATGGCGTTCAAT
>CEUM01118119.1_pt1 | contig 13389 bp, 11 predicted proteins | sample 356421 | NCBI WGS metagenome assembly CEUM01 (sample SAMEA2622716, study PRJEB7988) | marine metagenome | biome: marine biome (ENVO:00000447); feature: surface water layer (ENVO:00002042); material: "saline water (ENVO:00002010), including plankton (ENVO:xxxxxxxx)" | depth 5 m | reverse complement strand
TCTCGACGATGCGCGACGCGCGCGCGGGGCGAGTGAGGGGACGTCGGAGGGGTGGTTTGAGATGAGGGAATTTCTCTTCATCCGCGACTCGCTCCCGTCGCGCGCCCGCGCGCGCGCGTCGTCGACACGGCGTCGTCGACGCGGTCGAGGGATCGGATCGTCCCCGCGAGCGAGAACGTTCGCGGGCGACGAGGAGAGGCCGGCCGCGCGCGCGCCGAGGAACGAACGGGCGACGACTGACGACGCGCGCGCGACGAACGAACGACAGATCCACCAAGCCCGTCGCCGCTCGCGCGGGTTTGAACGAATTCGCCGAAAAGGTGTCCAAGGGCGCGCTCTCCCTCGGCGTCGCCGGCGCCGTGCTCGCGCAGGTGCGTGGCGTGCATTCGCGCGCGAGAGATACGACCGCGATACGATGATGGGAGGATTGAAGCGCGTGAGGGGTGACGACGCGACGCGCGTGAGGGAGAGACGACGCGACGACGCGATGGATGAAAATACGTCTCGTCGTCGGCGCGATGCGTCTCGTCGACGTCGTCGTCGACGTCGTCGTTCACCGCGTCGTCGTCGTCCATCCCACCGCGGGCGCATTCGTGCATCGTATCTCGATCCTATCCATTTTTTTTTTGAAAAAATGACTGACGGTCTCGATTTTTTTTGTATGCGTAAACAGTCTGCGTCTGCCGTCACCTATGACGAATTGCAAGGCTTGACGTACCTCCAAGTCAAGGGTACCGGCTTGGCGAACACGTGCCCGGTCGTCGAAGGCGGTGTTTCCGGCAAGGAAATCAAGTCTGGTGACTACGACCTCACGCGATTCTGCATGGAACCGACGTCGTTCACCGTCAAGGAAGAGTCCCAATTCAAGCAAGGCGAGTCAGAATTCTCCAAGACGCGCTTGATGACGCGCTTGACGTACACCCTCGATGGCATGACTGGTGCGTTCAAGGTTGGCTCCGATGGCTCCGTCAACTTCCAAGAGAAGGATGGTCTCGACTACGCCCCGGTCACCGTCCAATTGCCGGGTGGTGAGCGTGTTCCGTTCTTGTTCACCGTCAAGGAATTCGTGGGCAAGGGTAACACGTCCCAATTCGGCGGCGACTTCGTCGTCCCGTCCTACCGTGGTTCCTCCTTCCTCGACCCGAAGGGCCGTGGTGGTTCCACTGGTTACGACAACGCCGTTGCCCTCCCGGCGCGCGCTGATTCCGAAGAGCTCCAAAAGGAAAACCAAAAGAACACCGCCGCCTTGAAGGGTTCCGCCGTCTTCAACGTCGCCAAGTACGACCCGGCCACCGGTGAAATCGCCGGCGTCTTCGAGTCCATTCAACCGTCCGACACCGATCTCGGTGCCAAGGTGCCGAAGGATGTCAAGATCACCGGTCTCTGGTATGCCAACATTGCCAAGTAGATGGGCACAACGTTGTATTAACTGCGACATGATGGCGAAATCGTGACGTTGTGACGTCACGCTGTATGCGAACCGAGTAGTCATTTGGTGACGTACGAATAGTGGACATTAGAATGTGTCGATACACGATGCGCGTCTGTTCCAAGACGTGCGTTTTTGCACCTTCGACACTTGCAAAAATGCGTTTTCCGTAATGATATGTAATGGGAAACATGTTTCAAATCTTTCATTTTACAAAACGCCGCGCGCGATGACGTCTCGATAATATCCACTCCTCGCCGGATCGATCGTCATCAGCCTATCGTACAGTTTGTCCGACTTTTCGTCTCCGAGCGCGACGCGCGCGAGGAGCGGCCACTTGCACTCGGGTTCCAGTTCGGATACTTCGCGACACGTCTCGAGCGCGCTCTCGAAAAGTGTCTCGCGCTCGCTCGCGCACTCGAGCGCGCGCGCGCGCGATACCAACCACCTGTGATACATCCACGCACTCTGATCCTCGGGTTCGGTGTAAAACGCGTTCGACACCAATTCAAACTCGCGCGCGAGCGTCTCGGCGCGTCTCGCCTCCCCCGCCGCCTCTAAAATCGCGCTTCGGTAATGCCACGCGCTGTAATTGCTGAAATTATTCTCAATCTTCGTCATCGTGTACGCCAACTCCTCCTCACTCGTCCTCCCGAGCGCTCGCGCGATGAACGCGCGATACGACCAACAGTGAAAGTTTCTATCGTCGGCGTTCAACGACGTCGCGCACAGCGTCTCCTCTCGCGCGAGCGTCTCTCTCGCCCGCGCGTCGTCCCTTCCCATCTCGCGAATCATCCGCTCGATGACCCATTTCCGGTGATACCAACTCGGATAACTCTTCGGATTACTTTTCAGCGCTCTCTCGCTCAGCGCGAGCTCTTCGCGCCACCACTCGTAGCGCGCGCTCGTCGACGCGCCGTCCTCGTCCTCGTCCGCGCGTCTCGTCTCTTCACCTCGCTCGATCGCCTCCCGTCGATGATTCCACGCCGTCAACACCTCGGGACACAGACTCAATACCTTTGCACACGTCTTCATCGACGTCTCGTCCGTCATCGCGCTCGATCGTCGTCGCAACGCGTCCGTCTTCATCGCGCGAATGAAATCCAAATCCGTCAGTCACATTCATTCGTTCATAATCTCGTTCGTCTCGTTCGTCTCTCTCTCTCTCTCTCTCTCTCTCTCGCGTTCCCTCGGTCTCGCTTCGTCGCACCTGAAGCGCGTTAAACGCTCGCACGCGCTCGACGTTCGCCTCGCGTCGTGCCTCGCGCGCATCTTCCGTCATTCGTCGTCGTCCGTGCATCGTCACACTCTGACGATCATCATTCGCTCAACTCTCGACATGCGCGCCGCGACCGCGCGCGTGGGACCGATGTCGTCGTCCGCGACGACGCGATGCGTCGCGTCCGCCCTCGCGCGCGCCTCGACGAGGTCGGTCGCCGCCGAAGACGACGGGAGACGACCACCTCGAGGCGCGAGCGTCGCGTCGTCTCGACGTCGTCGAGGCGCGTCGGCGCGCGCGAGGGCGGCGGCGGTGGCGCGATCGGGATCGGCGTTCGTCGTTGATCCGAGCGCGCGCGACGCGCGCGAGCGAGAGGTGCGAGAGACGGAGACGCGAGCGCGAACGAGACTCGAGAGGGGCTGGAGGTTTTGACTCTCACGCGACGACGCGACTGACCGACGGGACGCGTGATTTCCTTTTGTTCGCGATAAAAAGGACGACGTGACGCTTCGAAGGGTGACGCGCGAGAGCGATGGACGAGAGACGGTGGTCGTGTTCAGCACGACGGCGGCGGTGGATGTGCTCGAGGTGGAGCGGATGTGCGCGCGCGTGGGGTGGCCCGAACGACCGAGGGAGAAGATTAAGCGCGCGTTGGAAAATTCCTTCATGTTGGCGACGCTGTACGAGTGCGAGGTGGATTCGGAGACCGGAGCGATCGGGGAGACGGCGAGCGGGCGTTTGCTCGGATGCGCGAGGGCGACGAGCGATCACGTGTTCAACGCGACGCTGTGGGACATCATCGTCGACCCAGAGTATCAAGGGAGAGGGTTGGGCAAGGCGCTCGTGCAAGAGATGATTCGAGCGATTTTGAGTCGAGACGTGGCCAATGTGACGCTGTTCGCGGATCAGGACGTCGTGCCGTTCTATCGCGCGCTCGGGTTCGTGCAGGATCCGGAGGGGATCAAGGGCATGTTTCGATGTTCCGCCTGATTGATGAATGTCGACGGGACGAGAGAGGAGGGCTCGCTCGCTTTAAACGTTTGCAATGATAAACTGTACAAATACGTTGGATCGCACTATGTTAATTCTAGAATTTGCGTCGTCGTCGACGGGTCCCTCGTCAGTTGCTCGACGAGCGACTTTTTCGCCTCGGTCGTCCACACGGCGCCGTGTTTCGTCACCATGCGCAGAGCGTGCTCGCGAACGTCGGCGTCTCGACACGCCAACGCGTATCGCGTCACCCACGCCGTCCCAGTCTGTGCGAATCGCTCGCGAGGGGCGGCGAGGAGGTTGGCTTCGCACGCGTCCACGAGTTTAAACGCGAAATCATCCGGTAACGCGCTCACGTTTTTCTCCTTCTCCTTCCAGTATGAGACAAAGGCGACGACGCCGCATCGTCTGTGCCACAGGCTCGTCGTCTCGTCCCAAGACCACGCCAAAATCGTCGGCGCGAGCGCCGGATTGTGTTTCCACATCTTTTTCAAAACCTTGGTCGCGAACGCGTCCGTCACCGCCCAGTCGTTGACGTATTCCGGTCCGCGTAAAACCTCTCGCTCGAGTCTGCGTAGCGTGTCCATCGTCGCCAGAGTGCTCGCCGGTTCGTGTTCGCACAATAAAATAGTCCCCGCCTGTTTCGCCTCCCCGTGCGTGTGCGTCAACAACGACACCGCGTCGTCGACGTACGAGGGTCCATCCCGACCGCGCTTTTTCGTCCCGCTCCTGCCCGACGCGACGACGTCCCGCACGCACGCGCGCGTCGTCGGCATCTTACACCCAAAAAACGGCGTCGTTCCCTTCATGTACGACGTCGCCCACGCCCTCACATCGCCCGTTCCACGCTCTCGAAGTAATTCCACGATGGCGTTCGCGCGCGCCGTCGTCGTCGTCGCCATCGCGTCCCCGCGTCCCCGCGTCTCACTCGGCGGCTCTCAGAAGCGCCGCCGCCGCGTCCTCGTCGCTTCGCACGCCGTTCAACACCACCCCCTCCGGCAATACTTCCACGTTCGGCCCGCTCCCGCACTCCGATAAACACGTCGTCGTCTCGACGACGACTCTCGACTCGCCCTCGAGCGTCTCCGCGCGCGCGCGCAGTCGCGCCAACGTTCGGCGCGCGCCCCTGCGCGCGCACTCCTTGGACGCGCACACTCGGACGCGGCGCTCGACGCGGTCGTCGTCGTCGTCCTCGGCGCGCGTCTCGATCGATCGAACGCGCGTCGTTCGACGTCGAGCGCGCGTCTCGAGCGAACGGCGCGCGACCGCGAGCGTCGGTCGAGCGGTGCGCATGCGCGCGAGGATGTGAGGACGTTCTGGGCTCTGGGCGGGACGGGACGGGACGGGACGGGACGAAAGGGTGAAGACGAGGACGACGACGGACGGTGCGATGGGTCGTCGGAGGAGTGGTGTGTGCGTTGATTTTTAAGGCTCGTCGTCGTCCGCGAGCGCGGCTCGGTCGAGCGAGGGGAGGTATTTGGAGATGATGGCGTCGGCGTCGGCGTCGTCTTGGTCGGCGTCGTCTTGGTCGGCGAGCGAGGCGTCGTACTTTATCCTGGGGAAGTGATCTTCCTCGACCTCGTCCGCCGAGAACGGCGTTGGGCCATCGACGCGCGATCGGATGAATTCGCCGCCGAGCGCGTTCGCCGCCAACAGACGCGAGATTTCTTCATCCGTCTCTCGAATCGCCGCTTCGTGCGCCGCGGCGTCGACGTCGTCGGAGGGAACACGAACGTAACCTCGCGCTTTGGGATCGGTCTCGACGTTCGAATCGCTCGCACCGAATTTCGATCGTTGGATGTCGGCGTTCAACTCGTCCGTCAGTCGCCGCACCGCGTCGCTGACGTCGTCGTCGTCGACGACGGCGCGTCTGCTCGGAAGCTCATCGTCGTCGAGACGACGACGAATCACATCATCCTCGTCGTCGAAACGTTCGACGTTCTCCTTCTCGTCGTATTCATAGTCCTCCTGGGATATGGATGCGATTTTATCGCGGATAAAGTCGATCTCGCGTTGTAACGCCTCCATGCGAGCGTTTCGTTCTCGATTTTCCTCGTCGTCCTCGTCGGCGTCAAACTGCTCTTCGTCTTCCACCTCCTCCTCCTCCTCTGCGGGGTGCACCTCGTCGTCGTACGCGCGACCATCGCTCGAGACGAACCCTTCCCCGTACTCGAAGCCGTAGTGTTCGGCGCCGTACTCCTCCGGAGTCACTTTGAAATACGCGGGCACGACGCCCGCGTCCAAGGGCGTCGCTTGCGCCTCCGCCGTCTCACCGGGTCTCACGATCATGTCGACGCCGAACGGCACGAACGGTGCGCTCGAGTGCGTCGCAGTGACTTCGTAAAACGCGGGCGAGCTCGCACCGGCGAACAGGCTGACGAATAAAAACTTTCCTCGCTGCGTGAGCTTGCTCAGACGATCCGAGCACGCGAACCGCAGGCACGCCGCCCAAGTCGCGGGACCGTCGGCGCGATCGATGCCTTGCATCCACACCCCGGTCAGGGGTTCATCGTCCGTGCCCCGCGCGCTTTCGGCCAAGAAGACGACGCGACGCGTTCTATCGAGCGTCACGAATCCGGTGGAGACGCCGTCCTCGCCGCTCGCCGCAGCCGCGAGCGCGTCCACCGACGTCTCGTTCGTCGCCACGCGAAGCGGATGAATCGGTCTCAGCTCGAAATCGCACGACGGCATGTTGACGGCGAACACCACGCGCAGGGCACGCGCGCCGCCGCTCTCCATCGTCGTCGCGACCGCGCGCATGGGACAATAATTGGCCGGAAACAACGTCGAGTCTCTCTCGCACGCCTCGTAAAACTCCATCCGCATGTCATCCTCGTTCGTCCACGCGGTGCCGTGCAGCGTCGACGCCACCGAATACTCGTCCCCGTTCGGATCCTCCGGCACCAACCGCGCGGCGAATTCCACGCACCCATCGTCCAGAGCCGCGTAATGTTCGGCGTCCTCCTCGCTCGACGCCGTCACCTCAACCGTCGTCCGCCTCGCGTCGCTGCTCCTTCCGACCAACGCCATCGTTCCCGGCTCGATTCTCCCGCGCGAGCGCACGATTTCAAACGCCCGCGTCTCCTCCTCCCCTCCACTCACGCGAGCGACCGCGCGCGCGATCGCCTCGCTCGCGTCTCCGCGCACGCGCACGCGAGGCGCGCACCCGCTCGAGCTCGCCGTCGCCGTCCCGTCATCCTCGTCCTCGCCCGCGCCCTCGTCGTCCCACAGGATGGTCCTCGACGCCGGAAAATTCACTCCTCTCGCCGAAAATCGACGCTCCGTCGTCGCGGCCGTCGTCGTCGCGTCTCGGACCGTCGTCACCGTCGCCCGTTCGAAATCTTTTCCTCTGCGCTCGAAGCGCGCCCCATCGCGTCTCGTCTCGCTCTCGCGCGCGAACGCGTCGCCGTGCGGTTCGTATCCATCGGTGAAATACGCGGAATCGCCTCGCGCGCGCGCGCGATCCATCGAGCCGTTCGCGCGCCGTGAACTCGCGACGCGACCGGCACTAATCGCTTCAAAACCAGTCGCGCGTCCCGATCGCCATGGCGTCGCTCGAGCGATGCGCGCGCGCCGCGACGACGACGACGACGACGACGACGACGACCGCCGCCGCCGCGCGCGATCGCGTCGCCTCTCGTCGCGTCGCCGCGTCGCGCCGTCCCCGTTCCCTCTCGTCCCACGGACGCTCGACGACGCCCGCGCGCGCGACGACGACGCTCGCGCGCGCCACCGCGGCCGAGTACGACGCCCTGTGGTCGTGGCTCGAGTCCAACGGCGCGGACGTGTCCAGGGTGGAACCGTACGAGGCGTCGGCGAGCGGAGAGGACGAGGACGCGATGGATATGGGATGGGGCGTGCGCGCGCGAGAGGCGCTGTCGTCGGGCGCGCGGGCGATCGTCGTGCCGAGAAAACTGTGGATGACGCCGGAGACAGGGAAGAGCGACGCAGAATTGGGTCGGGCACTGACGGACGAGGCGTTCGGATTGGCGACGTGGACGACGCTGGCGTTGACGCTGTTGAAGGAGAGAGAGCGAGGGCCGAGGTCGACGTTCGCGGCGTACGTCGGGACGCTTCCTGAGACGCTGCACGCGCCGTTGTTTTGGTCGGCGGAGGAGTTGGGGGAGATTCAAGGGACGCAATTGTTGGATAACGCCGCCGGGTACGATGGGTATCTGCGCGGGGTGTACGAGGAGTTGAGGGACGGTTTGTTCGCCAAGTATCCAGATATTTTCGACGTCGATGGGGCGTTCGATGAATCGAGCTTTCGATGGGCGTTCGGCATCTTGCGATCGCGAACGATGGCCCCTCTCGAGGGTGCCAACATCGCGCTCGTTCCGGGAATCGATCTCATCAATCACAGCTCGTTGAGTGAATCGGTGTGGAAGGTTGGAGACGGCGGCGTCGCGGGAGCCGTGGCGGGTTTCTTCGGCAATGCGGGCGGCGCCGACGGCGTCTCCGCGCGGGTGGATTGCGATCGCGCCCTGAAAGAAAAAGAACCGCTGTGGGTGAATTATATTCCCGGAGGCATCGATTCCTCTTTTGCTCTGGACTTCGGTTTCGTGGACGCGGCGACGCCCAGTCCGGGGTACTCTCTCGCCCTCTCCGTGCCCGAGGACGACGTCAACTATTACGACAAGCTCGACGTCCTCGATGTGTGCGGTCTCGGTGAAAATCCCACGTTCACGCTTCGCGCGTACAAGAACCCGAGTCCCGAGCTTCGCACCTTTCTCCGCTTGCTCAACTGCCAAGGCCAGGACGCGTTTTTGCTCGAGGCGCTCTTCCGTCAAGACTGCTGGAATCTCATCTCCGATCCGCTCTCTCGCGAGAACGAAGCGGCGTGCTGCGAATCCATCGTCCTCGGCGTCTCCGACGCCCTCTCCCGCTTCGCCACTCGCACTACGGATGACGAGCGGACGTATTTAACCACCCCGCACGCCCAACGCGTCGCCGACGCTCCGAGCAAGTCCACCGCCATCCGTCGAGAGATCGCCACGCGCGTGCGCCTCGCCGAGAAATCCACCCTCACCGACGTCGGCGGCTTCTTCGATTCCCTCGCCGCCTCCCTCGACGAATTGGAGTACTACCAAGAGCGCAGACTCCGTTCGCTCAACCTCTTGGACGACGACGGCAAGAGCACGTACGATCCCTTCGACGAAACCATGGCCTGATCGTCTCTCGAACACCACGCGCGCGCGACGCACGCATTCTTCATTCTTCATTATCAATCAATTCACGGATTCGTTCTCTCACCGCATCGCTCCGCGTCTCCGCGTCTCGCGTCTCGCGTCTCCGCATCGTCTTCCCGCCCGTCGACTCCAACCCCTAAACCCTCTATTATAACACACAAATAAACCATCAAGCTCCTTTTTGTCGAGACGGCCACCACCCATTCACAATTTTCCTTGAAAGATGTCGACGAGCGACCGACGTCGTCCGTCGGCGGTCCTCAGACGCGAGCGCGGACGGGCGTCCGACGGACGGTGTCGACGCGCGAGGGCGTCGCCGCGAACGAGCGAATCGATCGAATTCGCGCGCGGTCGCACCGCTTCGCACCGCGGCGCGCGAATTCGATCGATCTCGTGCATTTCGAATTCGAAGACGGCTCGGCTCGGATTAATCGTCCATCGTCGCGTCGTCGTCGCGTCGCGCGCGGTGTGGAGGGTGGTGAATCGTGAAAACCATGTTCGCACGACGATCGCTCGCGCGAGGTGCGGAGGAGGAGGAGGATGGACGCGACGACGGGCGGCGAAGGAGGACGGACGCCGAGGCGCTGGCAGCGCTCGGGTCGTACGCGAGCTCGCGAACGTCGCGATCTCGAGCGTCGAGCGAGTGTCAGACGACGACGAGGTCGCAGATGACGATGGTGACGGAGACGCGGGGGGAGATCGGGGCGAGGGAGATTGATTACAAGCGAGGGGGGGAGGCGCGCGTCGGGATCAAACCGGGCGACGTCGTCGCCTTCGTGACTCCGGACGAATCGCATCCGTACGTGTGCGTGGACGAGATCGACGAGGCGAGGGACGGGCAACGAAAGTATCGATTCGTGATCGATACAGAGGGCGATGGGAAAGGGAGCGCGAACGCGCTGAGAGAGCGAGAGGCGTGTCAGTTGGAGGTGTTGACGCACAACGGGTTCGTGGGCTTTCGATGCGCGTACGCAAACGATCGTCTGTTGCAGGCGACGAGACACGCGAGACATCGATTGGGGTTCGCGAGCGCGAACTTTGGCACGTGGGAGGAGTGGATTCTGGACGAAGGGGCGAAGCGAGCGCTGAACGACGCCGCGTGGACTCGATGCGAGGTGACGCTGCGACACAGACGTCTGGACGCGTACAAGTTGAAAGTGACCGTGGTGCGACTCGGATGCGTCGTGGACACGGGTACGGACGACGACGCGCGCGTCACCGTGCGAGACGAGCATCGAGGCAGAACGTCGAGACAGAGCACGCCGGGCGGGTCGGTGCGCACGCTCAGCACCGTCGAGCGATTTCGGTTGACGCGAGACGGCGAAGCGACGGCGCACGACCGATCTAACTTTGGTGCGGCTAAACCACACGCGATGCACGCCATGGGTGGAGCTCTCATGAAAGAGTGGGTCGCTGCGTTGGAGAAGGAAGTCGCCGCTCGTCGTGTCATAGAGCAAGAGCTTCACGATCTTCACGAGTCTGACGACAAGCTCAGAGACTGGGCGCTCAGCGAACTCCATCGCTTGCGGGAATTCGCGCAATCAGAAGTTGATAATTTGGCAAAAGAGGTGGAAGATCGAAACGAGAAGATGGCTGACTTGAAGCAACAGCGCCGAGCTCTCGAACTTCGAGGTAAAATGCTGGAAAATTTAGACGAAGAACGACTTAATTCCATCGTCGCCCGATTCAAAGGTTTACAGCAAGTAAACTTGGTGAGAAGATGTTTCACACAATGGCGTCGCGAGAGCGGTTCGATCGTAGCGAGTAAATCCATCGAACTCGCGTTTTCAAAGTATCAAGATAGAGACTACAGGAAGAGATCGCTTACGAATGCGCTCGCCGTGTGGCGTCGGGCGGCGGCGACGTCGAAGAGAACGCGGAGAGTGTATAGTTCTGTGCTCAATCGGTACGCCTCGGTGGCTTTCAGAACGTGGGCGAACGAAGTCAAAAGTGTCAAGCTCAGAGATGACGTCCAAAAGCGCGTGGCTCCGAGTCAGCGCGTCGGCGTGCATCTCAACAACGCGCTCACCATCGGGTATCAGATGCAAGGCTCGATGAAACAGCATCAACTTCGTCGTAGCGTCGTCGCGCACGCCAAGAGAATGCCCGACGTGCGCGTCGATCTCGTGGAGGCGGCGTTCGATTGCGGTGAAGAGACCGAGAACGCGGCGATGTACAAGCTCAGCGATGCGCTCAGCGATCCCATCGGCGCCATCAACCTCGCGAGAGAAGCCGTGTTGAAACACATTCCCACAGATGACGTTGAATACGGCGAAGCGATCCACGCATTCGACGAAGGCATCACCGTGGCCTCGAGAATGATTCAGATGCGCGAGACCTACCTCTGGATGAACGCCGACACCGTTCCGGAAGCCATGGCGTTGACGTACGCGTACGACGTGGGTGAAGATGCAGCGAACGCGTCTCGCGACAGCAGATCCGCGGCGAGACGTCGCATTCTCGCTCAAAAGTCACGAATGGCGTCGAACGTGCATCAGACTTTCATGCGCGCGTTCTATCGCGGTAGCTTTGCACGCGATTACTCGAACGCTCGAAGAGGAAACATTCGAGAGGGTCACCGTGACGCCTTTGACGCCGGTCTGGAGGCTGGCTTGTGTCGATACAAGCGACGAGAAATCATGTCCGAGGCGCGATCGCCCGAGGAGATGGAAATATTAGCCGTAGCTTTCGATGGAGGCGTCGCGTACGCGTGCTTGTGCACGCGTTCTAGCTCTCACGCGCGCGTGCAAATGCTCGTCGATTCGGCGCACGACGAGCACGAGGAAGTGCACTGGATGCGAGAGACGCTTATGACGACGATGGAGGTGGCTGCCGGAGGGTTCCTCTCGACCAACACTGAGTTACTCTTGCACAAGATCTTGTACCCGCTTCGCACCAATTTGATGCGCGCGGCTCTGCGCGCGTGGCACAAAGTATTAAAGACTGAAAAGGAGAAGAATCTCGTGGTTCAGCGTTTCGTTCTACGAACTGAACGGCGTCTGCTGAAGGAGTCTCTCTTCGGATGGCGCAACGCCGTGCTAGATTTGAAAACGAAGCGTATGGTTTTGCGTGGTGTTTGTTTGAAAATTCAAAACGCCACCGAATCGAGATACTTCCGTCTGTGGTCGGACAACGTCGCAAAACTCATGAGAGATCGCGCGCGTTTGACACAGATGCTCAAGCGCATGGCGCGCAGACGCGTGTACGCCGCGTTCTCCGCGTGGGCCGATCTCTCCACCGCGCACGAGGATCGTCTGGATAAGATCATCGACATCATGAATGGACGAATGCGTCGCGTGCACCTGGCGAAAGCGTTCGCCGGATGGTTGGACAAGGCCCAGACGGCGATCGCGAATCGCAACAAGGCGCGCGGCTTCATCATGCGGCATCGATATAGAGTGGTTTCGAAAAGCTTTTTGTCGTGGCACGAACACGCGCAGACACAGAAAATCAATCGAGTCAAGATTCAAAAGGTTATCACGCGATCGCAGAATCGTCTCGCGTCGATGGCGTTTTATCAGTGGAGCGGCTTGGTGACGTCGAAGGCGCGTCACGCGGCGCTCGTGTCGAGGTTCGTCACTCGAATGCGCGTCCGTGAAGTGAGTGCGGCGATCAACAAGTGGTATGACGTGATGGAAAATGAAAAGCGTAAGCGCGCCGTATTCACCAAGGTGTTGCGCACGATTACGCAGAAACACTTGGCGGCGACGTTCAACCGGTGGCGAGAGTTTGCGGCTGAATCGTACGACGTCAAGGTTCGCCTGCGTAAAGTCGTGAGTCACATGCTTCGATTGCGTCTGTCGCAAGCTTTCACGCTTTGGAACGACAGAACCGTCGAGATGCGCCGTCAACGCGCCGTCGTCGGTCGCTTCGTCGCTCGAATGCGCAACCGAAGGCTCGCGTCTTCCTTTACCCATTGGCTCGACGTCGTCGAGGAGCGAAAGCAAACCGATCAGAGAGTGGCGTACCGAGAGCGTCTCGCCGGGAACATCATGGCTCGAATGAACCGCTCAACGCTCCGCGCCGCCTTTGACAAGTGGTACTCCGTCGTCGAAGAGCGAGAGATGCACCGAGAGATGCTTCGAAGAATGTTGCGCACCAAGCGCGTCGCCATGAACTTTTTCATGACGTGGTACTGGGACGCATTTGACGGCGACATTCAAGACACCATGGCGGACATGTTCGGCGCCACGCGCACCTTTATGAACGAAGCGTTCGAGGGTTCGAGCCTCGATCTCGCCCCGCGACCGACGGCGCTCGATTTCATCGCGCACCGCGAAAACGACGTCAACGTTTTCGCCTCGGAGCGCTCCTTCGACGACGGCGACTTTGACGACGCGTCCAAATCGGAACGTTTCACCTCCTCTCCGCCCGCCCCAGAGTGGCGCTCCAGCTCGAGCGATGATTACCCTGGTTACGACGACGGGTCGCGCTCCGCGTTCCACGTTCCGCGCAACGACGCGCGAGCGCGAGACGACGTCGGCGACGACGCCCGCCTCATCCGCGTCACATCCGGCTTTTCGCCCCGTGCCGACGCCGACGACGCCGAATTTATCTTTTAA
>CEUM01002710.1_pt1 | contig 13418 bp, 14 predicted proteins | sample 356421 | NCBI WGS metagenome assembly CEUM01 (sample SAMEA2622716, study PRJEB7988) | marine metagenome | biome: marine biome (ENVO:00000447); feature: surface water layer (ENVO:00002042); material: "saline water (ENVO:00002010), including plankton (ENVO:xxxxxxxx)" | depth 5 m | reverse complement strand
AGAATCTAAAAAATAATGACTCAGATTTTTCAAAAAAAATTTTAGAAAAATTATCAAAAAAATGCCCGATGAGTCTTGCTATAACAACTAAACTAATTGAAAATGCAAATGGAAAATCATTAAAGGAATGTCTTGAGATTGAATTTCAGTTAAGTCAAAAAATCGTATATAGAGATGACTTTGATAATGGAGTTAATTCAGTCCTAGTTTCAAAAGATCATAATCCAAAATGGGATCCTCCCAACATAGATGAGATAAATGTTGATGATCTTGATAAATATTTTGAAACTCACACAGAAAAGCTTTATCTATAAAATTAATAATGGATAAAAAAGTTCCTAGTTCAGCAAAAGTCGTTGTTATTGGCGGTGGTATAGCAGGTTGCTCTGTTGCATATCACTTAGCAAAATTTGGTTGGAAAGATATAGTTTTGTTAGAAAGGGACCAACTAACATCTGGTACAACCTGGCATGCAGCAGGATTAATAGGTCAAGTAGGTGCATCAGCAACTATTACAAAATTAAGAAATTATTCTCTCAACTTATATAAAGAACTAGAAAAAGAGACTGGTGTTGCAACAGGCTTAAAACAAAATGGATCTTTAACTATTGCAACTACTGAAGATCGACTAGAAGAACTAAAAAGACAAGCAACTTTTGCTCAGAGATTTAACATTGAAGTAAATCAGGTTGGTGTTGATGAAATTAAAAATCACTATCCTTTAATTAATGCAGATGATGTTGTCGGAGGAATTTTTATTCCTAATGATGGACAGGCAGATCCAGTCGGTATAACAAATGTATTAGCGAAAGCCGCTAAAAATAATGGTGCAAAAATTTTTGAGAAATGTCCTGTTAAAAAAATATTAGTAAAAAATAAAAAGATTGTAGGAGTGGATACAACTTATGGAAAAATTGATTGTGAATATATTGTATTAGCATCAGGAATGTGGTCTAGACAGATTGCTGCTGACATTGGAGTAAGTGTACCTTTATATCCAAATGAACATTTTTATATTTTAAGTGAACCTATTGCAGAGATTTCAAAATCTCTTCCAGTTCTGAGAGATTACAATAATTGTTTATATTTAAAAGAAGATGCGGGTAAAATACTAGTTGGCATATTTGAGCCTAATGCAAAACCAGCTTTTACAAATACATTTAAGGTACCTGAAGACTTTTCATTTGGTGAACTACCTGAAGATTTTGATCATTTTGAGCCACATTTGAACAGTGCAATGAGGAGAATACCTAAACTGGAAAATGTAGGCATAAGAAAATTTTTTAATGGTCCTGAGGCATTTACACCTGACACTAATTATTTATTGGGAGAAACTGCAGAAATAAAAAATTTTTACGTTTGTTGTGGTTTTAACAGTATTGGTATTCAAAGTGCTGGTGGCGCAGGTAAAGTTACGGCAGAATGGATGATGAATGGTGAAGTAAGTGAAGATATTTTTTCATTAGACATCACAAGATTTGAAAAATTTCACTCGGAAACAAAATTTATCACTGAAAGAGTAACTGAAACCCTAGGTGATCTTTATGCAATGCATTGGCCATACAAACAGCACAAAACATCACGAAATCAAAAAAAGCTCCCTTTCCATGAAAACTTAAAAAATAAAGGTGCATGCTTTGGACAAGTTGCTGGATATGAAAGACCAATGTGGTTTGCTCTAAATGGTTCGAAACCTGAATATAATTATAGTTATGGTTATCAAAACTGGTATCAATTTGTTGAACATGAAACTATTAATACAAGAAAACATGTGGGGCTCTTTGATTTAAGTGCTTTTGCAAAATTTGAAATTGAAGGATCAAATGCATTTTCAGACCTTCAACTATTATGCTCAAATAACATAAAAAATATTCCTGGAAAAACTACGTACACACAGATGCTTAATACCAAAGGAGGTATAGAAGCTGATCTCACTGTTACGTGCATCAATTTGAATTTATTTAGAGTTGTTACTGGATCAGCTGTGAGAGAACATGATAAAAAACATATATCAAGACACCTAAGTACAGATACAATTATTAAAGATGTTACTGACGAACTAGTTTGTTTTGGTGTATTCGGTCCAAAAAGCAGAGATTTGTTAACTGAAGTATTTGGTAATCATTTTTTAGCAAAAGAATTCTTGTTTGGAACAGCAAAGGAAATAAAATTTAAAGAATTAAGCCTATGGTTTCAAAGATTATCATATATTGGTGAACTTGGTTGGGAAATTTATATACCCGTTAAAAAATCAAAAAAAATTTATGAGTTAATTACAAGTGTAGAAAAAAAATACAATTTAGTACACGCAGGTGCTCATGCGTTGGACATTATGAGAATGGAAAAAGGTTATTTGCATTGGGGGCATGATATTTCTCCAGCAGAAAACCCATATGAAGCTGGTTTAGACTATGCAGTTAAGATTAACAAAAATGAAGATTTTATTGGAAAAAAATTTCTTATCTCAACAAATCAGAAGATTAGCAAAAAATTAACCAGTTTTGTTTTAAATAATTCTAAACCTGGTATTCCACTTTTACTTCATGATGAGCCAATATATTACAATAATAAAATAGTTGGGGAAACTACTTCAAGTAATTATTCTTTTTGCTATGATAAAAATATGGTTTTTGGCTATATAAATGCTGAAATAGATACTAATAATTTAAATGGTGGAAAATTAGAAGTAGAAGTAGCCAAAAACAAATATGAAATTTCAATAGTATCACAACCATTACATGATCCAGAAAATACTTTTACAAAAATATAGGTAAACTAAAATTAATTTATGAGAAAAATTAAATTATTTTTTTCATTTATCTCAATTTTAGTAATAATATATTTTATAATAGTTTATGCATTACTTAAATATATTAATAATGATGATATACTCTCTTACATAGAAAAAGATTTAAATATAGTTGTAGAAAAAATAAATACTAAGATTTTTCCTGTTGTAGAGATTAGTACTGATGTAACTCGCATAAATAATGAGAATGTTATAGCAAATAATATTTCTCTAATATTATCTCAACCACATTTGATTACATTTGGAAATCTTGATCTTAAAATTGACGAAATGTTTATAAACAATTTAGTTTTTGACAATATTAATGTTTATGGGAAAGTTAATTACATCAGTAATTATCTTAATGATATTGATAATTTAGATAATATTTTAAATGGAACATACATAATTACTAGTAACTTATCACTTAAAACAACAAATGAAGAAAAGTTTTTAATATCTTTCTTAAAGCTATTTTTTGAAAAAATAGAAAATAATAGAAATGATAATTTTGCTTTGTCCACTTTGTTAAAAGTTCTAAATGAAAATAAATCTATTTTGAAAGGCTCAATTACAAAAGAAAAAAATATTTTTTTTAGTAATGATTTATTGATTCAAAATGAGGATAACAAAATATTAGTGTCTGGAATTTATAATTTTCTAGAAAATGAAATAAAATTAGATCTTGATCTGGAACAAGATGGTGTAATATATATTAGTGCTGAAATATTTGGAAAAATTAATTCACCTAAAATAAAGATAGATAAAGATTCTAAATTTTTAAAAAATATCAATCAAAATAACAATCTTTTAGAAGAAAATGTAATGCAATTTTTGAATAGTTTCTTGGGAATAAATGATTGAGTTATTAAAAATTATAGCGAGTGTTTTTGGTTATATTACAATTGGTTATATTATAAATAAAATTAATATCTTTCCAAAAAAATTAACCGAATATTTTGATTTACTATGTTTTAATATATTACTTCCCCTTGCTCTTATATGTTATTTTTGGCAGGTTACCTTTCCATCAATAAATTCATTTGGCTTAATGTTATCTTTTTTTGGATCTGGAATTATAATTTTTTTTACTGGTTTTTTTACAAGTAGATTTTTATTTAATTACAAACCTGATGACAGTTCATTATTTGGTCTAGCTTCTTGTTTTGGAAATTCTGTGGCTATGGGTATACCTCTAATGTATTCAATTCTTGGTCCCATAAATACAATACCATATATGATACTTGTCTTTTTTCATGGTTTTATTCACTTTACATACACTACGGTTATTATTGAAATATATAGAAATAGAACAAGTAACATTATTCAAATAATAGGCCAAACTATTTTAGGTTTATTAAAAAACATAGTTTTATTTGGCATGATTATTGGAATTACATTAAATTACTCAAAAATAGATGTCCCTATTTTTTTGGAAGGAAAAATACAAATATTTGTAACTCTTGCTCTACCATTAATTTTAATCTCCCTTGGAATCGCATTGGGTAACTTTAAAATTAAAGATAATATTAAATTAGCTTTTATTTTAACTTTTCTAAAAAATTTTTTACATCCATCTATTGCATTTATTATTTCATATTTTTTATTAAACTTAGATGATTTGCTTGTTATAATTGTAACTATTGCCGCTGCTTTACCAAGTGGATCTCAGTCATATTATTTTGCTTATCGTTACGATTCTCTAAAAGGAATAATTTCTTCAAATGTAGTTTTGAGTACCGCAACAAGTTTTTTTACTATCTCTGCTTTGTTACTTTTTTTTAATATTACGTAGACTGAGAAATTATTGATAAAATATTTTCTTTTTTTTCCTGAGTTTTTATACTGTATGGAAAAATTTCTAGCATTTTATCATATACTCTTAAAGCTTCCTGGTATTGTCCTTGATGAATAAAGATTAAACTCATTCCATCGAGTGCTCCAAAATGTCTAGGTTCTAATTCCAGTGTTTTAACAATATCTAACATTGATTTGTCAAATTCACCCATCATAAAATATACCGTAGCTCTTTTATTCCAAGCTTCTGCAAAATTAGGATCTTCTTCGATTAAATTATTAAAAAATCTTATAGCAAGTGGGTAGTTTCTTATTCTTATAGCTTGGATACCTTTTTCAAAATATTCAATTACCTTGGGGTCATCTACTTCATACCAGATATCCCATATATTTTTGATTAAATCACTAATTTCTTGCTGGTTTTCTGTTTCGTTTAATTTTTTGAATAAATTATTTAGTCTTGGATCATTTTGATCAGCTGAGACAATTGTTGATGAGACAAATAAAAATACAACAATACTTAAAATTTTATACATAGCTTTCAAGCTTAAGTGGTCTCTCTGATAAGCTTCTTTTTTTTTCATGTTTTCTTGTTCTCCCATTAACTCTAGCTCTCCATAATTTAAAAGATCTAGGACGTAGGTTTTTTCTCATTATTTTTATAACCTCTGATTCGGTAACTCCGTGAATTCTTTTTATTTTTTCAAAGGATGTTTTATCACACCAGGCTAATTTAATAATATTGTCTATATTATCCTGCATATTATCAATATAGTTCTTAAATATTTAAATTCTAAAAAATGATTGATTTATATTCATCACCGACTCCAAATGGACGAAAAATTAGTATTATGCTTGAAGAATTGGGTGTGGAATACAATCCAATTTTTATAAATTTAGAACAAAAAGAGCAATTCTCAGAAGAATTTTCAAAAATTTCTCCAAGTAATAAAATTCCTGTGATTGTGGATAAAAATAATAATCAAACAATTTTCGAATCTGGTGCTATTCTTCTTTATCTTGCAAAAAAATATAACAAATTTCTAGATGATGACAATTATTGGGAAATAGTCCAATGGGTCTTCTTTCAAATGGCCTATGTTGGTCCAATGCTTGGTCAGGCACATCAATACTTATTTTATAATCCAGGTAAAAGTAAATTTGCAGAAGAAAAAACTAAAGGCTATGCAAAACACATATATGAAATTTTAAACAAAAAACTTTCAGAACAAGAATATTTTTCAAATAAATACTCAATCGCAGATATTGCAATTTGGCCATGGATTGCACGATTTGAAAGACATCAAGTTGATTTAAATAATTACCCAAATGTTCGACGTTGGTATTTACAAATATCTAAGAGGCCTGCAGTTGTAAAAGGTTACAATGTTGTTGGTGATTTTTTTGATATTCCAAAACCTTAAGTATTATATAAGAAAACAGATGCAGCAGTCGCAATAAGCATAATTGCTAAAATCCATTCAACTATTTTTTTTAGTTTTTCATTATTTAAATAATTTCTAATTACGCTGCCACCATATGCCCAAATACTAATTGAGGGAATATTCACTACTGTAGACATAACAACCATAAATAGAGTTCCAATTAAAATATTTTCTCCCTTAGGATAATATAATGTAACTGCAGTGGAGCATATTACCCACGCTTTTGGATTTACAAATTGAAATAGAATTGCTTCATAATATTTTAAAGGTCTAGATCTGTCTTCTGTTTTTGCTATATTTAGAGATCCAAACATTTTGTATGCTAAGTAAAGTATATATGCTGACCCTACATATCTTAAGATATCGTAAAGAATAGGATATGTAATAAATAAAGTGCCTAAACCTAAACAAACTAAAGCTAGTTGAAGACCATGACCAGTAGGTATACCAAGAACATTAGGGATTGATTTGGCAAAACCAAATTTTATACCCGAGGCAGTTAATATACTATTATTAGGTCCTGGAGTTACATACATTATAAAATTATAGACCGCTAAAGCTATAATTAACTCCCAAGTAATCACAAATACTAGTCTCTAAAATTTATAAACTGAACAGGTATACCAATATTAGAATCCTCTATAAGTTTCATAACACTTTGTAGATCATCTTTTTTCTTTCCATCAACACGAAGTTCATTTCCATTAATTTTAACTTGAACTTTTAACTTAGAGCTTTTCACATCAGCTGTTATTTTTTTACACAATGATTGTTCAATTCCTTCAATTAAATCGTAGGTTTGCCTAATTTTGTTTCCTCCTGCTTTTTCTAAATCCTTTTTTTTCAAACAAAGAGGGTCAAGCTTTCTTCTTACGAAATGTGTTAGGAGCATATCATTTACTTGTCCTGCTTTCATTTCGTCGTCTGTTATAACAATTATAGAGTTTTCCTTTTTTTCAATTGTAGTATCTGAACCTTTAAAATCATATCGTGTTGTAATTTCTCTAGAAGCATTACCTATAGCATTATCAATCTCTTGATGGTCTAATCTACTTACTACATCAAAACTAGGCATATGAGTTTATTCTATTACATCGTCATTAATATCTGGCAACTGTTTTTTAGTACTTAATCTTCCTAGTTTTTTCATTTTTTCAACTTTTTTTGTTAAACTTCCAGATCCGTCTTGTAATCTTTGTTTTGCTTCATCCATTTTTGTTTTTGCTAATTCTAATGATTGATTAGCTTTAATAAATGACTCGTAAACACTTACAGTTTTGTCGTAAATATCAGATGCAGCTGAAGCAATGTCTTTAATTGTTTTAGATTGCTTGTCGATTCTCCACATATTTTCTACAGCCTTGAGAAGAAAAGGCAGTGTAGAGGGCCCAACGACAATAATTTTATTATTCCAAGATTCTTCTATTATTTTGTGTGCTTCATTATAGAGTGTAAGTAGAGCTGGCTCAATTGGAACAAACATTAAAACACTGTCTATAGTATTTATGCCATAAATTTTTGAGTAATTATCTTTACTCAAATTACGAATAGATGATTTTGTAGAATCTAAAAATTTTTTTAAATAAACACTTTTTTTCTCACTATTACTTGTATTTGAATATTCATGCCATGCTTCCAAGGATACTTTAGAATCTATAATTATATTGCGACCACCAGGCATGTGAACTACTACATCAGGTTTTTGTAATTTTCCTTCTTCATCTCTAAAAGATTTTTGAGTTGAATATTCTTCTCCTTCTCTTAAACCAACACTATCTAATATATTTTTTAGGACAAATTCACCCCATGGACCCTGCTGTAATGCGCCTCCCCTAATTAATGTATTTTCAATCCTATGTTGTGCTAAATTGAAATTCTGCAGAGATTGTTGAATAGACTGCATATGGTTTTTTAATAAAATAAAATCTGTATCTTCACTTACTTCAACATTTTTTTCTTTTCGAAAAAGAAATAATAATGAGATAAATCCTACTCCAGCAAAAAATCCTATAATAAAAACTAAATACAAATTTTCAAACATTATCAATTAAATACAAAATAAAAATATATTAACAAATATCTAGCAACTTTCCCAATAGATACAAAGATTAAAAAAAATAAAATATTGTATCTGAATGTACCAGCGGCAAATGCAATTGGATCTCCAATAATAGGAAACCATGATAATAATAAAGACCATTTTCCATATTTTTTAAAAATATCTGTCGCCTTTTGAAGTAAATATTTGTTTATTGGAAACCATGGTTTTTTTATGAAAAAATTTATGAAATAACCAAATACCCAACTTACTAGAGAGCCTAAAATATTACCTAAAGATGCAAATAATAATAATAGAAATTCATTATATTTTTCTGATAATAGAAGGGCAAATAGATATGTTTCTGAAGTAAAAGGGAAAAATGTACCTAAACTAAGGCAAAATATAAAAATTGAGAAGTAGATCAAAGTATTTGTTATTTCCAATAAATGTTAATGATATGATGTCTATCAATTTATGAACGATTTTCCAAAAGAAGAATTTACTAATCGAATATCTAAAATTCAAGAAAATTTAGATAGAGAAAATATTGAAGCTATTATTATTACTTCCCCATCAAATTTTAGATATTTTTCAGGATTAGATAGTAACTTTTGGGAAAGTCCTACCAGACCATGGTTTTTAGTCATTTCAAAAAAAAATCCTATAAAAGCAATTATTCCTTCAATCGGTATTACAGCTCTAGAAAAAACTTTGATAAAAGATATTGAAGTTTGGCAATCACCAAATCCTAATGATGAAGGTGTAACTTTACTTAAAAAAACTATCAAAAATTTTCCTATAAATTCTAAAATTGGTTTTGAGTTAGCATTTGAAAGTCATTTAAGAATGAGTATTCAAGATTTTATTAATATTCAAAAGGAATTATCTGATTATAAATTTGTTGATGTTAGTAAAATTATATGGGGGCTAAGAAAAATTAAATCTGAAAATGAAATCGAAAATATTTCACAAATTTGTTCTATTGCTAGTAACGTGTTTGATACATTTCCTGAAAAAATTTACACTAATATAACTGAAAAAAAAGCAACTTCTATTTTTAAAAAGGAGCTAATTAACAATGGTGCAGATTATATTATGTACATGGCATGTGCTTCAGGTGAAGGTGGCTATGATCAAATAATTACTAATCCTACTGAAAAAAAACTTAATAATGGAGATATTTTAATTATTGATACTGGATCTACATTAAATGGTTATTTTTGTGATTTTGATAGAAATTTTGGCTTTGGTAAAATCAATGATATTTCTTTAGATGCATATACAAAACTATGGGAGTCAATTGAATCAACATTAGAAATTATTAAACCGGGAATTAGTTGTGCAGAAATATATTCTTCATTATCAAAAAATCTAATTGCAAAAGATGGCAATGATGGAAGTGTTGGAAGAATGGGTCATGGTCTTGGATTACAATTAACTGAGCCACCAAGCATAATGAGAAATGATCACACTGTAATAGAGAAAAATATGATTATAACTTTAGAACCCTCTATTGAATTAGATAAAAACAAAATTTTGGTTCAAGAGGAAAACTTATTAATAACTGAAAATGGGTATAAACTTCTCAGTACTCGGACACCAGAAAAACTACCTATAATAATCTGATTATATTATTGACTCAATTTTAGGCATTAGTCTAATTAGCTCCTTTGTATAATTATGCTCTGGGTTATTAAATAATTCCTCAGTATCTTTTGTTTCACACATACTGCCATTTTTAAGAACAATAATTCTATTACACATCTGTCTAATTACCGGAAGATCGTGACTTATAAATAACATTGTAAGATGAAGTTCATCTTGAATATCTTTTAATAAATTTAAAATTTGTGCCTGAATACTGACATCCAGTGCAGATGTCGGTTCGTCACAAATTAATAAGCGTGGTCTTGTGGCTAAAGCTCTAGCAATTGATATTCTCTGCCTTTGCCCTCCAGAAAATTCGTGCGGGTATCGATCTAATGATTGTCTTGTCATACCTACAATATCAATCAAATCATAAACGTTTTGAATAAGTTGAACTTTACTAATATTTTTTTGAAAAAACTTAATTGGCTCAGATATTATATCTCTTACTTTAAATCTTGGATTTAATGATGAATAAGGGTCTTGAAATATCATTTGGATTTGCCCTCTACTCTTATCTATTTGATATTTTTTCTTTGAATTATACAACGGCAGATCATTATAATATATTTCCCCATTATTAGGCTTAACTAAACCAGTAATAATTTTAGCAATAGTTGATTTGCCTGAACCTGACTCACCTACTAATCCAAGGGTTTCTCCTTCGAATAATTCAAACGATACGTTATCAACTGCTTTCACTGCCTTGTTATTTTTATTATCTTTTGATCCAAAAGAAATCTTACTTCCAAGCGATTTATCATCAAATATTTTAGTAATATTACTTAATTTTAATAATTTTTGATTCGTGTTTTCTCTTATCCCCCATGATTTGATTATATTTTTAGTTAAATTTTTTGAATCGGATGTAATTTCTTTTCCATCAGGACTAATTAATTTGAATCTATCAATTTTTTTATTTGTTGGAGGAACAGAAATTACTAGACTTTTAGCTTCATTAGATTTTGGATTAGTTAGGAGCTCCTTAGTATCACCCTGTTCAACAATTAGACCATGTCTCATAACAATTACTTTGTTAGTTGTCTCAGCAATAACACCCATATCGTGTGTGATAATAATAACACCAAGATTTCTTCTTTTGGTTAGATCTTTTAGTAATTCTAAAATTTGATATTGAATGCTTACATCTAAAGCAGTAGTGGGCTCGTCAGCTATTATTAAATCAGGCTCACAACTTATTGCCAAAGCTATAACAACTCTTTGACGCATACCACCACTGAATTGATGTGGATAATCTTCAATTCTTTTTTCAGCATTTTCTATTCCAACCTCTTTTAATAATTGAATGGATTTTTTTAGTGCATCTTTATAACTTAAACTTAAGTGAGTTTGTATAGTCTCAATTAGTTGATCTTTTATTTTAAAAAGAGGATTTAAAGATGTTTGAGGATCTTGAAAAACAAATCCAATTTTTTTTCCTCGAAATTTTTGAATGATATCATCGTTTTCTCTTAATTCATCATTATCTATTTTTATTGATCCATCTGTTATCTCCCCTGGAGGATCAATTAAATCTATAATGGCATTTGCAATAGTTGATTTGCCTGAACCTGACTCACCTACTATGCCTAATATCTCACCTCTTTCCAATTTAAATTCCACATTTTTACTAGCTACAATTGTTTCTTTTCTTGTAGGGTAGCTTATGTTTAAATTTTTAACTTCTAAAAAACTCATCTTTTTTTCAATTTTGGATTAAGAGCATCTCTCATCCAATCTCCTAAAAGATTTATAGATAAAGCTAGTACAATTAAAAAAATTGCTGGGAAAAATGTAATCCACCATTCACCAGAAAATAAAAAATTATTTCCAAATCTTATAAGGGTTCCTAAAGATGGTGTAGTTGGTGGAACTCCAACTCCTAAAAAACTTAATGTTGACTCTGTAATAATTGCCAAAGCTAGTCCAATGGTTGCAATTACCAAGATTGGCCTTAGTATATTTGGTAGAATATGTTTAAACATAATTAAGATATTAGATAAACCTATAATTCTTGAAGCAGATACATATTCTTTATTTTTCTCAACTAATGTAGATGCTCTTGATACCCTCGCAAATTGAGGCCACTCAGATATTCCTATAGCAAAAATTAAAACGTATATTGCCATTTCATCATGCATTGATTGCGAAATAATTGCTCTTGCTATTCCATCTACTAATAAAGCCATTAAAATACTTGGAATTGTTAATTGTACATCTGTTAGTCTCATAACAACGATTTCGTATCTTCCACCAATATAACCAGCTGTGATTCCTAAAAAAACTCCAAGTATCATTGCAAAAATTATAGATGCGAAACCAACTATTAATGAAATTCTAGAACCATAAATCATAGTAGAAAACATATCTCTACCTTGTTGATCTGTCCCTAATATAAAACTTGAAGTACCACCATCAGACCATACAGGTGGAGTAAATGCATCCATTAATGAAACTGAAGCTGGATCAAAGGGATTATAAGGCGCAACAATATCTGCAAAAACTGAACAAATTAAGATAATAAAAAAAATAGTAGAAGATATAACTGCTATCTTTGAATTGAAAAAGCTGTAACCAATATCTGTATCATATATTTTATTATAGGTTTTTAATAACATTTTAACTTGTTTCTTCTTTCAATCTAATTCTTGGATCAATAAAATAGTAAGTAATATCAACAATAAAATTTATCATTACAAAAATAAAAGCAACCATAATCATGTATGCTGACATAATTGGTATATCTACAAAATATACTGCCTTGATAAATAATGAGCCCATTCCAGGCCATTGAAATACAGTCTCTGTAATAATTGAGAAAGCAATTAACGTACCAATATTAATACCTGTGATAGTGATAACTGGGATCAATCCATTTTTAAGAGCATGTTTATAGTTAACAATATTTCTTTTAATTCCTCTTGCTTTTGCAAATTTTATATAATCAGTTTGAAGAATTTCCATCATTTCTGCACGAACCAATCTAATGACATAGGTCATTTGAAATAAACTTAGAGTTACTGATGGAAGTATTAATGCTTTTAATCCAGAAGTGGTAAGAAAACCTGTTGTCCAAAAACCTAGCTGTGTAACCTCACCTCTTCCAAATGATGGTAAAACTCCTAATATTACAGAAAATAAATAAATTAACATTATGCCTATTATAAAAGTTGGAAGAGAAACTCCTGCAAGAGATATTACAAGTATAATATTGGAAACAAAGCTATCTCTGTGAATACCAGTATAAACTCCTAGAATTACTCCTGATATAATTGCTATTAATGCAGATACAAATACTAATTCTAAGGTAGCGGGCATTCGCTCAGCAATTAAATCTGATACTTCTCTTTTTAATTGATAGGAGATTCCAAAATCACCCTTAATAACATTTCCTAGAAATCTTGAAAACTGAACATAAACAGGATCATTTAATCCTAAAACTTCTCTAACTTCAGCTCTTCTTTCATCAGATGCATCTTCACCTGTCATACTATTTACGGGATCTCCTACAAAATTAAATAAAGAAAAAGAAACAAAAGCAACAACAATCATTACAAGAATAGATTGTATTAATCTTTTGAAAAAGTAACTGAACATGAGGTAATTTTCTGGCCAGTAAACTGGCCAGAAAAATAGATTTTTAGTTTACGTTAGCAAATCTAAATAATGGTTCGTTGTTCATTCTAATTGGAACATCGAC
>CEUM01065413.1_pt1 | contig 13423 bp, 9 predicted proteins | sample 356421 | NCBI WGS metagenome assembly CEUM01 (sample SAMEA2622716, study PRJEB7988) | marine metagenome | biome: marine biome (ENVO:00000447); feature: surface water layer (ENVO:00002042); material: "saline water (ENVO:00002010), including plankton (ENVO:xxxxxxxx)" | depth 5 m | reverse complement strand
TTGGATGATGCGGCCTTGACGTTGTGGCTCAACAAACTCATCGAGGAGGGTGAAGCCATTGACATTGCATCCGGAACGGCTTGGTTAGAAGACCTTCAATTGAAGAACCCGGACTATTATGAAAATGAAATGAAAAAACACCGAAAGAAGGTTCGACAAAGCAAAGTTGAGGAGGACGGAGCGATTTCATGGCTCAGTGGAAATGCACGCAGTTCCATTGATGCGCTGAAGGCAGCCAACATTGGCCTCATCATTTTGGATGAATGCCATCACCTTACCGAACATTGGGGACAGGTGCTCGCCGAGTTGTGCCAAGAACTCAACCATCCCGTCGTCCTTGGATTGACAGCAACGCCTCCTGACGAAGAAAAAGCCGGCGTGGAACACTACACGGCGTTGTTAGGAGACATTGACTACGAAGTACCAACACCAGCCTTGGTTCGGGACTCAAACCTTGCCCCCTACCAAGACTTGGCTTATTTTGTCCGGCCCACAGCCAAGGAGTTGGCCTACATTGCAGAGGCTGACGAATCGTTCCTCAAGGTGGTGGCAGACATCTCTCAACCCCTCGAGGGTGAAGGTCGTGCGCTCTGTTTCCCCGATTGGTTGAGCGATACACTCGAACATCGTCGAATTCCTGGAAGGGACGACCTGTCCTATCGAGCGTTTCACAAGGCACTCCCTGCGTTCTCGAATGCAGCCCGTGCCTACTTGAGCTTGAAGGGCCATGGCTTACCTGCAGGCGTTCCAACATCTGCGGTTGGTTATGGTGAATTCACAGAAACGACGCCGCTGGTGCTGTTGTTGCGACCGTTACTTGACCGGTACGTCCGTTTTGGGTTGTTGAGATCAACCCATCCTGATGACCAACGGTTGGCCGATGAAGTTTCGCGCCGATTTCAATTGTTGGGCTATCAAATCACATCGAGTGGTGCACGACCCTGCGCATCGCCCGTGGGTCGGATTTTGGCCTATGCAAATGGAAAAACGAAGGCGTTGTCCGAAATCCTCTCGGTTGAATATCATGAACTGGGTGACCGGATACGCTGTGTTGTTGTCACGGATTTTGAGAAAACATCCTCGACGGCGGTGGTGGACGAGGTTCACGACGACGAAGCAGGCGGCGCCATTGGAGTGTTCAAGTCCTTGGTGGACTGCGATGTTGGCGACAAGCTGGATCCTGTGTTGATGACAGGAAGCACGTTGCTGGTCGACGACGATTTGTCGGAGCGCTTCCTCAAGCGCGCAAGGGATTGGGTTGAGCAGCGAGGTCTTTCCATCGAATTCCGAGATGAAGCCATGGGTCGTTTTCATCACCTCCATGGGTCAGGAAAGGATTGGGCGCCCAGGCATTACTCCACAATGGTGACCGAATTCTTCCAAGAAGGGTTGACCAAGTGCCTGATCGGAACCAGAGGCTTGTTGGGTGAGGGTTGGGATGCCTCCCGTATCAACGTCCTGATCGACCTCACGACCGTCACAACCAGCATGAGCATCAATCAACTGCGAGGTCGTTCGATGAGGTTGGACAAGTTGTGGCCTGAAAAAGTTGCCAACAACTGGGATGTTGTTTGCCTCGCTGAAGAATTCATCAAGGGGTTCGACGACTACGAGCGATTTGAACGGAAGCACAAAAATCTCTACGGCGTTTGCGACGACGGTTCCATCGAGAAGGGCGTTGGCCATGTTCATGCCGCGTTTACGGAACTTCAACCCGAGGCTGTCAATGAAGGCATGGGAGTCATCAACCAGGAAATGCTTCAGCGTGCTAGGCGACGTTCATCTTCGCGTGAACTTTGGGGTATTGGTCAACCGTTCTCAGCGACGGCCCAGAAGAGCCTTGAGTTCAAGCCTACCTCGCCTCTGGGTGGATCACAATTTACATTCGGCAGGATCAAAGAACGCTGGACGGAAGCCTCGTTGAATCAAGCCATCATTCAAGCCGTCGGCAATGCCATGTTGGATGTTGGTCTGCTACCACGCCATGCAAAGCTCGGTGGAGGTGAACGTGGTGGAGGTTGGTTCAGGTACTATATAGAACGCTGCAATGAAGAGGAGACGGCCCTGTTTGCGACAGCCATCAGCGAAATTTTCGGACCACTGGATGATGCCCGATACCTCATCAGTCGTTCAGCCCGGTTCTTCGATGACACCTTCCTTTCAAAACTCCTCCCCGAGGTGCTGGCGAAGTACGTAAGAAAGGAGCGAAGGGAAGTCGTCATGTTCTATCGCGTGCCATCTTGTCTGGCCAAGCATAAAGACGACGCAGCACGGTTTGAGAAGTACTGGAACGCTTTGGTCAGTCCGGGTGAGGTTCTCTACGCTCACGGAAAGGATGGGAAAAACGCCATGGCGTTTGCGAAAGCGAGCGGGATGGTCAGTCAAACCGTCCAGCACGTCAAGGACGTGTACCTCTGATCAGCGCAAGCCTGCTGCTTTGAGGGATTCGAGCAACACTGCACCGAGTTCCGACGGGTCCTTTGCACAGGCGATACCAGCGGCCTCGAAGGCGGCAAACTTCTCCTCAGCCGTTCCTTTGCCACCGGAGATGATGGCCCCGGCGTGCCCCATGCGCTTGCCGGGTGGTGCGGTGGCACCTGCGACGAAGCCAACGATGGGCTTGGTGACGTTTTCAGCAGCCCACGCGGCCGCTTCCTGTTCGGCGTTGCCGCCGATTTCACCGATCATCACGATGGCTTCTGTTTGGTCGTCAGCCTGGAAGGCGGCGAGGCATTCGATGAAGCCGGTGCCGTTGACAGGGTCACCGCCAATGCCGACGCAGGTGGATTGACCTTCGTCAATGCTCATCGTTTGGGCGACGGCTTCGTAGGTGAGGGTGCCGGATTTTGACACGATGCCAATGCGGCCCTTGGCGTGAATGTGGCCGGGCATGATGCCGATCTTTGCACCACCGTTCTCGCCGGGCGTGATGATGCCGGGGCAGTTGGGCCCAATCAGACGAACGCCGGGTCGGTTCTCGACAAAGGCGACGGCCTTGACCATGTCCAGGGTAGGGATGCCTTCGGTGATGCAGACCACAACGCCCTCGCCCTTGACGGTGTCAAAGGCATCGGCCGCTTCCATGATGGCTTCGGCGGCAAAGGGCGGCGGGACATAGATGACGGTGGCGTCAGCGTCGGTGGCTTCGATGGCCTCGAACATGGAGTTCCACACGGGAAACGGTTTGCCCTGGAGGTCAACGGTTTGGCCACCCTTGCCGGGGGTGCAACCGCCGACGATGTTGGTCCCGTACTCGACCATCTTGTCAGCGTGGAACATGCCTTGCTTGCCGGTGATGCCCTGCACGAGGACCTTTGCGTCTTCTTCAATCCAAATCGCCATCAGTTTCCACCTCCAATCAGGTTCACAATTTTCTGCGCCCCTTCGGCGAGGTCGTCGGCGGGGTGAATGTTGAGGGTCGACTCGGCCAAGATGGCCTTGCCCTCGTCGACGTTGGTGCCAGCGAGGCGGACCACCAGTGGGACATCGAGGGAGAGGGCCTCGGTTGCTGCGATAACGCCACGTGCGATGATGTCGCAGCGCATGATGCCGCCGAAGATGTTGACGAGGATACCCTTCACGTTGGGGTCCTCAAGAATGATGGAGAAGGCGGTCTTGACCTGCTCTTCGTTCGCTCCGCCGCCGACGTCAAGGAAGTTGGCTGGCTCGCCACCGTACAGCTTGATGACGTCCATGGTGGCCATGGCAAGGCCGGCGCCGTTGACCAAACAGCCGATGTTTCCGTCGAGTTTGACGTAGGACAGGCCGGTTTCCTTGGCTCGAATTTCCACCTCTTCTTCCTCGGACAAGTCGCGCAGGTCGTCCCAGTTCTTGTGGCGGAACTCAGCGTTTTCATCAAAGGAAACTTTGGCGTCGAGGGCCACGATCTCGTCGTCAGCGGTGCGAACCAGCGGGTTGATCTCCAGCATGGCGCAGTCGCTGGAGACAAACATGCCGTACATCGACGTCAACGCCTTGGCGAAGGCCTTGTGGGCGGCGCCGGTGAGGCCGAGTGCCAGTCCCAGGTCGCGCTTTTGGTAGCCCATCAGGCCGGCGTTCGGGTCCACTGAAATTTTGTGAATCTTCTCGGGCGTGGTCTCAGCCACGTGTTCGATGTCCATGCCACCCTCGGTGGAGGCCATGATGAGAACGGATTTGTTTTCACGGTCGACGAGAATGGCGAGGTAGTATTCGTGAGCGATGTCGCAACCGGATTCGACGTAGAGGTTTCGAACGAGTTTTCCTTCCTCCCCGGTTTGGATGGTCACCAGGATGTTGCCGAGGATGTTGGTGGCGTAGGTTTGCACTTCGTCTTTTGAGAAGGCGATTTTGACACCACCCTCCATCACGAGGTCGCCGGAATCGGGTGCGTAGAGGTTGCCTTTTCCGCGACCACCGGCGTGGATTTGTGATTTCACGGCGACGACCTTGGAGCCAAGGTGGTCGTAGGCTGCCACGGCCTGGTCAACCGTGGTGCAGTGAACGCCCTCGAGCACGGGGACACCGTGCTGCTTGAGCAGTGCTTTTCCTTGGTACTCGTGAATGTTCATGGTGCTCTCCAAACGCTTGGACTGAAAGACCGTCTTTCAATACTTTGGAGGCGCAGGTAGCGTGGTGGATTTGGCGAGGTGTTGATAACATAGGCCCAAGAGGCGGGGCCATGCAGGTCGTGGTGTTGGCGGGTGGCGTTGGTTCTCGCCTGCGCCCGTGGACCAACAGCATCCCTAAGCCCCTGCTGCCGGTGCTTGACCAAACGCTGCTCGAACACGTGGTGAGTTCCCTCCCTGTGGACATGGTTGACGAAGTGGTGGTGGCTGGCGGCTACAAAGTGGACCAAATCAAGGCCTATTTCGAGGCCGCAGACGCACCCTTTGACGTCAGAATTGTCCCTGAGGACGAACCGCTGGGCACGGGAGGAGCACTCGGCAACTGCCGTGATGTCGTGAGCGGAACCTTTGCCTGTTTCAACGGCGACATCATCTCGTCGCTTGATGCATCATCGTTGTTGAGCATGCACCGCACCAACGGCTCGGTCGGGACCCTCGGGCTGTGGGAGGTGGAGGACCCCACCCGCTTCGGCATCGTCGGTCTTGACGAGGGCAACAGGATCACCCGCTTCAAAGAAAAGCCAGCCCCTGAGGAAGTGTTTTCCAACCTCATCAACGCTGGTTCCTACATCTTCAACGATGATGTCTTTGATTGGATGCCGCAGGGTCGGCACTCCATTGAGCGTGACGTTTTCCCAAAATTGGCTGCTGAAGGCTTGTTGAGCGGGTTGCCGTTCGAAGGTTACTTCATCGACGCCGGCACGCCCGAAGCCTGGAACCTCGCCGTGAAGGCCTCCATTCAAAACGGCCGATTCAAATCAGGTTTTCTTCACGGTTCTGCCCCGTCGTGGTTCGCCTCCAAAGCAGCCTTGGAGGGAACAACGCCGTTTTCCATCGTCACGGACAGCATGGTGGCCGATGGATGTTCCATTGGGGCTTCGGATGTCTTCATGTCCACGTTGCTCAAGGGGGCACGTATCGCCGATGAATCTCGTCTCAGCTCGTGTCTGGTCGGCGAGGGTGCGGTTGTGGGCAGAGGGTGCGAACTTGACAGCGTGGTGATAGACCACGGTGCTGAGGTGCCCGACAGAACGGTGCAAAAAGGTGGCACTTGGCCCGAACAAGCATGAAATCTGCTAAATGCAAGTGGCCACCTCGCCAACGCATGGACCAACCCATGATCGTTGTGAATTTCAAAACCTACGCCTCAGCCTCGGGTGAATCAGCAGAAGCGCTGTTAGCGGCCATGGAGGCCCACGCCGACGGACCCGCCACCTTGGTTGCCGTTGCTTCAGCGTTTGACCTTGCCACGCTGGCGAGTCAAGCCAATCATGTGGAAGTGTGGTCTCAGCACCTCGACCCGGTGGGTCAGGGCGGCTTCACCGGCTGGTTGGAACCGCAAACTGCTCTTCATCGCGGCGCCAAGGGGTCCATCATCAACCACGCCGAGCACAAGGTCGAACTCGACCACGTCCGCTCGTTGTTCGAGATGCTCCCCGAGGGTTTTCCCGTGTGTGCCTGCGCAGCCGATGTGGAGGAAGCCAAGGCGCTGGCGGCTCTCAATCCAACCTACATCGCCGTCGAACCTCCCGAACTCATCGGCGGCGACATCTCCGTCACCACCGCTGACCCCGCCATCGTCAGCGATACCGTGGCTGCTGTCAAGGCCGTGAACCCAAACGTGCGCGTGCTGTGCGGTGCCGGCGTGAAGAACGGGCAAGACGTGGCCAAGGCCCTTGAGCTGGGTGCTGAAGGTGTCCTGCTGGCCAGCGGTGTCACCAAAGCCAGCGATGTTCACGCTGTGTTGGCCGATTTGGTCGGCTCCCTGTGAGACGGCTTCGCCTGAGCGTTCTCCTGCTCCCGCTTTGCCGTTGCCAGTCCGGTTTCGGCTGGACACCCTCTCCGATGCTGACAGCCATCGCAGTGGCTTGAATGGGACGCAAGGGGGAGGCTCATCAGTGTCGGGTCGGCGTTCGCCCAACGGGAAAGCCAGGTCATTTCTTGGACATCATGACGGGCTAAAGCGAGGGCTTGCTTAAGCGATTGAGAGGAGACCTCGAGATGATGTTCTCTCCAGCGGGTTCCTCTCCATGCGACCACGTTCAATCGGAAGGCGTTGATGTCGTCCGGGAACCCCGGTTGATTCATGGCCCAGTGGACAGCGAGCAAGTGTTCGAGTTGCTGACCCAGCGGATTCCTGGCTGGCGTTCGAAATTGAAGGCGAACGAGGGTCCACCGGTTTTGATGAAAGACGGCCAGGTCGGGTGCTGCATAGAGTTCCATGCCCCCTACCTGTGTTGGTTCCCTTCGCTCAAAGAACGCCCATCGACGAGGTTCTCCCTCAATCAGCGGCCGTAGGGCGCGTACACCATCGAGCAAGCGAAGTTGCTGGACGGCCCGCTCGATGTTTTGTCTCCGGAGAAGCATGGGAACGCCGATGTCGTGTTCTGCTAAGGCGTCGTTGGCCAACCTCGTCAACACCTTGGTTGTGTAGGCCTTGGTCCACACCTTCCGCTCATACAGATCACTTGTTTTCTTGGCCCACGCAGACCTCATCGCTCGCAACATCACCTCATCCAGGTTCTTCGGAGGACGGCCTCCTGCTCGTCGACCACGAATCGAATGGTGACTTGGTTGCCCATAGGTCAACGCCCAAGCTCTCGGGCAAGCGTTCATCAGTCGGGCGCTGGTTTGACTCCAGTGTGGTCGGAAGGTGTTCATGGCGTTGACCATCGTGGTCAACCTACATCATGCTCGTGGTTAGACGACGCCGAGTTCCAAGACGTTGAGCGTGGCGTTGACGGCCATCCACAGTGCCATGGGGGTGAGGATCCACCCCACGAACTGGGCGAAGACTTCGCCGCCGAACTTTCCGAAGAGGCGGGAGAACGGGCCACCCCATGATGAAACGATGCGCAACAGCAACACAACGAAGCCGCCGCTGAAGAGGAAGAGGAGCAAGAAGAACAAGGCCATGCTGATGCCGCTTCCACCTGCCAACACGGACGAACCAACGGCCTGGGTGAACAAATTGGGGAAGGCCAGCCATCCAAACCAGCCCATCCAGATGCCGAGCAACACATCACGGTCCATGTCCACGGGGTCCCGCCAATCTCGGAAGGCCTTCGGGAAACTGAGATGGAGCAAGCGACCCAGAAGGTCCGCTTCGTAGGGCGCTCCACGGCGAGCGGTGAAGAAACACATCTCGAGCATCCAAACCATCATCGCAATGTCCAGCAGGAACCGAACGGTCATGCCGACAGGGAGCAGGGTGAGCAGAAGGGCGGGGAGGTTGACCAGCAGGATGCCGGTCGCGCCTGCGATCACAATGGAGCCCCAAAGCAGCCCGGGCGGGAGCGGCTCTTCAGGAGCCGTCCACTCGTTTCGAGGAAGGGCGAGCAAGAACAGGAACAACCCGGGGCCGAGCAGCAGACCGAAGTACGAGCCGAAGGAGTTGGGTCCGCCGCTCTTGATGGCGTCCACGGATTCAACGATGTCCAGCATGGCGGCTGAGGAGGCTTGCGAGAACGTGACGTGCATGCCAGGGTCCACGACGACCACGGCATCGGAGGCGCCGGTCGGGAGGCTCTTCGCAAAGACTCCCTTCTTATCGAGGTACACGCTCCACGTGGCGTTGGTGGCAGAGGCCAAGGAAGTGACATCGGTCATCATCGCATCTTCGCCCGTAACGATGTGGACCACTTCGACGCGGTCGCCCAGTTGGTCGATGGAACGATTGAACTCATTCGCCTGGGTGAGGATTTGCTCCGAACCGGGCAGCACAAGACCGATGATCAGCGCTTCATTGCCGGCGAGCAATTCACTGATGGAGACGGTAGAGCCGTCGGCTTTGGTCAGGTCAGCATCCAAAATTTTGGTGTTGTCAAGAATGACCGCGTCGGCGCCTAAATTGGGTTGGTCAAAGACGGTGGGGAGGGTGAGCAAGGCCAGAGCGACCAGTGCACCAAGAATGGGTGCAGGCAGCAACAATCCGCTTCGGAAAGCGTTTACCACATAGCCCAGCAAGGCCATGACGGTGGTCAGGGTCAACCACAAGCCTGCACTGGCAAAGCCGTCGTCTTCGGGAAGCACCTCAAAGCGAAGGATGCCCTCAGCGTGGCAGTCACTGTTCAGGTCGCCAGCGATGGTGCGCAGGCAGAACTGGAGGTTCATCTCGCCGACAGGCAGCGGTTTGGCGCCCGACCAGGTGTAGACGGTGTTGTTGCCGCCCAAGTCCCGCGTCATGCGAATGCGTCCAGCGCTGGTTTCGACAAGGTATTCACCGTCCCGCACGGATTTGTCGGTCGGGAGGAGCGGGCCCCAAATCTCCCACTTTTCGTCTCGCAGGTCCTCAAGGCCCCAAGGCAGTCGGTGCTCAAGTTCAACGTGGGCGAGACGTGCAGCGTCCACGAGGATGCGTGCTTCGGGCTCATAGAGCACACCTTCGATGATGACGCCGCCGCTGTTCTGTTCAAACCCACCCCACTGGACCCTGGCCTGTGTCCCGAGGCATCGGTGTTCGACGGACACGCTGAGCGTGATGCTTTTGCCGGGTGCCAAGCTCAGGGTGACGTTTTGCTTCTCGCCGGAGAAATTCATGGCGTCGCCCTCTGCCGAGGTGTCCAGTGTTTGTGTAACCTCGGTCGAGTAGATTTCTCCGCTGTCGTCACTCACGCTGTAGGTGAGCGTTGTGCTGGAATCTGTCCATGTCTGTCGAGTGCACGACTGTGGTCCGCCGCCGCCTTCGATGATGGCCGAGAAATACACGCTCATGAAGACCTGAGCCTCAACGGGCTGCTCCACCGGGGGGCTTTGCAGGGTAAAGACGGGGACTGGGCCGTTGGTCGGGCCCACGGTGAAGCCACCCACGGCCGAGTCGGTTTGCTCTCGCTGGAGCACGGCCTCTTCGACATCGCTGCCCTCAACAAACAATCGTTCGAGCGGGGAGATGTTCCATTCGACAAACCCCGGCTCGTAAGTAGAGTCGGTGTTGGCCGAAACCATGCCCGACAAGCCGACGCAAAGCAGCAAGCACAGGGTCCCAATGGCCCACGCTTGACGCCCCATGCCACGACCAAGCGGTGTCGGTTCAAGAAGCCAATGCCCCGTTGGCATCTCAGAGGATGCCGAGGTAAAGCGACATCAGGAGGACGCCGCCGGTGATGGCGGAAGCGTTCACCGCCCCCTTGCTCATGTAGCCTCGATTCTCAAGCAGCGCGCCGAGATAACTGTCGATTTGACAACCCAGCCAGCCGATGACGGCCAACACGGTGAGGAATTCCAAACCGTTGGTGGAAGCGCTGTCGGTGGTGGTGGTCCACCACGCCATGAAGGTGAGCACCGCTACGACGGTTGAGCCGACGGCGGCTGCCAGCTGGCCGTTGGGTGAAAAGCCGCCGTTCTCGCCCTGTTCACAAGGCTTGAGGGTCGTGATCATGCGGACACGTGGGTCCAAGCAGCCGATTTCACTGGCGAAGGTGTCGGATGCTGCGACGGCCACGGCAGCGCCGAACACCCACACGACCGTGTCCCAATCATCGGCCATGTAGGCGTAAATGCAGATCAAGCCGGGAATCGCACCGTTGGCCACGACGTTGGTCCAGCCTCGGTGTCCGTCGCTGGATTCGCTCAGACCCAAGGCTTTCTTCTCGTCAAATCGCCATTTGGTGGCTTTGTGTGAACTCAACAAGAAACCGAGGAGGATGAGCAGCCACGTCCAATGGCCCAGGCCACCAACCACAAGTCCGAGGATGGCCGCTGCATTGGCCCCTTTGGTGTCAAGCATCTTGGCTCGCGAGGACATCACGAGCAGCGCCAGCACCAACCCTACCGTCACCACGAGGTTTCCAGTGTTTGGTCCGCTGGAAAAGACATCCATGGTCGGCACCTTCACGGTTGATGGACAAAAGGTCCACCCTCTCGCACCGAGACATGGTTTTTGAAGACCGCACCCTGTTATGACCGCTTACCCTCATTCTTTGGCGCTAAGGACGATGGTTGGTAACCATCGAAGGATGCAGAACCAGAGCCCAAGCACCATCACCGCCAACCATGCCAACTGGAGGAGAACGGCGAGCAGGGTCTCACTGTCGGCCAGGAGCAATCCCACGCCCCACGATGAACCGTTCCACAGTGCGTGGCCGAGGATGGCAAGTCCAATGCCTGCTCCCAGGGTGGTCGGCATGGGCCAAGCGTGTCGTTGATGACGACCCAGCAACTTGACGATGGCTTGGGACGGAAGGGTGGTCCAACTCGATTGAGCAACACCTCGGCCCTGCTTGTCGTACAATACCCACTGTGCTTCGGCGTCCTCGGACAAGTAAGCCGTTCCTGACAACGTTGGGACAGTGTTGCCACGGCTCAGCCAGCAACCGATGGCATAACCGCTCAGGCCCGTCCACATGGCGTGTCCGGGAATGGAACTGAGACCACGAAGGCTCGCCGTGAAGAAGTACGCGATGCTGCTGTAATCACTGGCCAGTGCCATCATGATGTAGCTGGCATTTTCCAACAGTGCAAATCCCAATCCGACGGTCGAACCGACGTAGAACCCGTGTTTCGGTGAGACGATGAGATGACTGAGCGCAAACACGGCGAGGGCTTTGGACAACTCCTCGCCCACCGGTGCAGAAACGAACAAGATCAGCCCTTCGCCGAGGGTCCCCGTCTGGAACGCATTCAGTCCGACCGCACCGACCAAAATCGGCGAGAATAAACTGTTGATGATGATCGCTGGAACTGCTGAGAGCATGCCGGCTACCAGCATCCATTCAGCGTCTCGGCGAGAAATATGGATGCCAAAATGCCGGCTCGTGATGGACCACCAGGCAAACACGGGGGTTGAAAAGCCGATGAGCCAAGCCGGCAAGACCACGGCGAGGGCCAACAGAAGTGTCAATGCATTGGCACCAACGACGGTCAGTGGCAACAGGCATGCGGTGGAGACGGCCACCCCCAACACGAACAACAACCAGAGATGGGCCGGGCGTGGCATCTCCAAGGGAGCTGTTGAGCGAAACAGGTGGTGTTGCACCGTGGTTGTCTGGGGCGATCTGACGACCAAACCACCCGAAAGGGCATGCATGTTCCGTCCGTTTTCGGCCGGATAGGCCTGAACGGTGTGGGTTAACTTGGGTCGTCGAAGGTAGAAGAACAGCAGCAAAAACGGCGAGAGGCAAATGCCTCCAAGGAAGGTCAGCAAAGGGTCAAGGGGGCCCAAGGTCCCGTTCATGTCACCGTCGATGAAACCGGCCACGACCACCACGGCCAACTGGGTGATGAAGAAGCAAACGATGACCAAGCCGACCATGGAGCGGACCGTTTGCCACGGGGTTGAGGCTCGCCACACCGTCAACCGCTCCGGCACCGGCGTGAGTGGAACTTGCTGCAAAGGATGGGGAATCACCGATTGCATGGGTTCACCTGAGAGTGGGTACCCGCTCAGTTCGCCCATCAATCGTCACTGAAAAACAGCATTCGGCAGAGGCCATCATCATTGCAGGTAGCATATGCTACGCGGTTCTCCTTCATCAACGGTTTGAAGGAAAAAACGGCCGTTCAAATACACAGGTCAGTGATTACAGCCCATGTCGTGGCTTCAGGCTGCCTTCGCTCCACGCCGAGACCACAAGGGCATGTCCACGCCAAGTTATGCTGCCCGGTGGTGGTTGCCGCTGTGCACCGCACTCTGTGCTGCATGGTCGTGGCAGGCCACCGACGGCTTCCTCGTGATGGCAGCCGCCCTCACCGTGATGCTGGCCACGCCGCTTCTAACCCTCGGTTGGTACCTCATCTCTCTGGTTTCGGCCCGAGTCCCCGCCCGGTACATCATCCCGCAGGCTGAGCGTGCGCACAAAGCTCGTCTTGAGCGAAAAGCCAAGGCGGCTCAGCAAGAATCGGTTTGATCAACCGAGGAAGCCGTAGGTCCAGTCGTGTGGCGGCGCAAACGTCTCCTTGATGGAACGGGGGCTGACCCAGCGCAACAAGTTGAGTGGACTGCCCGCCTTGTCGTTGGTTCCACTGCCACGTGCACCACCGAAGGGTTGCTGACCAACCACGGCGCCGGTTGGCTTGTCGTTGATGTAGAAGTTTCCAGCGCTGTAGCGAAGGGCCTTGACCGCCGTCTCGATGTGGCGGCGGTCGGTGGCAAAGATGGAGCCGGTCAACGCATATTCCGAGGTGGTGTCGCAGAGCTCCAAGGTGGCCTCGAAATCATCGTCTTCGTAGACGTGGACCGAAAGCACGGGGCCGAAGATTTCCTCGGCCATGGTCTCGCTTCTGGGGTCGTTGCAGACAATGGTGGTGGGCTGGATGAAGTAGCCCGTGCTGTCGTCGTACGTGCCGCCCGTGATGATGTCACAATTGGGGTTCGCAGCAGCACGGTCGATGTAGCCTGTGATGCTGTCGAAGGCTTTCTTGTCAATGACGGCGCCCAAGAAGTTGCTGAAATCGCTGACATCGCCGACGGTGATCTTGTTGACCTCGGCGATGTAATCGTCCTTGATGGCGTCCCACACCGAGCGGGGCACGTAGACACGGCTGGCCGCACTGCACTTCTGGCCTTGGAATTCAAACCCGCCACGAAGCATGGCGACCAGCAGGGCTTGACGGTCGCAATCGGGGTGAGCGACGATGAAGTCCTTCCCACCCGTTTCGCCAACGATGCGTGGGTAGGATTTGAGGTTCTCGAGGTTGTTGGCGACGTCTCGCCACATTTGGCGGAAGACGCGGGTGGAACCTGTGAAGTGAATACCTGCTAACTCGCGGTGCGCCAAGCAAATGTCGCCGACCACGGCTGCTCGTCCCGGGACGAAGTTGATGACGCCGCCAGGAAGGCCAGCGTCCATCATGAGGCGCATCAAGCGGTAGTTGGAAAC
>CEUM01020126.1_pt1 | contig 13440 bp, 2 predicted proteins | sample 356421 | NCBI WGS metagenome assembly CEUM01 (sample SAMEA2622716, study PRJEB7988) | marine metagenome | biome: marine biome (ENVO:00000447); feature: surface water layer (ENVO:00002042); material: "saline water (ENVO:00002010), including plankton (ENVO:xxxxxxxx)" | depth 5 m | reverse complement strand
CCCAGATCTTTCCACCCTAGATCATCTAACAAGAAAAATACGACATTCGGCCGCGGTTGGTCGGCTACAGCAATGGTCGGCCCAGCAAACAGGAGAGCGAGTAAACAAAGGGCAAGATTTCGAACGGCTAAACTCATATGTATTTCTCTAAACTCCTGTCGGTAGGTTTATCGTCGATTATAGCGACTTTCTGTTTTGAAACATCCTCTTGGATATGAGCCAGTTGGTCTGTAGAAAAGACTATAATCGGAATAAAAGTGTCCTAATATAACTGTTTACTTAATGACCCTTCCCTGCTTCTAAAAGGGCATGATTACTTTTAAGTTGAGATTGAATGATGACTAGAATTCTAACTTCACTAGCAGCCGTTTTATTGCTAGGAGCCATTTTTATGAATAACAGCGCCCACGCTGAAATATTTGAATTACGTATCTATACGACCAATGAAGGAAAGCTGGACGACCTACATGCTCGATTCCGTGATCACACCGTAAAATTGTTTGAAAAACATGGAATGACCAACATGGGGTACTGGGTACCCGAAGGTTCTAAAGACACATTAATCTATGTACTTAGCCATAAGAGTCGTGAGCACGCTGCCAAGTCATGGGACGGATTCCGCAATGACCCTGTCTGGCAAAAGGTTTTCAAAGCTTCACGTGTTGATGGTCCGCTTTTGTCTAAAGCACCAGAAGCAACCTTCTTAAAAGCCACCGACTACACTCCCAAGAAGAAATGGAAAAATGGAAAAGAAGGCGGATTCTTTGAATTGCGAATCTATCAGGCGGCCGAAGGTAAACTCGGAAAGCTTGATGCAAGATTCCGCGACCATACGATGGACTTGTTTGAAAAACATGGCATGAAAAATCTAGCTTATTGGCATGCGACGGACGAACCTCAGTCCAAGGATCACCTGTACTACATCATCTGGCACGAAAGCAAAGAGGCTGCTGCTACATCCTGGAAGGGCTTTATTGCTGACCCTAACTGGAAAGCGGCCGCCGCAGCTTCAGGGGTGGGACGATTGGCTAAACCGCCCATTTCTGTTTACATGAAAGCCACCGACTACTCTCAGATCAAGTAAACCGGGAGTCTTTTAGAACTGATTATGGGCTATGACGGGTAAACTAACGCATCGACAACAGTGAGTTTAGCCGCTACGCCGTCGTCCTTCGGACTATGGCGTATAAACTGCGGCCGACGAAGGAGGGCGACATCTGGGTCTAATCGTCTAATTGTCCAACTGCTGCGTCGATTTCTGCTGGCTTGAATCTTACACTGACGATCGAGTGTTTCTTTGAACCTGGGCGATACTTGATATACGTTGTGGCGACCATCGTGCCATCGGGCAGTCTCTCAAGGCCGGAGTAGCCGCAATCCGCACCGGCGTGACTATGCAGAAGTTTGACGCGACACTGTCCGGCTCGACCGTAACGAATATCGTCATACGTTCCCATCCACGCGATATAGTGACCGTACGTCGGACTACCCTCCGCTCGATCTCGAAACACCACGACCAGCCGCCCATCGTCGGTGAAACACGACACGTGACGGTCGCCGGTTAAGCTGGCTGGTAATTCACGAGCCGGCGACCATGTCGAGCCTTCGTTGTCACTGAACATCACTAGCGATTGAAAACGACGCGAATTCTCCCTCATGATGCAGGCGATCTGCGTGCCGTCGGGTGACCGAATCAGCTCAGGTTCACAGGGAACGGCTCCCTGTACTTCGCATACTTTCCGGTAATCCTTCCAGGTTAGCCCACCATCGGATGAAACGGCTTGCCAGACCGCATTGGGCATTTCATCACGCGGCGCATCTGTTGGTCCACGTTGCATCAGTAACAGGTGACGGCGACCATGATCGATGGGAATAATTGCTGTGTTGCCGCCGGGCTTGAAGAGGCCGGTTTCTTTCATCGGCGTCCAGGTCGTACCGCCGTCTTCCGACATTGCACTGTGATGTTTTCCACGTCCGGCAAAAACAAAAAGACGTTCGACTCCTTTCGAATTGCTTATACGAAAGATGCACGGACAGCTTGAAATCTGCCCCCAATTTTTCGGTGTTGTCAGCAGATCACTCCAGGTGAGACCGCCATCGACGCTCTTGATCAATGGTCCGCAGCGACCGCCATGACCGATCGACCATGTCGCAAACATTGTATTGCCATCCGCCATCAGTACGGTCGTGACCTGCCCGCGATATTCCGTTTCCGACCCAGCAGCAACAACCACCTGACGATGCGTTTCCTCTGAGATGTCGACCACCGGTATCGTTATATTTTTTAGCTTAGTCGGCAGAGGTGGCTTCGGGCCTTCGATCAGGTTTCCGGTTACGGCGAAATCATAAATCCGTAGCGTAGCTCGCCAGGGGCGGAGGCCGATCGTGCTTACCTGCTGTGGCTCGTATTCCGTCGTCCAAACCTGCTTACCGTCAATTTTGAACGTCAATTCGCTTGCGCGACGCGCAACTTCCAACTTGAATGGTTTTCCTGCTATGATGAATTCGTTAGGATCAGCAATCGCACGGCTTTTGCCAAACTGCGACCCTTGCACAAACATTCGCCCGTGAGAACCTTCGAAACCAAACTGGTTTCCGTCCAGCACGAGAGCCGCAGCAGTCTTATCTAGTTTTTCAAGACTAATGGTTGCCGCGACCGTGAAATCACCAGCGCCAATTCCGCAGCCCGCCGTTAGGTAGTGCATTCCCGTTGAGACGATGTATCCGTCACCGGAATTCCATTTGCCCGCGTCGACATACGCCGTCTCGATCTTCCCCGCAGTTACAATATTCGCGGTGGATCGCTCACTGGACTGCTGACTGGCTCCAGCCACCATGAAGCTCACGCCTATTAGCAGTGCCACAAGATACTTGTTCATGCAACGATTCCATTTGAATCTAGTCTTTTATGGGTAGGGTTAAAGATAGTATATGACAACAAAAAGCCTACCACCATCAAAGCCTTATGCCGAAACATTCGTTTCGATTCATCAGCCATGAGAAGATCACCTATATGGTCATTGAAGTGGCGAGTTCGACGAATTGATCATCCGTACTACATCATCTGGCATGCGAGCAAAGAGGCTGCTGCTACATCCTGGAAGGGCTTTATTGCTGACCCTGACTGGAAGGTGGCCGCTGCAGCTTCAGGGGTGGGACGATTGGCTAAGCCCCCTATTTCGGTCTACATGCAGTCGACAGATTACTCAAAGATCAAGTAACGGCCGTTGAGTAGCATCACTATTTAACTCTTGCCGCTCGATCTTACGGACGGCAAGAGTTTTTTAATGCGCCCGGTTGAGTCAGTCCTTTTTAGTACGCTTCCAAATTTAAGATTCACCGACTGCAACCGAATACTAGAACCTTCCAGGTAACAAGCGATTTAGGGAAGCTCGTTTACTAAATCATCTTCCTCAGGTGACATCTCATCAACATCTAAAATCTGACTAATATCACCAAAGAAGACATCCACCCCTTTAGACCATTCCTCTTCCGGCAGGTCGATCTCATAGCCGGAATCCAGACGCACCTGATCAACATCGCCATCATCGGTCAAATAATCGCCCCAGTTAGTATTAGCAAGCCGAGTTTCAACAGGTTCATCGTCAAATCGCCATCCATCATTTAGTACTCTCAAGAGGTCTAACTTTTGACGGGCAGACGGATCCGCACCTAATACATCTAATAGCGTGTCTTCCTCCGGCAGGATCAGATCGGAGCCATCATGGCTGAAGATATCGTCCGCACCGGCTCCTCCGATCAGAACATTGTTACCAATCACCCGCTCGCCAGCCTGATGTTCATAAAGATGATCAAGGTCATAGGCACGAAGATTATCAGCCGTACCGTTTGTAACACTAACTAGTAGATTATCGCCAGCGAGTCCTAGCCCCATTCCAACCACTTCTACCGACGGCGTTTCCGTTAAGGGGTCGCTGTCAAATCGTGAGAAGTCGATTTCAATTGCGTCGCGGAGAAGATCTCTGGCGTCGGTTAATTCCGTTGTACCGTAGATTGGTATTACTCGAGTTGTGGCCGGATTGAAATCAGCACCATCATTGTCAAATTCATAAAGCTGCCACTCAGGAGGAAGATCGAGGTCGACCACCAAAATCAAAGCTCCGTCTAATTCAGAAGCTGGATGAGTAACCTCCGAATCAAAATGAATAGCTTTACCGTTGGTGTCTTCTATCTCCCAGAAGCCTTCCGGCCCGGTTGTGATCGTATCATCTCCGGCGCCTGCATGGACGAAGTGATCACCGCCCCTGATAGCGGTAAAGGTATCCGCTTGTTGACCGCCGGTTAAGATATTGTCTGCTCCATTAGCCCAAATCCAGTTTTGACCGGTGGAAGTTCCAAGCACATTCTCAACAAAACGGCCATTCGAATCGTAGATATCGCCGCTTGTACTAATCTCTGTCTGAACATCATTAATAGAATGAATTGTGTCGAAGTCAACAATCGGCATTAATTCGCCGTGTAAACTGAGGACCTCTCTATAAGCAAGACCTGGGGACTTCATACCGACAGTCCCGGCCGCAACCGAAATATCGTCACCATCACAGTCCTCCAAATCCTCAGCAACATCTCCCTGAAGATTTACGTAAATACAATTACTCCCCAACGCTTCCAACTCAATCGTATCATTCCCGCCTGGAGTCAATTTTCCAGTACCTGGCGTCATCGATGCGCCTGCTTCAAAGATTCGGTTATCGGGACCGCTACTAAAATCTCCCTGAAGACGATACAAATCATCGCCGGCACCGCCAGCCACAAGATTCGTTTCGCCATTGGCACCGTGCATAACGATTTCATCTGCACCCGCTAACCCATAAACGACATCAGAGCCGTTCCCAGAGTCGATCAGATTGTCACCATCATTGCCGAAGATGATATCGTCACCACTACCTGTGATAACATTTTCAAATAAGCTATAGCCTTCTAAGTCAACCGACCCTATAGTTCCTGCCTCTGAACTATTCGTATCGTATAAACGAATCGCATATCCAACCCCAAACGGGTCCACGGCAGTAAATTCATTGAGAGAAATATTGGTCGGACTAAATCTGGCACTAAGATCCAAAGTATCAACACTAGGAATAACTTCGTTGGTTGCATCATCAATCGGATCAAATGATTCGATAATACCTACCTGAGTCGAATAATCCGATGGAACGATATATGTGTCATCGCCTTCCCCGCCATATACACGCAAACCGTCGGACCACCAATGCAGGCCGCCCCAGGGCAATGAATACATAAACCCTGCGTCAGCCGTATCCCACAACTCGATAGAATCGTTACCGCTGCCAGTCCTTAGTTCACCAATATTATCCATCCCCGCCACATTAATCGTTCGTTGCGTCCCCTGCACAATTGAACCCGCTCCACCGGCAACTACAACATCTTCCATCGTTTCTCTTATGTCGATTATGTTTGTTGAGAGGATAGAAGAACCGGATTCGAGAATCGTATCGGTTTCAAAAGCAACACCGTCATCCTCAAATTCATAGGTATCAGGACCAACAAGCCCCGCGAGAATATCATGGCCTGGCCCGCCAATAATTAGATTAGCGCGATCAGAACCGATTAGCACATCATCAAGTTCACTTCCAATCACATCATCGAAATCGGTTGCAGAGGCAGTCCCTGTCGCCGCGCCGGTTTGCAGATTAACCACCACACTTCCGCCCGGGAAGGCGGAGTAATCGAGGGTATTGAGTCCGCCATTACCATAAATCTCGCCGGCACCCAATGCGAATCCACCTGCATCCAGGAAGTGTACATAGTCATCACCCTGACTTCCTGACACAAATTCGACTTCTTCGAAAGTCATCATCGTACCGTCAGGGGATTCAGACGAACTACTGGTACCGTTCATCTGGTGAACAAAGTCAGCATCAAATCCGGAGAAATCGACCGCATCATTGCCTGCACCGCCATCCACCTGAATTTCACCACCGGCAGCTCCTGCATTAATAATAAAGGAGTCGTCGCCGGCTCGCCCATCGAAAATGGTGGTGCTGGAGATTACAGTCCCATCTGGAAGGGTCTTAACCTTTCCGCCACCAATAAAGGTTTGAGCATTTGCGTTACCGATCACACTGACATTCAGAACATCGCCGGTAATAAAGACCTCCAAATTGGGATCTAAAACAAAGTTACGTTTCAACAATCCACTATCGTCTAAATAGTGAGTATTGGTACCAAGTAGCGTGCTATTCAAATTTAAATCAATATTGCTTGAGTCGTTCAGGTCGGAAAGATCGAGCGTATCTTCGCCACCGGCTTCTACGATCGTATCGGTTTCATCTGTAGATGCAACGGGCTCCAGCGTCACACCGGTAATCCCGGTAATATCTGAAACCGTGTTATGAACTTCAAAGTTGTTATAGAACTTGTATGTATCATCTCCAGCTTTACCCACAAGCTGATCGCTTCCTAGATGGCCCACCAACACCTGGTCAATAACAATATCATTACCTATTAAATGGTCGTCTTCCGTACTCCCCACAATTCGTTCGATGATGTTTCCATCATTCCCGAATTTAATCGTCCTTGTTTTGTCGCCTGCGATTTCATGAATACTCGAGATACCCAAGGAGAGGTCCAGAGTAACGGATGGATCATTAAAATCAATTACATCGTCCCCATGGTAGCTGTACAACGTTTCAAAAGTGATCGTGTCATCACCTTCGTCGATATAATCGAAGACTGTATCCTCTTCATCCGCAGCTAGCCCCAGGGCCGTTCCAACGGTGGTGACGACCTGTTCGAAAACATAGGTGTCATTGCGAGACCCCGTACTGACAAACTTCTCAAAATCGGGATTGGTCTTATCAATCTCGTTGTCCCCATACACAGAGTCACTACCACCGAAGATGTGAATTTCATCATCTCCGTCAGGGACTCGCAGGATTGACTGGTTGTGGAAATCCAATCCACTTACCCTCGTCATACTATCCGAGAAATTTACAGAGTACGCATCTATAGGTTCTCGCTGTAGATAGTCGTCCTGCTGTACCTCACGAATATTAACGGTGTTTTGATCGATACCGGTGAGCGTATATCTGCCGTCACTAGCTGTCGTAGTGGAAACCTCCCCTTCATCCAAGACACCGTTATCGTTGGAATCCGCGTAGATCACAAATCCAGCTAATCCCTGTTCTTTATTCTCGTAATCACGTTTATGACCTTCAACGGTTAGCTCCGACACATTGCCAAAATCATAACTCCCTTTCACTTCGGAACCTACAATATTCACGATGTAGTTTCGTCCGCCTTTTTTGGCGTCGGGTGTCGGGAATGTCTGAGTCCACCCTGTTTTCAAGACTTCACGAATGAGATGCATTCCAGGAGGTACGTTGTCGAAAACATAAAGTCCCTCTTCATCAATCTCAGTATCAGGATTATCCGCCTGGGTAACAACGGTAGCGTCGACAACAAATGGGGAGCCTGTTCCGCCCCAGTCATAATCGATTTGTATTTCCCAGCCGTCCAGGCCTTTATCCAGACTGCCGTCAGCAGCAAATAAGCCTTCCAATTCAACATCTGAATCGTAACGCTTATAGCCATAGATTGTTCCAAGTTGATAGTTCCTGAAATCAAGATCGGTAACTATCGACCGATTTCCAAAGTCAACGTCATGTTTACCATTATCCGGACTATATACCGCCCAGCCGGCTGGTAGGATTTCACGAATAGTCACGGGATTACAAGGTAAGCCCGTGAGGGAGTAGAAACCGGTTTCATCTTTATCGGTTGCCGGATCATCAAAGGATGTAAGTGTTGCTGGTTCATTCGGATCATACTGACCATTACCATTGATATCTGCGTAGATCTGGACTCCGGGGATACCAACATCTCCATGAATACCAGTCTTTCGCCCATGGACTTCACAATCCTTATGATTTCCAAAATTAATGCCGGTCATATTCTGCCCGACTGCAAGCGTAACCGGATGCGCACTTTCAACAGGATAGATTCGGTCCCAACCTGGCTGCTGTATTTCTGACACATAATATTTTCCCGCAGCTAAATCACCGAACACATAATCACCATTGGCATCAGTGGTGGTAGTTCGGTCGACCTTACCATCACGACCGATATCAAGTTGGATTACCCATCCTTGCAGACGAGGTTCGCCTGCGTCCCAGATACCGTCAGCATCAACATCATTCCATTTTGTACCGGCAATACTACCGGTAGGGTCGTCGAGTTGATTTCCGAAATTAATTCCGACGACACTTTGACCAGTAGCCAAAGTAACCGGGTGAGCCGGCTCGAGTGGGAATGTGCGTTTCCAACCCTGCTTTTGATCTTCAGAGACCTGATACCGTCCTGCATCCAGACCGGTAAAACTATAGTTGCCTTCACTATTGGTCACGACAGTTTGGTCGACCGTTCCATTTTGACCAATATCCAACTGAATCGTCCAACCGGAAAGAGCAGGTTCGTTCTCATCCCACACACCGTCACCGTCAAGGTCATTCCATTTCGAACCGGAGATACTCCCGGAATCCTGAACGTTAACAAAATTAACATTCTCAATGCGAGAAACCGTACGCGTATCCAGATCGTGATGGCCGGTGGACGGCTCGGAAAGTGTCCATCCTGCTGGCACAACTTCTCGTATTTTGAGTGAATCATGACGCATGACATAGAGCTTGTAATCTCCGGTTTCATCAATTGCAGTTGTTGCAGGAACGTCATTCGCGGTCACTGCCATTGGCTCACCCGGATCACGATCACCATCGCTATTAAGGTCTGCATAAATAATGACACCGGCAACACCATTACCCGTGGATTTATCGGTTTTCTTTCCCGTAATCACAATCTGCTGGAAGTTACCAAAATTACGATCGCTGTATGTTTTACCGGGTGTAACAGAAACAGTATGCGAAACAGTTTCTGGTGCTGTTTGATGCCAGCCTTCCTGATGCACTTCAAAAATTCGGTGAGTCCCGGATGGCAGATTACTAAACTCGTAATAGCCACTCTCATTGGTAACCGTTGACAGGTCGTATCCCCCATCACCATCGGAACCCAGATCGATACGTATTTCCCAACCGCTAAGCCCCTTCTCATCGCCATCCCAGCGAGCATCAAGATTCTCGTCGCCCCACTTGTGCCCACTGACGGTAGCTCCTTCAACACTAAGGAAGTTAAGCTCGCCAAACAGATCATTTTCAGAGACGTCTAATAAGTATTCGCCGTTTGTCGGCGAACTGACTATCCATCCCTGCGGTGCTGCTACCCGAATTCCGAGTTCGGTTATCTCTCCGGCATCAAGTTCAATTCTGAATTCTCCGGATTGACTCGACTTGACCTGCAGATCGGCATTATCGAGCAGATCATTCTTATTCAAGTCTGCATATACAGTCCAATTGTTTAGTGGAGCATCTACATTGGGCTCCAGTTTGCCATCATTATTCACGTCGTGGAATAATACGCCCGTAAAGACTTTAACCTTGCCATCACCTTCCCCTTGTTGTTCGGGATTAATGTTACCAAAATTCAGGTCTTTTAAGTGCATCCCATGATTTACATGAACTGTGTGCTTACCATTCTCGACCGGATATGTCTGCTGCCAGGGAGAAGGAAGAATTTCACCGATCGTCACAGTACCGGCGGGAACAGACGCCTCATAGTAACCATTGCTGTCAGTGATAGTTATAAAATCAACTTTGTCATCACCATTGACATCAATAGTGATTTGCCAATCCTTAATGGCCGGTTCTTTAGCTGTCCAGACACCATCGGAATCCAGGTCATGCCACTTAAAACCGGACACAATTCCCGTTGGTACATTGTAGAAATCAATGGCATTCTTATCGGCCCCATCCGAAAGATCCACGATATGCCGCCCTCCTTCGGGTGACACTAGTAACCAATCTGACTTTTCAAGTTCACGAATAACAACAGAGGTTCGATCACCAAATCCACTTAGCTGATAGAAGCCGGCTTCATTTTGATCTGTCAGCGGATTATCATGCATCGTTTGGGTGCTCGGTTCTCCTTCATCCAGACTTTGGTTGTCATTCAGGTCTGCATAAATCGTAAAACCGGCCGCACCGACATGGTTATCTTTGCCACCTTGTTTGCCAGGTATATACTTGGTGCCCGTCACAACCTGAATGCGTTGGTTCCCAAAATTAAGATTGGATACATTCTCACCAATTTCATTGGAAAAACTAATTTTTCCATCTGCAGGTAGAGTAGGCTCCCAGCCAGAAGGAACATATTCAACGACCTGATGATCGCCCGGACGCACGTAATGGAATAAATAATGTCCCGTGGAATCCGTCTGGGTCACTTCATCGATCGAACCATCAGAATCCAAATCCAGCCCAATGTTCACACCTTCCAGAAATTCTTCGCCAGCTGTGTATTTTCCGTCTCCATTGGCATCGTGCCATTTAAGACCAGACACACTACCAAATCGCGCGTTCAGAAAATCGTAGCCTTGTGCATGCGGATCCTTTTCGAATGTTACAAAATGTTCTCCGCCCAATGGTAGAAGAGGCCCAATGGCACCATAGGGCATTTCACGAATCGTGACCGGCGTCTGTCTAATACCAGTAAGGTGATAAGTCCCCTCTTGATTGCCCGGAACTTCAGGGTCGTCAGCACGAGTAACATCTTTTGGCTCGCCCTCATCCCATTGATCATTGTTATTGAGATCAGCATAAATCGTGACACCACTTAGGGGAATCTGGGTTTCACGTACCTTGAGATATTTAGTCCCCGAAACTGAATAGTCTGGCAATTCCTGATTCCCGAAATCAACATCCGTGACGACCTGATCGGGTTGGACCGTGACAACATGATGATCCATCAGCACTCGTATATTATCAATGCCCCATTTTTCAAAGTTAGTCTTTCCATCATTAGTGAGCCCGAGTGCCTCAAATTCTAATACCAAATCGGACGCATCGTGATTAATTTCAATCTCAAAATGATAGGTTGTATCCGCCGGAAGGAATTGATCCGTCTGCTGTGCATTTCGACCGTACATGTCATAACCAAGTGTGTTATGTGCGGGAACCCCCGGTAGGATTTCCAGAGGCAACGGCCTATCTGCCGAATGATTTCCAAAGTCAATTGCGCGAGCAGCACCCGTTCGCGGTGCAAACTGCCGCTCAGAAGCTAGCAAAATCGGTTGCTGCGTTTCGTCCAATCCAAACGACTGTGTGAAACCCAGAATAGATTCATCTTTGGACGCATTATCCTCCTCTGCCTCGGCAGCAGCGTTTACAAAGTTAAATACGCTGATAATATCACGCGGCGAGATGAAACCATCGCCTGTAACATCCAAATACCCCTGCGAAGTGATGGCGTTGGAATCAGCAATCGACAGATCAACCGCACCATGTTTAACCACGTAATCAAACAGGGTTTCCGTATCTTTCTCCGTCACTATCCCCGGAGTTGTTGTCACTTCTACATCGAATGGATTGGCTGGATTCTGCCAGGAAACAGTAGTATCACTATCACCTGCTACACCACCGTGATTGCTAAAGGAAGTGTCAACGAGATAGGAGGAACCATTAGCTGAAAACCGGAATTGATCTCCCCCTTGATGTTGATGGTTACCATCCCAGGAGCCAAGCACATATACATCAAATCCAACGCGTAGATTCTGATGCTTAGGTAAGTCATTTAAACGCAACTCCACCTTATCGTTCTCGAAATCGCCAAGAAATGAGGTTACTCCACTAGGCGCTAAATGCGGATGAAGACTATCCTTGCCCGCCGTATCTGAATTCCAGGTTGCATCAAACTGTTTATTGATTTCGCCTTCGAAGTTTTCGCTATAAAGCAGATGTGGATATGTCTGCCAATAGTCTGTCGTATCCTCGCGAACTGTGTGTTCACCAATGGGGACATTTACAAATGTGTAATTACCTTCGGCATCGGTATAAACGAACGGCTCATGGTTCTCGTCCAGGTTGGCATCCCACTGTCCGTTGAGATTGGAGTCAGTATAATCCCACTGACCATTGCCATTTTGATCGAGATAGATCTTCACTCCGGAGACTCCCTGTTCATTGTCTCCTTGCTTTCCATCTCCATCAGTATCATGCCACTTAGTACCAGATATATCGCCCACCAATTCGTAGTTGGCAAAATGATAATAAGAGCGGCTGGGTGTATCTAACGAAATGGAAATTTCTTTATCTACACCGTCTAGCTTCATCGCGGCCTCATCCGGAGCTGACATGTCTACTACATAGCTGGTTCTTACACCGGCAGCCTGGAGAGGATTGCGATTAACCCCTCCTGGATAAGATGTTTTCTCGTTTTCCTTGCCATAGAAATGCAATGTCCAGTCAAGTAATTCACCTAAATTGCCTTGCTCAACGTCTTCAATAATCAGTCGCCATTGCCCCGCAACCTCCAAAGGGTTCTCGGGATCAATCGGAACATCCAATTGATATTTCGATGCAATCGCCGTAGTCGACGACAAGTCAAATGGGTCAACTGGAGATGACAATTCACTGGAGCTAACTTCCGTTACCCCCAGAGCACCAGCAAGCTCGATGTCACCGGCATCGCTGCGGGTAATGAACTTAGTACTACCCAGATCCTCAAGGTCGAGTAAATCTCCCTGGGCAACACCAAAACCATACCCTCGATACTCAGCCGTACGACGATCCTGAACATCGCGTTGTGATGTCCATGTCAGCGGTATACGGACTCCCGGGTTTACACCATCCCCGGGCGTTTCCAGCCACATATGTAGTTCACCCACATTATCGTGATGGACATTCATCTCCAACTCGATCTCGGTATATTCATATGGCAATTGGCCGACCTGTGCATAAGAATTAGTCCAGCTATAACCATCATCCTTAATTGGAGTAATGGTATTATCGAAATAGAGCGGGGGTGCGACCTGAGCCCAACCGGGGCGATATTGTTCAGACACGATGTATTGACCATAGGGCAGATGATCAAACTCATACCAACCGTGTTCTTCGGGCTGGATACCTTCTTTCCCATTTTTCTCTATTGAACTCGTATGAGTGGAATCCAATAAGTTCCAATCCGTGTCATAGAGATAGATTTCCCAACCGTTAATCCCTTCCGACCCTAAGGTTTCAAATCTGGGAAACGGACTAACATCGCTCATTAAAGCTAACTCGGGAACAAAGTCAGCTACCTCCCTGTTCCGTTTAGTTTCAACCATTTGTTGAAACCAAGTGGTTTCTACCTCGTAACGGGAATAACTATCGATTCTGAGCTTACGCCCTTCAATTTTCATGCCTTCCAGCGAATTCCCAAAGTCAAATGACCCAAAGTCCTCGTCATCCGCTGAGACAGTAACGTCATACACATTCTCATCACTTCGCTCATTTGGTGGAGATGTCTGCAAATAGACTCCACTGGCATCCAGAATTTGGACAATCGTGTATTCACCCTGATCTACATTATCAA
>CEUM01023588.1_pt1 | contig 13488 bp, 19 predicted proteins | sample 356421 | NCBI WGS metagenome assembly CEUM01 (sample SAMEA2622716, study PRJEB7988) | marine metagenome | biome: marine biome (ENVO:00000447); feature: surface water layer (ENVO:00002042); material: "saline water (ENVO:00002010), including plankton (ENVO:xxxxxxxx)" | depth 5 m | reverse complement strand
CGGGGGGGAGTATAATTACTACACATATCTCATGACATTTTTTACCTAGACCATCATCAAATAGTTTCATCGACCACCTATGTCAAGCACCCCTCTATCTTTACACCTCGCTCCGCCATCTTAATATGTGTAACATTGTGAACGAATCGTGTATAATTACTTTACACATTTTAAGACGTTAACTCTCTAGTACTCAACTACTTAATTTTACTGTAAAGATACGACCCTTCTCTATCTCTTTGGTTATTAGTCTTTTACAAAAAAACTTTACAGATAACAACATTTTTAAAAAAAAAATTTCAAAAAAAAAATTTCACGAAAAAAAAATAAATCGAGTGAGTTACGAAATGTTGGAATGTGTAACATTTTGACTTAACCGCCTGTGCTTCAGCCATTTAAAAACTTTACACATTTTAAGATGAAAGTTACATTATTGACGCTCAACGTTTTAGCATCTTAATATCTGTAACATTTTTCCTAACTCATTGATAATCAATACTCGTTAGTCAATCGTTGATAACTACAAAATAGATTGATGAATTGGTATTACATTTGCCTCATAATTAATTCTTAATACACACAAAGAAATGGAAACAGGTTACACACCTAAGTCACTTGACTTCGAAAAGGAAGGAAGAGACAAACTAATTAAAGGAGTACACAAGATTGCATCGGCAGTTAAGTCAACTCTAGGACCTATGGGTCGTACAGTATTAATAGAGTCACCGAACCACACAGGTGGTATCACAGTAACAAAGGACGGAGTAACCGTAGCAAAGGCGGTTGACCTACTTGACCCTGTGCAGAATCTAGCGGTGCGTATGATGAAGGAAGCTTCGGAGCGTACAGCGTCATCGGCAGGAGACGGAACTACTACTGCGATGGTATTAACCGAGGCTCTTATTGATGCAGCACAGAACCACATGAGTTCGGATACTAATGTTACAGAAGTACTCAGGTACTTACAGAAGGAATCAACCGTGATTCAATCAGCTCTACAAGATAAAGCTGTTGAAGTAACAGAAGACCTTATTAAAGATGTAGCAACTATCTCTGCTAACAACGACCCTGTAGTTGGAAAAATTATCAGCGACACCTACGGTGAGGTTGGTAAAGACGGTATCGTTACAGTTGAGCGTTCACAGAATAGTGAGACATACTTCGAGACTACTAATGGTATAAAGATTGACAGAGGATATTCTTCTCCTATGTTCATTAACGACTTCAAGCGTGATGAGTGCGTACTAGAAGATGTGCACATCCTTGTATCGGACGCAGAGATTAATAACATCCTACAAATTGAAGGACTGCTTAAGCCAATCCTACAACAGGGAAAGAAGCTCCTTATCATCGCAAACGGTAACGCAAACGTTATCAACACTTTAAGTGCAAACGTACAGAAGGGTAGACTACAAATGTGTATGGTCCAACCTCCATCGTTCGGTTACAAGCAGCACGAGCTTATGCAAGACATCGCTTTAGCTACAGGTGCGAAGTACTTTAGTGAGAAGACAGGAGATGACCTTAGCATCATTAAGTTCGAAGACTTAGGGCACGCTTCTAAGATTGTTGTCTCAAGAGGTCAAACCATTTTGGTGAAGGATGAGTCGGATGAAGCTGTTGAAGCAGTGGAAGAAAGAGTAGCTCAACTTTGGGGAGCACACGACAATGCTAAGAAGAAAGCAGATAAAGAGTTCATTCTCAGTAGGATAGCCTCATTAACAGGAGGAGTAGGTGTGATTCACGTAGGTGGTAACACAGACTTAGAGCAGAAAGAATTGTTCGACAGAGTTGATGACGCAGTATGCGCAGTACGTTCTGCACTACAAGACGGTATCCTTCCGGGAGCAGGACTAGCTCTACTTAATATGTCAGCTCAATACGAGACCAATAAGGTTGAAGATGAGAACCAAGCACTAGCCTTCTCAATTTTAAACGAAGCACTTCGTGCTCCTGCGAGGCAAATACTTGAGAATGCGAGTCTGAGTCTGGCAAACATCTATTCCTCAGACTTCGCTGACGGATATGGCTACGACGTTAAAAGAGGCTCATACGGCGACTTAATCGAGCTAGGGGTTACTGACCCTTGCAAGGTTACTAAAAATGCCTTAAACAACGCGATAAGCGTTGCTACGACAATCCTATCTACCAATGCTATCATAACGATGGCTCGTTCATACGAGGATGCGGATAGTTGATAAACAGTTGATGAGTTGGTTCTTCCTATTAGTCCTCATTATAATGTTGGCTATAGGGAGAGCTAAACCTCTTCCAATATTCTTTTGGAACAGAAAGGAACATAATAAACGAATAGCAGAAATTAGAAAACTAAATGAAACCGATTAATAAATACATTGTAATTAAGGAAGTAAAGGAAGAGATTGAAACTTCTTCAGGACTTCTATTGTCTAACGAGGATGCATCGAAGATGCGTTATAAGAGAGGTCTTGTTATCAAGCCGGGGACTGAGGTGTCAGTAATAAACGAAGGTGATGAGATATACTATGACAAGGGTTCGGGTTACACTATGTTAATAGATAACGAGCCTTATACTATCATACTAGAAAGAGACGTAGTGATTGTTTTGTAACTTTGTAACATTGTACAATTTTTAAAAACGATATATCATGAAGAGAAAAGACATACCTCTTGTTAGAACAGAGGACGTTCATTTCGAGCGTACTATGCCTAACGGGAAAAAGAAAAGCGACGTTTGCCCTTGTGGTAAAGCTAAGAAGTGTAACTGCGGAAAGTATTAATAAGATGGGAAGATTAAATGAACCACTAGGTGAAACTAGTGACAGAGAATTCAACAAGCAAGAGCGTAAGAACATTCGTGCTTTAAGAAAGCAGGGGCGTGAAATGGCGAGACAAGCTAAGAAAGAAGGCATGGGTCTTAAGGAGCAGATGTACGAGAGAAAACTCGGTAGACAAGCTGCTAGAGAGTACCGTAAGGAATTCAAGGCTAACCGCCGTGCTAACCGCGGAAACAAGTAAAACATTGTGTGTGTGTAACATAGCCTAGTAATAGGTGGGGAGGGAGAGCTTAACGGCTCTCCTTCTTTTTTGTTGTAACTTAGAGGAACTTTTTTATACAAACCTTTATAACATTTCGATATGGCAAATATTACGAGCGAACATTTGATTCGCACAACGTCACCGGATGAGATTAGAAGTGAGAAGAAGTCTAGGCTAAATAACTCTAGGCAAGAGTACTTAGCTGTTAGTAAGCTCTCATCACTCATCGGTGGTAATGTACAGGGTTACTACGGTTTACTTAGCCCATTCTATTTTGATGGAGATGCTACTATCACTTCGATAGGTGTAGATGATATCAATACTTGGGTAGACGTAGAACTTTCTGTAGATGCTTTAGGTCTATTTGATAACAGACCTGAAGACATGAAGACTGCCGTACCTGCAGGACACTCAGGTACAGGAGCAGCAGGTGACCCTATCATCCTATCACTCGAAGGATTAACGCAGACAGCATTCGCTAACTTTAGAGCGTCTATGTCTTTCGTACCGGAGATTGATGAAGGACAGTTAGAGTCTAGATTATTATTCAACAGACATACGGGTACTACTCCATCAACTGACTTCTCTATTGAGGAGGTATCTCTTTCTATGCAGAACGGTGCGGACAAGCATTACGTAACAGAGCCTATGCTATCGTTCTTCGTTGGTGACACTATTGATACTAACGGTGAGGGAGATGCAGGTAAGTGTAGATTCCAAGTGAAGTCTGACGTTCCGGGTGATATACACCTTAGAGCATTAACATGGTACATCCACAAATAAAAAGATAAATGGCACAAATTAATATTTATGGAGACATTGACAGTGGTTCAATGTTCTTCCTTAATTCAACGGTAGACCCTAAAGCTCTAGGAACTATTGAAGCTACTCTTAAGAGCGATGAAGATAGAATCGTTGTAAAGAGAACTGATAGGTTCGAAGCAGACGGTGTTACGTTTAGAACTCTATTCAAGAGACTTAATCCTAGAAGGGTTAACAACAGGGGTGGAGAAGAGTTAGTAGACCAACTAGGTTACACTACTCAGCAAGTTATAGACTACATTAACGAGCAGAACTCTCTTACAGGTTCTACAGGTGGTGATGGTAATGGTGTGGATGTTAACGCAGAGACAATCTGTTTTACACTAGACGACACTAGTACATCTATCATTATGGACAACGGATTCTCTTTCGGTGTTAATACTATTAAGGCTGTGGAGTTAGACGGTTGTATTCAGATTGAATCTATACAAGGAGGCAGACCTTTGTTTACTAAGTTACTACACAGTAACGTATGTATAGACGGCGTGCTTGTATCAGGTGGACTTAATGATGTAATCAACACTCTTAATGAGTTGTTTACTGTAGGCCCTTTCCAATCTGTAGTTATTACAGACCCTGAGGCTACGGTTATAGCAGATGTTGCAGGTGTTGTTGATGGAGGTGACGCTGTAGGTTCTAATGCTGTGGACCCTCTTGGTGATGACGTATTAGGAACTATTGCTACACATAATAACGCAGCAGGTTACTTATCAGCTAATACTATTAACCAAGCAGGTGAGTACTTTACTTTCGATATTGCAGGTAAAGCAACTTATGGATTTGGTCTAGTACATACTCAAGCGTCTTTCGACAACGGTAAGTTCTTAGGTAATTCTTCTTACGCAGACCCTGCAGGTTTCTGTGTTGGAGCTAACAGCTCTCATTTAGGATACCAATTCTCTCACCACTTCCATGTTGGTAACGCTCATGCGTCTTGGACTAACTACGGTGCTAATACAGGTTACGTGCTTGGAGAAGCGTGGTACGACCATAACAATAGCTTCGACCTAAAGGATGAGTGGAATGCAGGTGACCCTGTTAAAGTTCAGGTAGGTATTAATGAGTTAGGATTTATTACTATAAGCACTCTACATGAGGACGGTGTTAATTGGAGACTACACGCTCGTAGCTCTTACCCTGTTCCTGAAGGTTCAGAGTTTAAGTTAGGAGTCAAGCTTCAAACTACAGGAGCTAGGTTACGTACAGAACCTAAAGTTCACTTAAGAGTTGAGGAAGCTCCTACTATGCACTACAGATTCATTGAATCTCCTGACAACAACTTCTACTACCCGTTGTTTGCTACTGAGGCGGAAGCTAACTACTATGACACAGAAGCAGGTGGTTCAGGTACATCTCATACTCACGTATTTGTAGATGACCCTACTAATACTGTTTGGTACATGCCAACTACTAACGCAGTGCATGACGGTACGTCTGCTCCTGTTGCAGATTTAACTACAGGTGCTCCGGGCCTTTACACAGAGATTACATCTCTTACTAACGCAGCACTAGTTCCTCCTGCATTCTCAGATACTACTATTACTGTTGATGAGCTTAGTCTTGTTAACTATCAAGTGTCTCCTATGGATGTAGACTATGCTACTACTATTGGTGGTATCCCTGCGTTCTCTATGTCGGGTAACGCTGTAGTAGGTACAGCCCCTGAGGTAGCAGGTGATAATGTTGCTAACCCTAGCGATACTACTACTGTTACTGTATACAGAACAAATAGCTACGGTACTTCTCAAGGTACTTTAACTATTAACATCACTAACCTTACAGCTCCTACTGTAACTCCTATTGCCGGTGTTAGTCACGAAGGTGGTACGGCACTAATTGATAGTGATACAATGGATGATGGTTCTGTTATATCTATAGATAACGTTATCGACAATGGTAACAGGTTCGTAATAGGTAAGGAGTTCTTGGATAACGTTGTACTTCCTAAGATTACTTCAGGTAGTGGTAGTAAGTCAGTATGGGTAGGATTTGCTCCTCAAGGCACTTCTGCTAATTGGACTGATATTAGTAACGTTGACTTCAGAATAGCTTACGAGTTTAACTGTGATGACAGCAGTAGGGCTAATAACAACTTCAGACTGAAGACTCACGTACAGGGTTCTTCTTTCGCTAACGTTGGTGTTGGTAGTTTAACTAATGGGCTATACGACTTCGTTCTTATCAACGATGGTGCTACACTTAAGAGTGGTGCTCTAGTAGCTTCTGCAGGACACGATGCTTCTACTAAGTTATTCAACCCGAATGACGGTGATTGGCAGTGGACTCTAAGCAACACTTCTTCTGTTGGTAACCAAGATATAGTTATAGCTACAGTTGGAACAGACATGGACATAGACCTTCAATACTTTAGCGAGCATACAGAGCCTACAGCTCCTGCAAGCTTAACTAGTTGGTCTAAGGCTGTAGATTTCTCAGGTAGTTCTGAGAGAGCTATGCAAGTTGGCACTAATTCTAACTACATGCCTATAGCTATGGACGGTTTGTCTGCTACAGTATCAGCTCCGACAACAAGCGGAAACACAAGCGGTCACATCTACTCAAGACCTTGGGCAACTGCTATAGTTTTCAAAGCTGATGGTAATAATAGTAATCAGCATATTTGGAATCTAGGAGAAGGAGTTGGTTCAAATAATGATAATATATACGTACGTCTTTCTTCTAATGGAGGTGGACTATATTTCGGTTGGGGTCGTGATGGAGCTTTGAATGAGTGTTACATTGGTTCAATATTTAACCAAATCCAAAACAACGAATGGGTAGGTCTTTATGTTGCTCATAATGGTACTCGTTACAATAGCTCTAGTGCTACACCTGCAAACCTTATGTCAGCTTTTGATATTCGTTTGTTTGATGAGACTTGGACTGTTGGAAGTAACAAGTCTAATCAATGGGGTTCTAACTTATCATCTACGGGTGCTCGTATGGATAGGAGTGTTGTAGGTTCTCTTACGATTGGCGGTAGAGGAGCTAACAGGACTTTCCATGGTAAAGTAGCAAGCTTTGTTACTACGACACTAAGAGTCGACCAACCTATGCCAACGAGTGCAGAAATCGAGCTAATGGTTACTGACCCCGTAAAGTGGTTGCAAGATTACAAAGACGGAAACGCTTACAGATTAGCATCGAGTCAAGCTGAAGCTACATTTGGTTTACTTAGTTACTTAACTAACTCAGCATTCGCCACTCAAGTTTGGTTAATGGGAGACGGTTCTTTAGATAACTACTCTAACATGATTAGGAATCAGGTATTCCCATCAGACCAAAACTACACTAAGCTGAACTTGATTAGTATGGTATCTAACGATATTCAAACGGTAAATATTCCGGGCTTATCATAAGGGTAGGTAAAAAAGTGAAAGAAAGGGCTGCCTTCGGGTGGCCCTTTTTTGTTTTCGTATCTTTGTACGCATGAGCGCAAACCTAAACGACTACATCTTAACAGTTCCTCCTTCTCAAGCTAAGTCAGAGAAGCAGTCTAAGCAAATCAATTCTAAGAGAGAATACATAACTCTACAGGAATTATCTACACTACTAGGTAGTGGAGGTAGTGCTATTAAGCAACAGGTTGATAGACATTCTAATTTAGCTCCGGGTAATGTGGTAGGCGAAATAGCTTACTGTAATCTATCGGAAGGTACTCAGTGGTTGCCGGGAACGCTAGGAGGTTCTTACTACCCTGCAGGATTCTATCAGTGGACAGGTTCAGCATGGGTATCAGATAGGAATGCTATAGCTAATCAGTTTCAGTTGAACGTATTAGAGTTAGCTAATAAGGAGAATGTAGGTCACACTCACGTAGCTGCAGATATAACAGACTTGCAAACCATCCAAGGTCCTCAAGGCCCTCAAGGAGAGCAAGGTCCTCAAGGCCCTCAGGGAGAGCAAGGTCCTCAAGGTCCTCAAGGAGAGACAGGAGGTCAAGGTCCTCAAGGAGAGACAGGTGATGCAGGCCCTGCAGGTTCTAACGGTACTAACGGTACTAACGGTGATAGCGCATACGACATAGCTGTCGCTAATGGTTTCTCAGGAACAGAAGCTGAGTGGTTAGCTAGCTTAGTAGGAGCAGAGGGAGCAGAAGGTCCTGAAGGTCCTGAAGGCCCACAAGGTCCTGCCGGAACTAACGGGACTAACGGAACTAACGGAACTGATGGAACTATTATAGAGTTCTTCCAAGTATCAGACGATGGTGTTACAGGTCAGACTACCACAGGTACTTATACAGATGTTGCCAATATATGGGATACACCATCACTTACTGATTCAAACTTCTCATTCAACTCTGCTAGAGGTGAGTTAACAGTAAACGCTTCAGGTGTTATTGAGTTTGATACTAAGGTTGTTACATACCAATCAGGTAATAACAGACACGAGCTTTACATAAGGCTAATGAAGAACGGAACTGAATTAACGTTCGACGCTCAGTATGCTTCTAGAAACAATACGCAGCGTATTGGTGGTGCGTACATTATGGGGTTCAAAGTGTCATGCACATCAGGCGATGTATTCAAGATACAAACTAAAGATATTGGTGTCGCAGGTGTTATTGGTGCGTCACAGATTAGAGGAGCTAGTTACTTCTCAGCGAAGCTATACCGTTAAAGGTTATACTTATTCCTTAACTTTTCTGCTTGTCTTAGAGCATTTTCTTTACGGTAATATATACCGTACTTCTGTTCAGCTCTATTAGCCTTACTACTATTGTGGAAGCTACTAGATGAATCAGGGAACTGCCCTGTCTCCAACATCTTGTAGAAAGAGTTACATATCTTCTTTCCCTTTATCGTCACCTCGTATAAGGCCTTCATTCTACCGGGTACAGCGTTACGGAACTTTCCTAACACACCCTTCTTAATCATCTTACCTAATCTATTCTTATCCCACTTCAATAGACCTTCGAATCTTTCTAAGTCTTCTGCTGAGAACTTACCGCATCCCTTCAGATACAATAATAACTCTAGCTCATCAAGTGTAACATCGTGCTGCATAAGTATATACTTTCTAGCACCTCTCATATATTTTAAGTAGTCTTTCATTACAAGACAAATATACGTATCTTTGTGTTATGGAAAACGTAATCATTATGACATTAGCGGATGGCAAGGAGATAGTAACTCCTTACTCAGACCGTGACTTAGAGTGTGCTTCTATGTGTGGATTCGAGATTGAGTATGCAGATACTAAGCACAATGTGGTGAGACTAGTTCTTGCTGAAGTTTAATTTTGTATCTTTGCTCTTATGAAAAAGATTATCACAATAGACCTACAACCAATCAAGGACGCAATCAATGCGCTTAAGATTGTTGTATTCGGAAAGGCAGTTATCGCTGCTCAAAAGAAATTAAGAAAAGCTAGAAAGACTCGTAACAACGCAGTAAAGAAAGCTTGGAAAGTATTAACTAAGTAATAAGCAAATTATGGCTATACCATCAGGTACTGTATTCAGCTCTATCCCGGCTGCTATCTCAGAAAAGAAATCTTCATTAAACAATGGAAGGACAGAGGGATATACAATACTAGCTATTAAGCAAGCAGTATCATCTCTTCAAGCTGATGACTTTCATCACGAGACTATCGGTACTGAGGTTATAGCTATTGCTACAGACGGAATTGCTGCTATCAGTCACCAAGAAGCAGACTTGTTTACTGTGAACCTTACAGGTGCTAACGGTACGGGCACATTAAGCATTCCTGATGCTGACGGTAGAGATGGGAAGATTATTACTCTAGTTGGAGGACCTTCTCTTAATGCAGACAGAACTATCAGTGTAATACCTTCAGGAGGTTCTACTATCAGTGGAGCAGGAGGGTTTACTCTTAACGCTAACTTCCAAGTTCTAAGAATTGTTTCTAACGGAACTGATTGGATTAAACTAAACTAATATGCCTAGTAAGTCTAAAATGAGATGCAATAGACCTACTCGTTCTACGAGTAAGGGGAAGAAGATGATGGTTAAAGCTTGTGCCAATGGTACTGAGAAGTTGATACACTTCGGTGCTAAAGGTTACGGCCACAACTATTCTGCTGCTGCACGTAAATCGTTTAAGGCTAGACATAAGTGTTCTACTGCTACTAACAAGCTTACTGCTAGATATTGGGCGTGTAAGAAGTTATGGGCAGGTAAGGGTGGAAGTACTAAGTCATCGCCTAAAAACAGGAAAGGAAAATACTAATGTCGCATAAGGGATTAGGAGATACTATTGAGGCTATCACAACAGCTACCGGAATCAAGAAGGTGGTTGATGTGGTGTCTAAAGCAACGGGTAAAGATTGTGGGTGCGGTGCACGAAAGAAGAAGCTGAACAAGCTTGTTCCTTATAAGCAGACACAAGAAGACCCAATCAAAAAAGTTATATAACAAATAAAAAAAACAAGACATGTCTTATCAAAAATTACAAGCGCATAACGCTAACACTGTTACGCCGGATGACAATAAAGTTATCAAGCTTAATGGTCGTGAAACTAGAGGTTGCGTAATCTACTGTGGAGTTACAGGTGACATTGCCGTTACAACTACAGGTGGAGAAACAGTTACGTTCAAGAACGTTCCTCAAGGAATGGTATTACCGGTACAGGTAATTAAGGTTCTTGCTACAGGAACTACTGCTACTGACCTAATAAGCCTACACTAATGTTTATTGGTTCAGCAATAGCAACAGGTTCATACAGCTCTATGGTGGCAGGTACTCCTGCTGACACAGCGTACACTCCTCTATTGTTGGATAACCCACACTCTGTGAGCTTTGCAGCTAATAACTACTTCAGGGCTTATCCTGCGCCTTACTCTATTCCTACGGACAACTACAACTTCACAATGGGAGGTTGGTTCAAGAATAAAAATGTAGCAGTAGCTACTGCTCAACTTAACATGATGAGGGTTCTTCCTTTCTCTGTTGAGATGAATGGGTTCTTCCAATACGGACCTACAGGTATGGGATTACAGTTGACTACTTTCGCAGGTTCTCAGTCATTTCAGACTCACACTATAGCAGACGTAGGTTTTGACCCTAACAACCCAACATGGAATCATGTACTTATGTCATTCGAATCTCAGACTAGAGTTAAGTTATTCCTTAACGGAGTCAAGATTATTGACGAGCCTACTACTAAGGAAGCTCTGACAGCTATGCCTATATTCAATATCTTTACTGCAGACTACAGAATTGGTCAGGGAGGTATGGAGTTCAACTACGTTGCTACATGGGAGCGTTGTTTAACAGAGGATGAATGTGTAGAGTTATACAACGGTAACTGTATGGTAGACCCTAGGGATACTAACCTTACTTCTAGTAACGACCTATCAGACCTATGGTTAATGGGTGGAGGTACTACTGCAACGGGTGCGCCTGCTGATGACTTCGCAGGTTGGACCGGTGTAGTTCCGAACTCAACTATGATTGTACGTTCTACTGTTAGCCCTATACATAGAGGTATTCAGAGTCATAACGGTATACTACTAGCGGATGACCCTAGATTGACAAATCAACCTACTTGCACTCCGTAAGTTAGTTGAGAAATTAACAAACTGAAAAGGCGTACCTTTGTGGTACGCTTTTTTTATTTCGATGAGAAACATAGACAAGATAATAATACACTGTTCAGCTACACCTGAAGGAAGACCTCATACCGCTGCAGACATACGTGGATGGCACGTAGTAGGTAACGGATGGTCTGATATCGGATACCACTTCGTTGTAGGTATTAACGGTGAGTTAGAATACGGTAGACCACTAGAGAAGTCAGGTGCTCACACTAAAGGGCATAACAAAACTTCTATAGGTATATGTTACATCGGAGGATTAGATAAAGATGGAAAGACTGCTAAGGATACAAGGACTTGCGAACAGAAAGAAACTTTGGTAGACTTATTGATGTTGCTTAAGAGATTACATCCTAACGCAACTATACATGGTCACAGAGATTTTTCTAGTAAGTCATGTCCTAGTTACGACGCAACAAAAGAATACATTTCATTATGAGCAAGGAAAGAAAAAAGATTAAAGACACTAAGCTAGGTCAATGGTTAAGCGAAAAAGCTCCTGAGGTATTAGGAGTTGTTGGAGACTTACTACCTGACTCAGGTGGTCTAGGTGTAGTAAAGAATCTTATTGAAAAGACTGAGGTTTCTCCTGAGGAAGCTGCTGCTGCAATTAATGCTGAGGTTGCATACCAAGAGCAAGTGACTGCACGTTGGCAAGCTGATATGTCAGGTGATGTTAAGATGGCGCAATACATCCGCCCTCTTACGCTTATCATCCTTATGGCTTTATTCCTTATCATTGTTGTATGTGATTCAGTAGAAGGATGGGGATTCGATGTTAAAGAAGCGTACGTTAGTTTGTTGGAGGTATTAATGTTAACAGCATTCGGAGCTTACTTCGCAGGAAGAAGTATCGAGAAGATTAAAAAGTAATGGCAACTCAAAAGGAGTTATTATACAAAGTGCTAGACGCACACAAAACTGCACAGGAGAAAGCTGCTGCAGAAAGAAAAGATTTCAAGAGCTCTATGCTTGACGTTGAGAAATGTGCTAAGTCTATACGTGCAGAAGTTAAAACTGTATCAGACTTAATCACTGACCCTAACGAAGGTCTCATTGTTTCTACTAACAAGAATACTGAGTGGAGAAAGAGAATGACTACTGAGTTTGAATTACTTCAGAGAGAAAGAACTGAGCAGGCACGTATCCTAGATGAGCTAGGTCGTTGGAAATCAGTTATTGATAAGGCTATGTGGATTCTATTTACAGCAGTGGTAGGTATCCTTTTATCTATGGTTCTACTTCCTTAATTTTTTTAAACTATCTTTGTTATTCAAATCGAATAACAATGGATATCAGAAAAATTTCAATAGGTCCTGACTACAAAGGAGGAGCTATGCATTATATAGTTGGGCAGATAGTGCTCAACGGTTCTCATGAGATACATCTCATACAACAAGAATCAGACGGAACAATAAAGATTTACTTAGAGAATGATGACGCAGAGATTCTACTGTGGAAATCATTTACTCCTAGTATGCCTGTGTCTATAGAATATAATATATATTTCTAAGATGCGTTCACCTTATGACTTCATAGTTAAGCCTATAGATGGTAGACGCTATGACAATACCAAGGAGATTGGTGGAGTCGAGCTTATCACTAGCACATCAGACGAAGACCACACATCGGCTAATCGTTTTGGTGAAGTAATTGCTACGCCTATAGGTTACGAAGGTCCTATCAAGATTGGTGACACTCTACTAGTACATCACAATGTATTCAAGTTCTATAACGATATGCAGGGTGTACAGAAGAGTGGGCGTTCTTGGTTCAAGGATGACTTGTTCTTTATTGACGAGATGCAACACTACATGTATCACAATGGTGAAGAATGGAATACAGTAGGTCACTATAGCTTTATAGAGCCTATAGCCATGGAGCAGAAGGATGATGAGTTGTACATGAATGTAAAAGAACTTCCTCTCACGGGGAAGATGCGTTACCCTAGTGAAGCTATGAAAGCTATGGGTATCAGCAAAGGTGATATAGTAACATACTATCCTGACATGGAGTATGAGTTTAATGTAGAAGACAATAAGCTCTACCGTCTTATGGATAGACATATAACAGTTAAGCTATGACAAAC
>CEUM01046556.1_pt1 | contig 13492 bp, 8 predicted proteins | sample 356421 | NCBI WGS metagenome assembly CEUM01 (sample SAMEA2622716, study PRJEB7988) | marine metagenome | biome: marine biome (ENVO:00000447); feature: surface water layer (ENVO:00002042); material: "saline water (ENVO:00002010), including plankton (ENVO:xxxxxxxx)" | depth 5 m | reverse complement strand
GACAAAAAGCGATTGGCAAAAAACCAGTACACCATTCAAATTTTTTCTGGAAATTACGAGGCTGCAAAAGTCTACTTGGACTCCTTTTCTCGTGCTTTTCCAAGTCGTTATGCCAAACTCTCTTTTGAAACCCCGAACTATAAAATTCGTGTTGGCAAATTTGCTACCCGTCTTGAGGGAATCCAAACTCTTGATACATTACGGGTAAAATTTCTTGAGGCCTTTTTGTTGAAGCCTTAGTTTTTATTTAAGTTTTTTCTTGACAGCAATCTCAATGTAGGCTTCGATAGTGTCTCCGATTTTAATATCGTTGTAGTCTTTAATCTGTAACCCACAATCATACCCTTTAGTAACCTCTTTCACGTCATCCTTAAATCGCTTGAGGGATGCTAGGGAACCTGTGTAAACGACAACACCCTCGCGTACGATACGCACCATTGAATTTCGTGTGATCTTGCCATCCATTACCATACAGCCAGCGATGGTACCCACACGGGAAATTTTATAGGTTTCACGGATTTCAACATTCCCTTGAACTTCTTCTTTCATATCTGGGGATAAGAGTCCTTCCATGGCATCTTTGAGATCATTGATCGCGTCATAAATGATGGAATAACTCCGCACATCGATTTCTTCTTTGTCAGCTAATTGTCTGGCTGTACCCACAGGTCGCACATTAAAACCAACGATAATAGCTTCGGAAGCGGAAGCCAAAAGCACATCCGACTCCGTGATGGCACCAACTCCTTTATGGATTATATTGACCTGAATTTCTTCGGTAGATAATTTTTGGAAGGAATCTGTCAATGCCTCAACCGAGCCGTCAACATCTCCTTTTAAGATGATGTTGAGTTCCTTGAATTCGCCCAAGGCGATTCGTCTGCCAATTTCATCCAAAGTAATATGGCGTTGAGTACGAACTGACTGTTCACGCACCAGTTGGGTACGCTTTGCAGCAATTTGTTTGGCTTCTTTTTCTTCAACAAATACATTGAAACGGTCGCCTGCAGTGGGTGCTCCGTCTAACCCAAGAAGAGATACTGGGGTTGATGGTCCAGCTTCAGACACTTCGTTACCGCGCTCGTCTTGCATTGCGCGTACTTTACCACTGTGCTGACCGGCAAGAATGTAATCTCCAATTCGCAACGTACCTGCTTGCACGAGTATGGTCGACACATATCCGCGACCCTTGTCCAAAAAGGCCTCAACAACAGTTCCTTGCGCAGCTTTTGAAGGATTTGCCTTGAGTTCTAACAGTTCTGATTCAAGCATTACTTTTTCGAGAAGTTCAGGAATTCCTGTTCCTTGTTTTGCGGAGACGTCATGCGATTGGATTTTACCACCCCAATCTTCAACGAGTAAATTCATCGCTGCTAGACCTTCTTTAATTTTGTCTGGATTTGCGTTTGGGCTATCAATTTTATTGATCGCAAATACAATTGGCACAGAGGCCGCTTGCGCGTGGCTGATCGCTTCTTTAGTCTGTGGCATGATGTCATCATCTGCAGCGATAACAATAATAACCAAATCCGTTACTTGTGTTCCACGTGCACGCATGGCTGTAAAGGCTTCGTGACCTGGTGTATCTAAAAAAGTGATTTTTTGACCGCTCTCTAATTTTACACTATATGCACCAATGTGCTGGGTAATTCCACCCGATTCATCTGCAGTTACATTTGTTTTTCGGATATAGTCAAGTAGTGAAGTTTTTCCATGATCGACATGACCCATCACCGTTACAATAGGGGAACGAGGTAACAAATCATCCGGATTGTCTTCTGGCTCATCTATTGTTTCTTCGATGTCAGCAGTTACAAATTCAACGGTATACCCAAATTCTTCCGCAACGATTGACAAGGTTTCAGCATCCAGTCTCTGGTTCATGGTCACCATTATCCCCAGCGTCATACAGGCAGAAATAATTTCTGTAGAGCTGATATCCATCATAGTTGCAATTTCACCAACAGTCACAAACTCGGTAACCTTAAGCAGCTTGCTGTCCGCTTCGACTTGGGCTGCATCTTCCTCAGATTTTTGACGGTGCGAGTCTCTCTTTTCACGTCGATACTTTGCACCCTTTGATTTGGTGGTTTTTCCTTGTAACTTTTCTAGAGTCTCACGAATCTGCTTTTGAATTTCTTCATCACTAGGCTCTTCATGGGTAGGTTGGTTTGGTCGTTTTGCTTTGGGTTTGTTTTGCGGTCCTCCACTAGGACCCGTGTTTTTTGTAATTCGTTTGCGACGTCTTTTGCGATCATTGTTATCCGCACTCGGTTTTGTTTCTTTTTTCTCAAACTTTTTGAGATCAATCTTATCTCCCGCAATCTTAAGCCCAGTTAGCTTTTTGTACTGAGTAGTGACCTTTTCTGTATCTGATGTAGTTGTTTTTTCGGTCTCAGCTTGCTTTTGCTCAATTTGCTTTTGTGGAGTGGAGCTTGTTGCGGGCTCTGCAGCTTGCTCTTCCGTTTTTATTGGTTCAGCTTCAGGAGATTCAGTGCTTTCTTGAGCCTCGACTTTCTCTTTTGGTTTTGGATTCGGATCTAAATCAATTTTACCAACTTGGCGGAGACCCTTGAGTTCAGTACGCGCCTGAACAACTTTGGTTTTTGTTTCTTGCTTTTCTTCGATTCGTTGGCGGATAGCTTCTTTTTCTTTGCGCTTAACTTCGCTGACTTCTTCTGAAGCTTCCTTTTTGTTTCGATCGGTCTGAAAAGCATCAACTAAAAGTTGATATTCCGCCTGGGAAATTTTAGACGTAGGACGTGCCTCTATCTCAAACCCATGTTCTCCCAACTGCTCTACTGCGCGGTCTAAGGAAATATTTAACTCGCGGAGAACTTTATTGATTCGTATGGTTTTGACTTCAGACATATGCTATATTGGTATTCAAAAATAGGGATTTCAATCCGTTAACTCGAAAATTCTGCGTTTAATATGTTGCGGACTTCGACAACGGTTTCCTCTTCCAAGTCCGTTCGTTTGACCAAATCCTCGACCTCTTGCTCCAAAACACTCTTGGCAGTATCCAATCCAACCTTTCGAAACTCTTCGATAATCCATCCTTCGATTTCATCAGAAAACTCCGTAAGCTCAACATCTTCCTCTGCCCCTTCACGGTAGACATCAATTTCATAACCAGTGAGTTGACCTGCTAAACGGATATTGAATCCACCTCGGCCAATCGCTTTTGAAACTTCTGAAGGATCCATATACACTTCCACGGCCTTCTTTTCTTCATCGATTGTCATATTGGTAATTTTAGCGGGACTCAGAGCACGCGTAATCATCAACTGGTTGTTATTCGTATAATTGATCACATCGATATTTTCATTCCCAAGCTCACGGACAATTCCATGAATTCGAGATCCTTTCATCCCGACACAAGCACCGACAGGATCGATGCGGTCGTCGTAGGAATCCACCGCAACTTTTGCTTTTTCTCCAGGGACACGAACCACTTTTTTGACGCTAATCAAGCCATCAAACACTTCTGGTATTTCTTGTTCAAAAAGTTTCTCTAAAAACTTTGGTGCGGTACGTGACATCACAATACTCGGCTTGGCACCCTTGAGCTCTACGCTTTCAATCACACCTCGAACGCTATCTCCTTTACGGAAAAAGTCTGATGGGATTTGACGGTCTTTCGGCAAGATGATTTCGTTTCCATCATCATCGATCAAAATCACAACACGGCTGCGTACATGGTGTACCTCAGCGGTGTAGATCTCCCCAACAAGTTCGATAAATTGTTTGTAGATAATCGTATTGTCATGCTCATGGATTCGAGCGATAAGGTTTTGACGAAGGGAAAGGATCGATCGACGACCCAAATCCGAGAGCTTTACCTCTTCGGACACATCTTCACCAACTTCAAAGTCAGGCTCAATCTTTCGCGCTGCTGTCAGTTCGATTTCTTCGTTTTCATCTTCCACCTGTCCATCTTCGACAACGATACGATTGCGCCAGATTTCCAAATCTCCTTTGTCAGGGTTGATAATGATGTCAAAATTGTCATCGGTGCCAAACTTTCGCTTGAGCGTATTGCGAAACACCTCTTCCAAAATGGCCATGAGGGTCACACGGTCGATAAGCTTATCATCTTTAAACTCCGAAAACGATTCGATTAATGCGAGATTTTCCATTGTGTATTACTTAAATTGGATTTGAACGGTTGCTTTTTCGATTTGATTGTAGGGGACTTGCAATTGTTTGACCACGGTGTGTTTTCCCTTGCCAATTGGTTTGGGTTCACGGGCTTTCCACTCTAGAGTGATTTGTTCATCATCTGCCTGCTTGAGTATGGCCTTATAATTGTCATTATCTGTGGTGTGTACCGCCAGTTTTCTGCCAATATTTTTTTTGTATTGACGTACCATTTGCAACGGATGGGTTGCACCTGACGAGCTCACCTCCAACGAAAAGTCATGTACTTCCCGATCGAGTTGATGTTCAATGTGGCGGCTCACTTTGATGCATTGCTCCAAAGAAACCCCATGATCCCCGTCAAGTACCACCTGGACTCTCGATTGATTATCGATGTGTAAATCAATCAAAAACAAATCGGGGTGGAACGACAAAGCCTCCGCTAATAAATTTTGTATGTTTTCTTTAAATTCCATCTAAAAAAAAAGGGGACCTTTTGAGTCTCCCAATGGTTTATCAGAATGTGTTGCAAATATATATGTTTTAAAATTCTTACCCAAATCAATTTGTCAGATTGTTTATTCCTGTATTTCTACGCAAACTTTTTCTAACTCATTGAAATTCATACATTCGCAAATATGGAAGCTTATGCCAATGCCTTATTGATTGCCATTCCCGCCTTTTTGGTGCTTATGCTGACGGAACTCATTTATGGCTATGCGACCGGCAAACAAACCTATGTGTTTATGGATACCATTTCGAGTTTGAGCTCGGGACTGACCAATATTCTTAAAGACACACTTGGTTTAGTTGTGATTTTGATTTCCTATCCTTGGTTGAGCCAACAACTTGCCATTACCCATATCCAAGCAAATTTTTGGCTCTACCTCGTTGCCTTTGTCTGTCTCGATTTTGCGTCTTACTGGTCGCATCGTCTCAATCACAAAATCAATTTTTTTTGGAACCAACACATCATTCATCACAGTAGTGAAGAGTTCAACATGGCCTGTGCACTACGCCAAAGCATTTCCAATATTCTTGGTTATGGTGCCTTGTTTATGATTCCCGCTGCTGTTCTGGGAATTCCGCAGGAGGTCATTGCCATTTTGGCGCCACTTCATCTCTTTGGTCAGTTTTGGTATCACACCCAACACATAGGGAAACTCGGTTGGTTGGAATATATCATTGTGACCCCTTCCCAACACCGTGTTCATCATGCCATCAATCCCATTTATATCGACAAAAATCTCAGTGCAATTTTTTGTGTTTGGGATCGCATGTTTGGTACCTTTCAGGAAGAACTTGATGAAGAGCCACCTGTCTATGGCGTACTTAAGCCTGTGCAATCATGGAACCCATTGTGGATCAATTTTCAACACCTATGGGCACTGACCCGCGATGCTTGGCACACCAAACAGTGGAGCGATAAACTCCGCATCTGGTGGATGCCCACTGGCTGGAGACCCGAGGATGTCAAACAATCTCACCCAAGGACGGTGATAACCGACGTAACAAAACAGCAAAAATATGCGCCTCCCTATAAACGTTCCCACGCATATTGGGCATTGTTTCACTTTTGCGCAACCATGGGTTTACTGCTGTTAATGCTCTATCACTTTGGGAGCCTATCTTCTTTGCATGCCACCGCCATTGGCGTAGCTTTGTTTGTAGCTATTTTTGGATACACCAGTATCATGGATCAATACAAATGGAGTGTCGGATTTGAGTGGTTGCGAATTTCAGTTACTTTTTTTGCCTTACAATGGGCAACGGTTACTTTAATACCTATTATCTATTGGGCGTGGACTGGATATCTTTTGATTTCCCTCACAGCACTGGCTTCAGGCTTTGGACGAGAACGCATGCTGATGCAAACCGAATATTGAATTGCTATTGGAGTTCTTTGTTGTTCGTTATGATTGATTCGGGGTTTTTTCATGCTTCCTGTCGGAAAGCAGGTGACAAAGCAAAGGGGTAAAAAAATCCCGCCTGTTTAGACGGGATTCTCCATGTTGGCCTACTAGGGATCGAACCTAGACTCTTCTGAACCAAAATCAGACGTGTTGCCAGTTACACCATAGGCCAGTAAAATGCTATTTCTTGGCTTGGCGAGCCTGCCTGCCGTAGGCAGGTTGCAGAACCACTTAAGGCCAATAGCGCTGCAAAAATAAAACAAAGTTTGATAATGCCAATAGTTCTATTTTGATTTCTCAACACAATGAGAATGTTGTACATTCGTAACTCCAAAAACCACAAATGAATTTTCGCGTCTGGAATCTGAGATTGGGTTGGTTTGCTTTTGCGATTTCACTCCTCTCCTACTTGCTCACTGTCGAACCCACTGCAAGTTATTGGGACTGTAGCGAATATATCGCTACCGCTGCCAAGTTGCAAGTTGGTCACCCACCGGGTGCTCCATTTTTTCAAATGGTTGGAGCGGTGTTTGCAATCCTCGCTCCCCATGCGGAATATATCGCTCTATCAGTCAATATGATGTCGGTATTAGCGAGCAGCTTTACGGTCTTGTTTTTGTTTTGGACGATTACAGGGATTGCACGTCGTTTGGTGCGCGAACAAGTCGATGATAATCACACCCAAGTCTTAGTTTTAATCGCCGGACTTGTCGGTGCTCTTGGGTTTGCATACACCGATAGTTTTTGGTTCAACGCCGTTGAGGCAGAAGTCTATGCCATGGCAACTTGTATCCTATCTATCCTCTTTTGGCTAGGGCTACGCTGGGAAGCCGATATGGACAAGCCACGCGGCGATCGCTGGTTGGTGCTCATTGCTTTTGTTGTTGGTCTTTCCTTTGGCGTGCATTTTATGGGGCTTTTGACCATACCTGCCATCGGGATGTTATACTATTTTAAAACCACAGATACCGTGACGATAAAAGGGTTTGTGTTGGCCAATATCCTCTCCATAGCGGTTTTGCTTTTTATCTTTAAACTCCTGCTTCCTAGTACACTTGCGTATTTTGGATATGCCGAGGTGTTTTTTGTCAATCAAATTGGCTTGCCTTTCCACTCGGGAACTATCGCTGCTGGACTTTCACTTATTGCGTTTTTCGTGTACACCCTTCAAGTGACGCATCGCAAAAACTGGGTACAACTCAATACCACTCTACTTTGTGTCCTATTTATTCTCGTTGGGTTTTCGTCTTGGCTGATGCTTCCGATTCGTGCCAATGCCAATACGGTTATCAATGAAAACGCTCCCACAGATGCACGTGCATTGCTAGCCTATTACAACCTCGAACAATATCCTGATACCCATTTATTTTATGGGCCAATGTTTACCGATATGTATGCTGGACAGGATGAAAAAACACCTTATGTTGACGCTAAACCTAAGTACGAAAAAGATGAGAAATCAGGCCGATATATTATTGTTAATGAGTGGGAAAATGCGCAGATCAATAGTAATCGCAAGCACGAAGGCATATTACCGAGAATGTGGAGCAGTGGAAATGCAACCAATTATATGACTTACTACGGAACAGTTGACTTTGATGTCAAACTCGAGTACCGAAACGAAGAAGGTCTTGTAGAGGCAGTGAACACATTTATCAGCGACTGGAACGAGGGGCGAGCAGATGTAGAGGAATATCATAATTTCCTTACAACCTATGCTCCTTATCTCGATATCGAAAAGCCTTCGTTTTTTGACAACCTCCGCTATATGTTTGACTTCCAAATTGGATATATGTATTGGCGGTATTTTATGTGGAATTTTTCTGGTCGTCAAAACGATCTTCAAGGAAAACTTGACCCAATCAATGGAAACTGGATCAGTGGAATTCCATATATCGACAACTGGCGTTTGGGCCCACAGGAACTGCTGCCAAGTGAACTGGCCAACAACAAAGGGAAAAATAAATACTATATGCTGCCCCTATTGATGGGGATTTTGGGATTTGCCTTTTTATATGGCAAAGACCCCAAACGGTTTTGGGTGATGCTATTGCTGTTTTTGTTTACCGGACTGGCGCTCAAAGTTTATCTCAACGAACGGGTTTTTGAACCACGTGAGCGCGACTATGCCTTGGTTGGCTCGTTCTATACTTTCAGTATCTTCATTGGTTTAGGAGTGCTTGCCCTTTCCGAACGAATCCAGTCTTTTCTTCGTCCGCGTATCACCGTTCCGATTGTCGGAGCACTGTGTTTGCTTTGCGTACCCGTACTATTAGCGTCCGAAAACTGGGACGATCACGATCGCTCGGGTCGGTATACTGCACAGTCAACTGCAAAGGCCTATCTGGACTCTGTGGAGGAAGATGTAGATGCCATGATTTTTACCATTGGAGATAATGACACCTTTGCCATTTGGTATGCACAAGAAATTGAAGGCTACCGAACGGATGTACGTAGCATCAATACCCAACTTCTGGCAACTGATTGGTATATCGATCAGCTCAAACGACGTACCTATACCAGCTCGCCAATCCCATCTCAACTCGAGCACCGTCAATATGCCTATGGGGTACGGGATTACATCAAACACGAGGCACTGCTCGACTCGGTTCGTTGGACATTAAATGACTTTATGCGTTGGGTGAGTAGTGACCAACCGCGAACGCAGTATAAGTTTCTCCTCGAACAATATGACGTTTCAACAACTAATATCCCCAAGTCAACCCAACAAATGATCTATTATCCGACCAACCAAATTCGGGTGCCAGTCAATAAAGAAAATGTATTAAAAAGCGGAGTGGTCAAGCCCGAGGACGCAGAACTTATTGTCGATTATATCGATATCGATCTTCCCACATCAGGGTTATACAAAAACCGATTGATGATGCTCGACATTCTGAACAATAACGACTGGGAGCGACCGATTTATTTTACAGGAGGCAGCTATGACGATAGCGAGTATTTTTGGATGAAAGACTATTTGCAACTCGATGGTTTGGTGTATAAACTCGTGCCAATCAAGACCCCTATTGATCCAAACAATCCCTACCAAATGGGTCGAATAGATGCCAATCAGATGTATGATATTGTGATGAAATGGGACTGGGGAAATTCTGATAGCCCTGACATTTATCACGATCCAGAAACGAGAAAAAATAGCATTTCTTTCCGATCAAATATCACACGATTGGCCAATGCATTAGTTGAAGACAATCAAGTCGAAAAAGCAATCACTGTCCTCGACCTGGCCATGGACAAAATGCCGATTGAGACCTTTGGCTATTACAGCTTGGTTACCCCTATAGCAAGTGCCTATTATCGTGCAGGAGCCACAGAAAAAGCCCAACAGATTGTGCAAAAGTTAGCAGCTGGCTATCATGAATATATGCGCTACTATGCCCAGTGGGACAATGACGACCAGTTGGCGCTTATGGAAGACCTCGTCGGAAATGTGGAGCGGTACAAAAGTTTGTTGACCGAAGTTGTTCAAGCCAGAGATTACGAAACCCTAGCTGCCATATACAATCGGTTCTACGAGTCGATATTGCCGTTTAGCTATATATATGGTAAGTATGACTTCTACACCGAGCTCACCCCATTTGTTGCTGGCTTATATGCAGCTGATCAACTGGAATTGGCACGAGAGCTCAGTGGACATATCGCCCAGCAGTACATCGATCTGCTCAATCGTTTTTTGACCCTGGAGGAGGAGCAATTGAGGTATTTTGAAATGGAAATTGGCATTGAAGTCGAGGCCTATAAAAGTTTGATATCTACTATCAAGCGAAACGAAACAGATTCTGAAGTTATTGAGGAGGTGCAAAACACCTATTCGGAAACAGTTGGTCAGTTTGCTTTTCTCGACTAAACAAAGTCTTTCATCAACGAAATAATCGTGTTGGCATCTTGATCTCCACTTTGTCGCCAGACCATTTCACCGCCTTTATATATCATTAAAGTTGGCAATCCGCGCACACGAAGTGCTTCAGAAAGTTTAGGGTTTTTTTCGACATCGATTTTGATGACTTTACCCTGGTCACCCATGGCAGCAGCTACGTCACGCAACACCGCATGCATCTCCCCAGAAGACTCATCCAAATCGGAATAAAAATTGAGGAGGATCGGGATTTTCGCATCAATAATGTCACCAAATTTTGACATAACGAGACTTTTTTTACACCATCAGGTCTTGCTAAAATAGTATTTTGTTCTAAAATGAACTGAATTGACATAAAATGCCAATATAGATGAGAATGCAATCCAAGACATTTTCGTTAAATCGTTCGCATAATAATTCCTATTTTTGGGTTCCAACCATGGCAAAGAACAAAAAACTATTCCTACTTGACGCTTACGCCTTGATTTTTAGAGGATACTATGCGTTTATTAAAAATCCAAGAATCAATTCCAAAGGGATGGACACCAGTGCAATTATGGGGTTCACCAACTCTCTGTTTGACCTGATCAACCGGGAAAAACCCGACTATCTGGCTGTTGCTTTTGACAAAGGAGGATCGGTCGATCGGACCGAAATGTACACCGAATACAAAGCGAATCGTCCCGAAACACCCGAAGCTATTCGAATTGCTGTTCCCTACATACATAACCTGCTCAAAGCCATGCATATCCCCGTAATCGAAAAAGAAGGATATGAGGCTGATGATATAATCGGAACCCTTGCCAAACAAGCTGAAAAAAAGGGTTTTGATGTGTATATGATGACCCCGGATAAAGATTTTGCGCAGTTAGTCTCTTCTAAAATTTTTATGTATCGACCATCTCGAATGGGGAATGGAATTGAAATTTGGGGTGTTCCAGAAGTACAAGAAAAATTTGAAATCGAAAAGCCAGAACAAGTCATTGACTACTTGGGTATGATGGGTGACTCGGTTGACAACATACCTGGATTGCCAGGGGTGGGTGATAAAACCGCAAAAAAGTTTTTAGCTCAATACGGTTCGATGGAAAATCTGCTAGCCAATACGCATGAACTCAAAGGAAAACTCAGAGAAAAAATCGAGGAAAATAAAGCACTTGGCATACTCTCCAAAAAACTCGCTCGTATTTTGTTGGATGTGCCTGTATCCTTTGACGAAAGAAGTTTTGAACTCACCGATCCAAACCTTGAGGAAGTACAAGAGATTTTTCGGGAATTGGAATTTCGACGTCTTGAAGATCGTTTTCGAAAGCTGTTTAGCAAAGAGGAACAAACGCAGAGCCCTACGTCTGAACCAAAAAAGAGTGCCCGACCAGCCTTTGATTTGTTCAATCAACCAGGAGCAGGAGAGCTAAGCGTTGATGATACTTATAAATCTTTATCGACTAGCAAACATCTGTACCAAAGCATTCAAACCGCAACAGAACAAGAGATGTTACTTGAATGGCTATTGCAACAAAAATCGGTTTGCTTTGATACCGAAACCACTGGACTTGACGAACTTTCTGCTGAACTAGTCGGTATTGCCTTTAGTTGGGAAAAAGGAACAGGCTATTACCTTCCTTTCCCTGAAGATCGCACGGCCTGTGAGACCAAACTTGCCTATTTTGCTCCTTTTTTTCAAAGTGCATCCATTGAAAAAATAGGGCATAACCTCAAATATGACATCAAAGTGTTACAGCAATATGGCATGGCGGTTCATGCCCCCATCTTTGATACTATGATTGCGCACTATCTGATTAATCCCGACATGCGCCATAATATGGACATCTTGGCTGAAACTTATTTGGGTTACAAGCCACAACCCATAACCGAATTGATCGGAAAAAAAAGGTCTGGCCAAGGGTCGATGCGCAATGTACCGATCGATAAACAAACCGAATATGCTGTTGAAGATGCCGATATTACCCTTCAACTCAAAAATCATTTTGTTTCGGAACTCGCGTCGGAGGAAGTTGTCGATTTGTTTACCAATATCGAATTGCCTTTGGTCAATGTTTTGGCAGCCATGGAAAGCGCAGGTATCCGTATCGACGTAGACTATTTAGACAAACTGGCGGTTCAGTTCCGAGAAGAAACCGCAGTGCTTGAAGATCGAATTTATGAGCAAGCCGGAGAACGCTTTAACTTGGCTTCGCCCAAACAATTGGGTCCCATCTTGTTTGACAAACTCAAGCTTGTGGACAAACCCAAAAAAACCAAAACTGGGCAGTATTCTACCGCTGAAGATGTACTTTCTTATTTGGCAAAAGACCATGCGATTGTTGCTGATATTCTGGAGTGGAGGTCGGTCAAAAAACTGAGCAACACCTACATCGAGGCCCTTCCCCAACAGGTGAATCCCAAAACTAATCGTGTCCATACGATTTTCAATCAGGCGGTGGCAGCCACAGGACGACTGAGTAGCAACCACCCCAACTTGCAAAATATTCCAATTCGAACCGAGCGAGGTCAGTTGGTTCGCAAGGCCTTTGTCCCGCGCGATGAAGACCATGTCTTACTCGCAGCAGATTATTCACAAATCGAATTGCGTGTAATTGCCTCTTTAAGTGGAGATACAGAAATGCAAGAGGCCTTTCAAAAGGGCGAAGATATTCATGCTAGTACCGCTGCCAAAGTGTTTGGCGTGGCATTGGCAGACGTGAGCCGAGAGCAACGAAGTCAAGCCAAAACCGTTAACTTTGGGATTGTATATGGCGTATCAGCTTTTGGGTTGAGCAACCAAACCAGCTTGAACCGATCCGAAGCCAAGGCCTTGATTGACGCCTATTATGAAACCTATCCGCAGTTAAAAAACTATATGCGTTTACAAGTTGATTTTGCACGTGAAAATGGATATGTCGAAACCGTTTTGGGTCGTCGTCGTTACCTCAAGGATATCAATTCTCAAAACAGTATCGTGCGTGGGGCAGCCGAGCGAAATGCTGTCAATGCGCCCATCCAAGGGAGTGCTGCTGATATCATCAAAATTGCCATGTTGCGGATCCATGAAAAACTAAGCGACTTTGAATCGAAAATGCTCTTACAAGTGCATGATGAATTGGTATTTGACGCCAAAAAATCTGAACTCGACGCGTTGATAAGCATGATCAAAACCGAAATGGAACAAGCCTATGCACTCCAAGTCCCTCTCGTAGTGGATGTAGGAAAAGGAATGAATTGGCTCGAAGCACATTGATTTTCTTTTTTTGGTTTGCTTTTTACTCTATTAATTGTACATTTGCAGCCCGTTTTCAGTCAACTGAAACGGAACTATACAACGTATTAAAGAAAAAGTAGTGGATTCATTAAGTTACAAAACCGTCTCAATCAACAAGAAAAATGCTGATAAACAGTGGGTTGTAGTTGATGCTGCGGATCAAGTTTTGGGACGTTTTTCGTCTAAGGTTGCTAAGCTTTTGAGAGGGAAGTACAAGCCGAGTTTTACACCTCATGCAGATTGCGGTGATAACGTCATCGTGCTAAATGCTGACCAAATCAAACTCACTGGTGACAAGTG
>CEUM01067691.1_pt1 | contig 13547 bp, 12 predicted proteins | sample 356421 | NCBI WGS metagenome assembly CEUM01 (sample SAMEA2622716, study PRJEB7988) | marine metagenome | biome: marine biome (ENVO:00000447); feature: surface water layer (ENVO:00002042); material: "saline water (ENVO:00002010), including plankton (ENVO:xxxxxxxx)" | depth 5 m | reverse complement strand
TGCTGATCGCGCCGGTGACAACAGCTGAAGACGTTCTGAACAATCCCCATCTCACCGAACGGGGAATTTGGGAGGATATTCAGATCGGTGATCGACTCGTGCGATTCCCCGGGCGAATGGCAATATTTTCAGAGACTCCGCAGAAGCCTCTTCCCCAGCCACCAACGATCGGCGAGCACACCGCCCAGATACTGTCGGAAGCACCAAGAACCCCTTCGGTGCCAATACCGGCAGTACCCGGTCGGACAGGCAAGGCCCTTGAAGGGCTCAAGATCCTCGACTTCATGTGGGTGATGGCGGGACCAGCTGGAAGCCGAGTACTCGCGGACTATGGCGCAAACATCATCCGCATCGACTCCGAAGCGCGTATGGACACCGCTCGGACCTTGCAACCGTTCCGAGACGACGAAGCGCTGCCCGATAACTCAGCCCTCTACAGCAACATGAATGCCGGTAAACGCGGCTTATCGCTCGACCTCACAAAACCCGAAGCGATCGAAGTGGTACACGATCTTGTGCAATGGGCCGATGTGGTGTTGGAGTCGTTTTCACCCAAAGGCATGGCTGGCTTTGGGTTGGATTACCAGTCGTTGCGAAAACTGAAACCTGACATTGTGATGGCATCGAGTTGCATCATGGGGCAAACCGGTCCGTACACCGAACTAGCGGGATATGGGACTATGGCAGCCGCAATTTCGGGTTTCTTTGAGCCAACGGGTTGGCCTGATCGTCCACCGAGTGGGCCGTTCGGGGCTTACACCGACTACATCTCCCCAAGGTTCCTTGTGAGTTGCGTGATGGCGGCAGTTGAGCATCATCGAGCAACCGGTCAAGGTCAATACATCGACTTCAGCCAGGGTGAAGCGTCCATGCAACAACTGACCCCACTTCTTTTGGATTGGACAGTTAACGGCCGGTTATGGGATCGAAGGGGCAACAAAGACAATGTCCACGCTCCTCACGCAGTATTCCCATCTGAAGGTGATGATGAGTGGGTAGCAATCGCAATCACCAGCGACGCCCAATGGCGTGCCTTATGCGAACTCATGAATGCACCCGAACTCGCAGCACTCGACGTGGACGCCCGTAGGGTCAACCAAGACGATCTCGAGAAGCGGATTGCTTCATGGACTTCGCAACGTTCCTGCACTGAGACAATGGCAACATGTCAGGCTGCTGGGATTCCAGCCCATCGCGTTCAAAACACCGATCATTGCCTCGATGACCCCCAGTTAGCTCACCGGAATCATTTCATCGAAGTCGGGCATCCAACCCAAGGTACGACGACCATCGAAAACACTCGATTTGTGATGTCTCGAACTCCAGCGGTGGTGACCTATGGAGGACCAACATGGGGTGAACACAACTGGGAGATATTGTCCGAGGAACTGGGATATGACCCAGAGCGGATCGCGGAACTGGCAATCGCCGAGGTGCTTGGCTGATTCTCAGCTTTGGTTAAACGACGAGGACAGTTGTTGTTCCCCGAAACCGGACGGTGCCTCGCCAGTTGTTACATACAAGTACAGCGCTGTTTGGAAGATCCCGTTAAGTGCCGCTGCTACAACCGCAGCGAACATGACCGCAAGCACTCCAATGACAATGAGGGCCCAGATGCCGCTTGAGGAGCCCAAGACGACTAGGAGGATGCCAGGGATCGCTAACGCGAAAGAGAACAAGCCGAATCCAACTTGGGCTGTGAGGTTTTCTCCCCAAGAGGTTCGAAGGAGTTGCCCTGAGCGTTTCAGCCCTGCGACAGGGCCGAGGTCGTCGAACATGACTACAGGGACGATGAGGAAGGTGATGACTCCCCAGGCCATGTCGAAGATGCCTCGGGCTATACGTCCAAGTTGACCGCCTTGTCGTTCGATGATGGAGAGAATGATTCCGACGGTTGTTGCCATCAACGCCCAGGGGAGTAGCCGGTGTAGTCGAGCTGACGCTCCTGAAAGTGATGATCCGATAGTGGGGTCGCCACCGGTGAAACGTTCATGTGCTCCCGCCACCAACGCTCCTTTAAAGAAGGTGTTGATGACGTTCATACCGAGAAGTCCAAAAATCGCTATAACGATAAGGCCTTGGCCTCCACTGTCAGAGTTCCCCGATAGATCGGCTCCCAGACCTGAGGCGACCAGCCACAGCAGTAGCGCGAAAATTATTGCCGCAACGGCGTTTAAGACAGGCAAGACAAGTAGTTCTCGGTCAAGTCGGATCACCGTCATCGATGATTTCGCTAAACCCCAAGTACGTCGAAACACAGAATTCCTCTCCACTACAGGTAGCTACTGTTCAAGGCTAGGTTGTTTACGGCAGACCAGCCACTACGGGATAGGAACCTAACTGCTCGGGGGAACAGGGAGAGCAATAATGGGAGATGGAATTCCGGCATTTCGGTTACACCATCACGCATACGTGGTGGATGATCAGGAAGCAACACGTGCTTTCTACGAAGACCTATTGGGGTTTCCTCTGGTAGCTACCTGGTGTGAAGTGGAAACGGTGCGGGGGAAAGAACGAACTTACTGTCACACGTTTTTCGAGCTTGAAGACGGCTCAGCCTTAGCGTTCTTTCAGTTCTTGGATCCCGATGATCAAGCGGAGATGAAGCTCGATTCGCGCAATTCACTGAACCATGTTGCGTTGTCGAGCACATTGGTCGACCAGGAACGTTTACGGAGTTCGTTGGACGCGGCGGGGGTCGGGCATCGTACGACAGATCACGGGTATTGCGTGTCGCTCTATGTCACTGACCCGGATGGGTTAACAGTGGAGTTCACTGCAGATCCTGAAAATGTGGCCGAAATCAGCGAGTGGCAGCGCTCTAATGCGCATAGCGAGTTACAGCGGTGGTTAGCCGGTGATCGCACACCTAATAATGAACTTCGGGTCACGAACTAACCTTATTATTTATTGGCTTAATAAAATTAAGTCAAAGTTATTATTATACTTTTAATATTTAATGCTAGTTTTTCTGGTATGAACGAGCCCCACGACTCTCCCAAGCCCCAAGAACAAGGGTTTTCAATGGGAGTTGAGGTCACGTGCCACAGCGTTATTTTCTCAATTGTTGGCGAAGAACTCACTCTGTTGTTGAGGGAGCGAAATGAGGGGCCCTTTCGTTTCCACTGGGAACTACCAGGCGCGACCCCCACTCACAGCGAAGATTTGGGATTTACGGCTTTGCGGGCAGTTGCTCCCCCGCTTCGATTAAGCCCCGTTCCCCACATGCAGCAGCTCGGAGCGTATGGGGCCCCAAATCGAGACCCTCGCCATCAATCGGTCGCCGTTGTGTATTGGGGAGTAACCCGCTACGGCGACATACAAACTACGTCTTCAAACCTTCATCCAGTTCCTATAGGTAGTTGGACTTCAGAGGAATTTCGGTTCGCTTTCGATCACCAACTGATAGCCAATGACGCCTTAGCCGCTCTCCGCCAGGCAATGAACAACACTTCTGCAGCTACTCAACTGTGTGAGGCTCATTTCACAATGAGCGAACTACAGCACGTCTACGAAATTATTTTCGATACAAAGATTTCCGCCGGGAACTTCCACCGAAAAATTTCAAACACACCCGGTTTCATAATCCCTACAGATCAGCAAATCCAGGAACCAAACAAGAAGGGGCGCCCTGCCCAACACTTCCAATCAACCGAAATCGTGGCTATCTCGCCACCATTTCAATTCCAAGCAACACCACCTGAATAACCCAACGACGCCCTGAAATACTTCGGCCACCTCAACAGCCCATGTACCTTCGATAGTCCAAGTCACAAAGGTAGGAGACATCGGTGGAACAGAAACTTCAACGCTACGGACCTCTAGGCGCAATCCTCGGAATCATCCTCGTACTCGTCTCGTTCGTCGTCCACGGCAAATGGGCATCGACCGAAGAAAGCGCACAAGAAATCGCAGACCTGTACGTTCAAAACCAAGATCGAGTGTTCATGGGTTCCTGGCTAGGAGTCCTTGGAGCGCTTTCAATGCTTGTGTTCGGAATGTGCATGTCCCAAAGAGTTCGCGACACCGGACAACAGCTGCTCGGCATGCTGGTCGCCGGCGCAACTCTCATCGCTGTTGCTGGTATGACAGTCGACTCGACCCTACGAGCGGCTTTATCGATTCAAGCCGACAATATGTCCCCTGAAGCAATGAAGACCATGCACGCGATATGGGATGCGTTTTTCTGGCCAATGCACGCCGGTATGGCAACTCTCGTATTAGCTCTTGGGCTTGCAGCCTTGAGTAGTGGGCTACTACCTAAGTGGCTCGGTTGGATCGGTGTCGTCGCCTTCGTTATAGCCATGATCCCAGCACCAACAATGTTCGCGGGAATAATTCTTTCGTTGCTCTTTATGGTCATCACTTCACTGCTGACCTTCAAAAAGGTTGGGGCGAATTAAATAATTCGAAGGCGCCTGCTCCAGCGAACAAATCAACAGCGGCGACCAAATGTGGGAATCTAGCGCGCCCCGAGGGATTCGAACCCCCGACCTTCTGGTCCGTAGCCAGACGCTCTATCCAACTGAGCTAGAGGCGCTAATTAGAGACCGCAGTGTACGCGGTCTGAACCTGATGTTGAAACTCAACATTTGGTTGTGGCGGAGAGGGTGGGATTTGAACCCACGGACCGCGTGAGCAGTCACTTCCTTAGCAGGGAAGCACATTCGACCAGACTCTGTCACCTCTCCAGGACGGTAAACCGCCACTTGCTCAACTTTGCATCTCGAAAGATACGCTGATGAACAGATTTATCCTAGGGCTTAGATGTGTGGATCGGCGATGTCAGACCGGTACCTTCTTGTCCGGAGGGTTGTCCGAGTCTGGTTTAAGGAGCTGGTCTTGAAAACCAGTGTGGCTTCACGGTCACCGTGGGTTCGAATCCCACACCCTCCGCCATTTCTCACTGACCAATTTGATTACGGAGTTCCTCAACCCAATTCGCGGCGTCTCGCCAATTGGCGTTGCTGTCTCTTCGCACTTGTTCACCTTGGTGTCCGGCGGCCGGGTAGGAGCCAAGGAATTTGATGTCGCCTTGTTTCATTTTCAGGTCACGTAAACAATCCGCGACGACTTCGTCACCAATATGGCCTTCGAAATCAAGTAGGAAGCAATAGTCGCCTAACACACGTCGTGTGGGGCGTGACTCAAGTCGGGATAGGTCAATATTTCTTGCGGCGAATTCGTTCAGGATCGCAAGCAGGCTTCCGGGTTCATTGGCTCGCTGGAACACAACGACACTGGTTTTGTCGTGACCGGTTGGGGCAGGTACGCCTTCGCGGGCCAGCAACAAGAACCTTGTTTGATTACCGGTATGGTCTTCAACCGCTTCCGCGACAGCCTCCAGCCCGTAAAGCTCAGCGGCGAGTGGGTTAGAGATCGTGGCAACACCTTCGAGGCGCTGATCACCGACTTGGCGAGCTGCTTCTGCAGTTGAGGTCGCCGCTTGAATTTCAGCATCCGGGAGTTGTTCACGCAAAAAGTTTCGGCACTGCGCCACCGCAACAGGAAAAGACACAACGGTGTGAATATCTGTCAGTTGAGTTCCGGGGAGAGCCAGCAAATTCAACTGGACATCGAGTACGACTTCGCGTTGGATACGTACATCTAGATCGAAGGCCAATGTGTCTTGGGTGACGTTCACTGCTCCTTCGATCGCGTTTTCGATTGGTACGAAACCTAAGTCGACATCGGCTGTAACTAACCCGTTCAACACGTCAGGTATGGAATCGAAGGGGTGTGTGTCTGCTGCTGCGAGGTCTGGTTGCCCTAAGAGGGCTTGTTCGGTGAAAGTGCCGTGGGGACCCATGAAACCAATCCGCGTCGCGGCTGGCACAAGTTCAATGTTCATGGTTGGCTGATTAGTACTCACTTCGTGGCAGGATACGCCTGAAGAACCAAAGATTATGAACGAATTAGAGCTTCAAGAACTGCTTGAACAGGTAAAGGCCGGAAATATTGGGCCCGACGACGCATTGAATTCTTTGCGTCGCCTTCCTTTCGCGGACCTTGGGCACGCAAAAATTGACCATCATCGCTATCTCCGTACCGGCGCCCCAGAAGCTATTTATGGCCCAAACAAAACCCCTGAACAGTGCGTATCTATAGTCGGAGAACTCTTGGAGCACGGTTCGGGTCCAGTGTTGTTAAGCCGGGCGAGCAGCGAACAAATCACCGCTGTAACCGAAGCTCACCCGAACGGGACTGTTGTTGACGCAACAGTAATTTGGCGTTCCGCGGAGCCACGACCCGCCAACATCGTTGTCGCAGCAGCGGGCACAGCTGATCTTCCTGTCGCCGATGAAGCGTGCGCTGTCCTCCAGGCTCATGGCATCACTGCGACTCGCCTAACTGACATTGGTGTCGCCGGGTTACATCGACTGCTCGCAGTACTCGATGAGCTGTTAGAGGCCGAGGTGATCATCACTGTTGCAGGGATGGAGGGTGCGTTAGCTACTGCTATTGGCGGGTTGAGTTCCGCACCGGTAATAGCTGTCCCTACCAGTGTTGGGTACGGCGCTGGCCTTGAAGGAGTCACTGCCCTGTTAGCGATGCACGCATCATGTGCAGCGGGTATCACCGTGGTTGGAATCGATAACGGATTCGGGGCGGCGATGGCAGCAATGCGCATCCTGAACCACGGGAAACTGTCGTGACTCGCAACGTTGCGTGGTTTCACCCGTTCTCGGGGATTGCCGGAGACATGACCATGGGGGCGTTACTCGATGCCGGTGCAGACCTGAACTTCGTTGTAGCGACACTGAAACAACTCAATATCGATGGGTGGGCGCTGTCAGCAGAACGGGTGGAGAGAAAAGGAATTGATGCAACCCGCGCGATTGTGGATGCACCCGAACAACGTCATCATCGCCACTGGTCAGACATCCGCAAAATCCTTGAAAGCAGTTCACTTCCCGATCGAGTGAAAACTCGAAGTCTCGCCGTGTTCGAGACACTCGCAATCGCCGAAGGAAAAGTGCACGGGATCCCGGCAGAAGATGTGCACTTTCACGAAGTTGGGGCCCTCGACGCGATCGTCGACATCGTCGGATCATGTGCAGCGCTGGAATCGCTCGACATCGACGAAATAGCCAGCGGTCCGGTGGCAGTCGGGGTTGGCACCATCACAGCGGCGCACGGTGTGTTACCGAATCCTCCGCCAGCGGTAGTGAACCTATTGGAACAAATTCCCACTGTTGGTGTTGATGTGGATTTAGAGCTCACCACTCCGACTGGCGCTGCGATCATCAAAGCACTCGCCACCGGCGTTGGGGCGATGCCGGACATGACTATCCGCTGCTCGGGTTATGGGGCCGGGAGCCGAGATTTATCTGACCGAGCGAACGTGACCCAAGTCATTATCGGCAGTCTGACACCCGCCGCGGCTCAGTCTTCTGATGAAACCGAAACTGTGATTGAACTATCTACCAATCTTGATGATGTGACCGGGGAGCAGTTAGGTCACGCCATCGGAGAACTAATGGCGGCCGGTGCACTTGACGCGTGGGTGACACCGATTGTTATGAAGAAAAACCGTCCAGCGCATACCCTCTCTGTCCTGTCTCACCCAAACCAAGCCACTGAGCTAACCGGGTTGGTGATGTCGTTAACTGGGACGTTGGGGGTGCGGTCCCGACAACTTGATCGCGTCACAGCGAAACGCACAACAGTCACAGTTTCGGTTGACGGTCATGATATTGGCGTGAAAATCAGTGACATTCGAATCAAAGCAGAATTCGATGACGTGGCAGCTGCCGCCACAGCACTGGGGTTACCAGTACAGGAGGTAGCTGCTCGCGCTGAAGCGCTCGCCGGAGATTTGTGATTGCGGTTATTGTCTGATGCTGGGCTCTACGGGTGTGCCTTTTGGTGGTCCCGCTGAGGTGAACTCAGTTCCGTCAGGGTCTGTGGCCCAATCAGCTTCTTGTTCCCATTGATCTTCGTACACAATTTCTCGTAAGGGCCGACGGCGAACGGGTCCGTGACTTCCAGCGGGTTTACCTAGCGGGATGGTCGCGTGGATAGCAACTTCGTCAGGTATGTCCAGCAGGTCACGCAATTCGTTTTCTACGTGCGTGTGCCAGCCGGTGATGACACCTCCGTATCCGAGGGCGCGTGCGGCAAGCATCAGGTTTTGGACCGCTGGGAACACTGACGATCCTTCGGCATAGTTTTCTGGCCGGTAACGAATCAGGCACGCCAGCACGACTACGGGTGTTTCTTCGAAATGGTCAACGAAGTGTTGCATGGTGCGCGCCATTCGAGCTTTCGGCGAGTCTCCTGTTTCCCCTGAGCCTGCGTCATATCCATCATTTGAACGCTTTTCGTTCCAACCTGCTCGGAATGACTCACCAAGCAGTGCCTTCGCTGCTTTTGCTTTCGGGCCATCGCGTAGAACCAAGAATCTAAATTTTTGGCGGTTGGATCCCGATGGGGCTCGACCTGCGTGCCACAACATGGTGTTCAGATCTTCTTCAGGTATTGGTTCGGGCAAATACCGGCGAATCGCTCGGGTCGTAGCCAGCCCCTCAAGTAGCCCTATTTCTTCACGCTCGGCCACTCTTAGCCTCCTTGTGTTTCATCAAGCAGTTCGACGACATTAACAATGCTTTGATCAGTGACGACTCCCACAACGCGGCCAGCGGTGTCGACAACGGGATAGATGTCGACATCGGCTTCTTCCATGCGAGCGCTGACTTCTCGAACTGTCCATGACAATCGAGCAGGGGTTAACCCCGCGATCATCACTTCTGAACATGCTGTCGTTGACCACAGGTCCTGTTCCATGTCGCCTACGTCACTGACTTTGATGATTCCTCGAAATTCACCGTTGTTATCAGCGACGACCGCTTCTAGTTGTTTTCTGGGAAAAGCGAACCGCCACACAAAATCCGATAGCGAGTCCGCCGGTTGCACTGTTTGGAAGTCTCGTTTCATTGCTGAGGTGATGGGCATTTGGAACCGTCGTTCAAGATGCCCCACTCGGGTATCGCGCTGGTACTCCGACACAGACGAACTGCCAACAACTACTTGGCTGACAGCAACAGCGATGAGACCCGGCACCACAAATGATGGAGCCCCAGTTGATTCAGCCACGAACATGACAGCAGCGAGCGGGGTGCGATATCCAGCCGCCAAAAACGCGGCCACACCAATGAAGGGGAAGAAAGCCATCGATTCCACGCCAACGTCGATCCAGCCCCCAACAATGCGACCAATAATGAGTCCCAGTACAGCAAGTGGGATAAACACTCCCCCTACCCCGCCGCTGGCAATCACCGTCGACGTAGCAATCAGTCGAATCGCGAAGAGCATTCCCAACATGGGCAATGTCTCATCTGGGTTCAGTACCCAACGAAGCACTTGACCTTCAGCAGTTGGACCCATTGACAGCGGCGCGTCGAACAGCAGATCACTCAACACGACTAAACCAGCCGCGATGACACTCCCAGCAGCTGCGAGCACCCACCATGGTTGGGTGCGTTGCACCTGTTTGGCTCCTCTGATAGCTCTGCTGAACACCATCGCTGCGAGACCACATAAAGCCCCGACGATCGCTGCACCAACCAGTTCCCGCTGCCCGAAGCCGACTCGCACTAGATCTGTTCGAACTTCGAACGGCAGGTCGTCATCCAACCCGCTCACCAAAACAAATGTCACATAGCTCGAAGCGCTCGACAGCAACGCAGGGAGTAGCGCCCGGCGACCCAAATCGCCCTTATACGGTGACTCCAACGCAAACAACACCCCAGTTGCAGGTGCTTGAAACACTGCACTCACACCAGCGGCTGCTCCCGCTACCAGTAATGCCTGCCCATCTTTGTCTCTGAACAGCCAAGAAAGCCGTCGTTGAATTGCAGAACCAGTCGTCGCCCCTGCATAAATAGCCGGGCCTTCTAACCCAGCCGCTCCCCCCATACCAACCGTGGCGACACCAGCAATTAAGCGAAACGGTAGATGAATGACTTTTAGGACGTGTGACTTGTTGTGGTAGCCGCGTATGTATTCCTCTGACGTCGATGGGGACAACGGGTGACCTGCGTCGGAATACCTCAAAAGAAGTACAGCAAGCCAGAGTCCTAACGCGGGGGCAAGTGCCTGTTGCCAAAGACTGCGATGCAAAATATCTTCAAGCAGAACTTTTTCGGCGAGTACCACAACACCAGCAACGATGAGACCAGTAACGACCCCTACCGCACCGTAAATGACGAAACGAAGAATTCTGTTTCTCATTGTCGGTCAAACAGGGGAAAGTTCATTAACACCATGATGCCGCGTGGCGTCCCCAAAAATGGTTCGCCATTGTTTCAATCGATGACATTTTGAACTCGTGGGTACCCTTAGCCCTATGACCACTAGCCGCTTCTACTTTCGTCAACTTCTTTCGGGGCGAGATTTCGCGAAAGACGATCCGATGGCTGCCCAGATGGCAAACTTTGTGTATCTCATCGGTGACCGAGAAACCCGTGACGCCGTGATTGTCGACCCTGCCTACGGGGTGAGAGACATTTTAGACATCCTCGATCAGGACGGCATGCAACTGTCCGGGGTACTGGCTAGTCACTACCACCCCGACCATGTCGGCGGTTCCATGATGGGTCACACCATCGAAGGGGTTCGAGAACTCCTCGAAATCAAAGGCACGAAGATCCACGTCCAAGCCGAGGAAGCAGACCTAGTGAAAAAGGTCACCGAAGTCAGTGACGGGGACCTTGAGATTCATCAGCCGGGTGACCATATCCTCGTGGGAGATGTGCGCGTTGACCTTCTGCACACCCCCGGGCATACACCCGGCAGTCAATGTTTCCTTGTTGAAGGGACACTTGTAGCAGGTGACACCCTTTTTCTCGAGGGTTGCGGACGCACTGATCTCCCCGGCAGCGACGCCACTGCCATGTATCACTCGCTTCACAACACTCTGGCTAAAGTCCCCGACGACACTGTTTTATTTCCCGGTCATCGCTACTCATTTCACTCTTCAGCAACGATGGGCATGACACGAGAAATGAACTACGTGTTTAAACCCGAGTCAGAAGAACAGTGGCTCATGATGTTCGGTGGCCAATGAACACCCAGTTGCTTCCTCCCATTGTCACCGTCGAAGAACTCGTGGGCCGAACCGACATCGTTTTGTGTGATGTCCGTTGGTACCTCGACCGCACACCGGGACGAAGTAAATACAACGAGGGACACATTCCCGGGTCAATATTTGTTGACCTTGACGAACACTTGGCGACACTGCCCCGCAAGTCCGAAGGACGTCATCCACTACCAGCAGCGGCGTCGTTCGCAACAAGTTTGGGGTCACTCGGGATTAGTCATAACGACCCTGTTGTCGCATACGACGACGGTGGCGGCATGTCAGCCGGCCGTCTGGTGTGGATGCTCCGGGTTCTCGGTCACGACGCAGCCTTACTTGATGGAGGATTACAGGGGTGGACTGGTCAGCTCGAAACCTCGCCACACGTCCGTAGCGCAGTAGACCACCCAATCCGCGAATGGCCAACTGAATTATTCGCCGACGCAGACGCTGCGGCGACCGCCGGAAATGATTCTTCTCAAGTCCTTATCGATGCTCGAAGCCCAGATCGATTCTCAGGAGAAAACGAGCCAGTAGACCCCAAAGCAGGACACATCCCGGGCGCGATCAATCTCCCATTCGCTCAAAATCTCTCACCTGACGGCTTTTTCGAGTCCCCAGAGCTACTGCGTCAAAAGTTCCAAAACGCCGGATGCACCGAAGGATCTGCAACCGTCATGTACTGCGGTTCTGGAGTTAGCGCCTGCAACAACTTGTTGGCGTTCGAACATGCGGGATTGGGGAAAGCTCGTTTGTACGCCGGTTCTTGGTCTCAGTGGAGCAACAGCGCAGATCGGCCTGTCGAAACCAGTTGACGAAAAGTTGTGGCATTCGAATAGCAACCACAGTCATTGGGCAGACATACTTGCCACATGGCAGACCTCTCAGATTTTTATGGCCTAGACGAATTCCTTAACGACGACGAACAGATGATTCGCGACACAGTCAACAAGTTCGTTGACAACGAATTTAAACCTGTCGTTGGAGAGCACTTCGAGGCAGGCACCTTTCCAATGGAATTAGTGCCCACCATCGCCGACATGGGTTTACTGGGCATGCATCTTGATGGCTACGGCTGCGCAGGAGCATCAGCAATGGCCTATGGGATCGCGTGCCGGGAGCTCGAAGCTGGCGACAGCGGCCTCAGAAGTTTCGTGTCCGTCCAGGGGTCTTTGTGCATGTTCCCTATTTGGAAATACGGGTCAGAGGAACAAAAAGAGGAATGGCTACCGAAGATGGCCGCGGGCGAAGTTATTGGATGTTTCGGTCTCACCGAGCCTGACCACGGCTCAGATCCTTCATCGATGGCGACACGAGCTAAACGAGACGGCGACCAATGGATTCTCAACGGTTCGAAAAGGTGGATCACCAATGCAGGCATTGCACATCTCGCCATCGTCTGGGCCAACACTGATGAAGGGTTCCGCGGGTTTCTCGTACCGACAAACTCAGATGGATTCGAAGCCAGGAAAATCCAGAACAAACTTTCGCTCAGAGCTTCAGTAACCGGAGAGTTCTACATGGATGACGTAGTGGTACCCGAATCGATGCGACTCCCGGACGCAATGAGTATTGGGGCGCCGTTGAGTTGTTTAAGCGAGGCCCGATATGGCATCGCTTTCGGCGCTGTTGGAGTCGCCCGAGATTGCTACAACGCTGCTTTGGACTATCAGCAAGAACGCCCTCAATTCGGCAAACCCCTGTCTAGTTTTCAGATCAGCCAAATCAAATTTGCTGACATGTTGACGGACATGACCAACGCCAACCTCCAAGCCATGAATCTTGGTCGCCTCAAAGAGGACCACAAAATTCGCCCGTACCACATCTCAATGGCAAAGCGTCATAACTGCCGAGTGGCAATAGATGCCGCGCGTACCGCTCGCGCAATGATGGGTGCTAACGGGGTTAGCACCGAATACAGCCCGATGCGTCACGCAAACAACATGGAGAGCGTCATGACCTACGAAGGAACCGAGGAAATCCACGGCTTGATCCTCGGTCAAGAAATCACAGGGATACCGTCGTTCCGATGACAGATTTCGATCTCGGGGAAGTAGACCGCCTCTTAAAGACAACTAAACAGGTCCGAAAACGATTAGATCTAACCAAAGAGGTCCCTGTAGATCTTCTTTTAGATTGCATAGAAGTAGCTGGCCACGCCCCAGTTGGCGGCAACCTCGAGCGCAATCGTTGGATCATCATCACCGATGCTGAACTGAAAGCAGAAATTGCCCACTATTACGCCGAGGTGGGTCGTCCTTATTTAGCTGCAAGTTCAGATATTCGTACCGATGACCGCACAAGTCGGGTCATCGATTCCTCAATTCATCTGATTGACCACATGCACGAAGTTCCCGCGATGGTTATCCCTTTACGACTTGACCGTCCACCAAGTGGGGAAAACGATGAGGGTTCTGCTGGTGGCTGGTGGGGATCGGTATTGCCCGGTGTATGGAGCTTCCAGCTA
>CEUM01136456.1_pt1 | contig 13634 bp, 13 predicted proteins | sample 356421 | NCBI WGS metagenome assembly CEUM01 (sample SAMEA2622716, study PRJEB7988) | marine metagenome | biome: marine biome (ENVO:00000447); feature: surface water layer (ENVO:00002042); material: "saline water (ENVO:00002010), including plankton (ENVO:xxxxxxxx)" | depth 5 m | reverse complement strand
GATCAAATCTGTTAAATAGGTTAGGGTTTCTTTACTGCTACCCCGACTTTTTTAATAATCTCAACTAACTAATTAGCTTTTAACTGATATGTTTTTGATAAAATTAAATGGAGTAAGGTGATATTTTTTTTTAAAAGCAGCAATGAAATGACTAGAGCTACTGTATCCAACTATAATACTTATCTCATTGACATTATGTTTACCCGAAATCAATAAGTCCTTAGCATATTCAAGTTTGTAATTTAGGGCGTATTGATAAACGGAAAAACCATATACCTCTTTAAAACCTTGTTTTAGTTTTTTTAAGCTAATTTTAAGATTTTCAGATAATTCGTTTAATGTTGGTGTATTTGACACATCTTTAATTAAAATTTCTTTTGCTAATCTTATTTTGCTTAGAATGTCGTTATTAATTGTGAAAGGGCAACTTTCTGAATTATTGTTGTTTTTAAATAATAAACTAAATGTTTCATATATTTTAGCTTTTAAAAATAGTTTTTGAGTATTCATTAGTTTATTTGAGTTACTTATTTGATTAAGTACATATATTAGTGACTTACTTAAATCAAGTTCTTCATAATATTTTTCTTTAATATTTATAATAGTTGGAATGTAAATATCCTGATTTGATAAAAGTTTATGGAGTTCACTGAGTGGTATTAGTATTGTTATTACCGTTGAATTTTTTTTTAATTCAGCGTTTAAGTTTACTTTTTTTTTTGAATTATAAATAATAATGCATTTATTTTTAATTAAATTAAATTCGTAATTTTCATTAAACTTTAATTTAAAATGTCCGTCAATATTAAAATGAAATTGGATTTGATCTAAACCTATTTCTTTTAAAATTTTTTTAGTTTCTTTATCGTTGTTTTTAAAAATATTAATGAATATTTTATTTTCTATTTTTATTTCCATTTTAATTTATTTTTTCAGACATTTTTTTTGCTAACTCAATACATGAACTTACTGAAACTCCATTGTAAAAATTGCCAATTATATGCAGATTATTATATTTTTTTTCAATATGCGTAACCTCTTTTCTTATGTTTTTAATTTCGTGATTATATTTAGGAATGGCATTAACCCACCTTTTTTTATTGATTAGTTTTAATTTATCTAATTTAAAAAGTTCTTTAATTTCTTTTTTAATTATTTGTCCTAAAATATCAATGTCTTTATTAATAAGATAATTTTGTTTTTCACCGCCCGAAAGTATAGTAATAAGTTCTTTGTTTTTTGGGGATACATGTGGAAAGATAGAGCTACTAAATAAAATTCCTAGAAATGTTTTTTTTTCAGTTCGTTTAGATAGGAGGCCAAATCCCTTTGGGATTTTATGACTTTCAATGGAGTTATATGAAAAGTGAAATACATCAATCGGATTGTATAAATTTGGTTTTTTTATATATTTTGCTTCATGATTAATTAATTCCATTAATTTGTCAATCGAAATGGTAGAAACTATTTTATTACAAATAAAACATTCTTTATTTTTTGTATATATTTTGTATTTATTATTATTTTGAGTAATATTTTTTATTTCATGTGAATAATATGAGTTATTATAATTTTCTTTTTTTAGTTTTTCAATTAGTGTTTTATTTCCATCCTTAAAAGATATTGTTTCTCGTTTTGTCTTTTTTTTACTTTTAAGTAAATAATATAATAGGCTTTTATTTTTTTTAATTATTCTGAATAAAGAAGGTAGGGAATATTCTAAAATCATTTTTTTAGTATCACCTGCATAAATTCCATTTAAAAATGGCTCAATTAAATTATCATGAAATTGTTTACCAAAGTTTGAATTAAAAAAATTATATATAGTTTTGTGTTTTCTATTTTTAAAAATAATTAATCCATATAAAATTTTACATTTTGAGTAAAAGTTAAATAATGGAGTTGTAATAAAATTCATAATACTATTAGGAAATCTTATAATTTTATTTTTGTGTAAAAAAAATTTGTTTTTAATTTGACTATTTGATATAACAATTTTCTGGTCTATTTTTAAGTCATTGATTAAATTTATGATTGCATTGTTATTCAAAACAATAGTATTTGGCCCTTCTTCACAAATGAAACCATTTATTTTTTTAGTTTGTATAACACCTCCTGCTTTAGTAGACTTTTCAATTAAACAAACATTAACACCTTTTTTTTTTAAATAATAAGCTAGTGTTAATCCTGAAATTCCCGCTCCAATTATAGCTAAATCAAATTTTTTACCCATTAATTTTTATTAATTGTTCTTTCTAAAACCATTTTTTTTAAACATTCTACCCATTTTTCGCTATCATTTAAACTTTCTACTAACTGAACTTTATCTCCTCCATATTTTTCAAAAATTTCTTGATACTCATCACCTATTTCGATTATTGTTTCTAGACAGTCTGCTACAAAAGATGGAGAAAAACATAGAATCTTTTTACTACCTTCTCTTCCTTTTTTTCTTATAATTTCATCAGAAAAAGGTCTTAACCATTTATTATCTAGTCTTGATTGGAATGAAACAATATAATCAGACTTCTTTATTTTTAATCTTTTTGCTATTTGTTTGGCTGTTTCATAACAAGTGGCTTTATAACAAAAATAATTTAACTTAGTAATTCCTTTTTCACAATCATTGTCTTCACATAAACTATTTTCATATACTTTGTCCACATGTCTTTCTGGAAGCCCATGAAAACTAAAGATGATTTCATCGTAATCTTTAATTTTATATTTTCTTCCTTTGTCAGCAAATGCATCTAAAAATAATTTTTCATTATAGAATTGTGAAATAAAATTAATTTCAGGTATAACCCACCATTTTTTAATATTTTTCATTACCTCTTCTATTACGGATCCATTTGTTGCGGATGCATATTGAGGGAACAGAGGAATAATAATAATTTGCCTTGGTTTCTTAGATTTTATTTTTTCTAGTGCATTTTGTATTGATGGATTCTTATATCTCATGGCATATTCTACATGGAAATTATCTCCAAGAGATTTATTTAATTTTTTTGTTAAATTTTTTGTATGATAAATTATTGGTGAGCCATCTTTTGTCCAAACTTCTTTATATACTTTTGCTGATTTTGGCGCTCTAAAAGGAACTATTATTAAATTAACTAGTATTTTTCTTATTATCCAAGGAAGGTCAATAACTCTTTTATCATTTAAAAATTGAAATAAGTATTTTCTAACATCAGATGTTTTAGGGCTTTTTGGAGTTCCAAGATTTACTAAAAGTACACAAGTTTTATTTATATTATTTATCATAATTAATTTTATTAACTAATTAAATTGTGTTTGAATAAATACCTTTATTTGAAGAATTTAGCGGGTCAAATTCCATTGCAATATTTCTTACAACTAATCTTGCAGATTCGTTAATTGAAATTTTGTTTCTACTAATATCAATAAAACCATTGCTTATGTATTTTTCTAATTTAATATTTTTATAATTAATAATTTCCTTTATTTTTTCAACTTTAATAGAGTGTAATTCACTTATTTCCTGAAAATTTAAATAGTAGTTACACATAATCGAGTTAATAATTTCTCTAATGACTTTTTGTTTTTTATTTACTCTATACCCTCTTAATACAGCAACGTTATCTTTTTCTATTTTTTTTATATATTCTGATGCGTTTTTAATATTTTGACTGTATGCTGAAGTCAGTTGAGATATTGAAGAAGCTCCAAAACCATATACTTGTCCGGTATTAGATTTTGTACAGTAACCTTGAAAATTTCGTCCTAACTTTTTCATTTTTAATGCAATACTTAGCTCATCAGATTTTTTTGCATAATGATCAATACCAATTGCATTGTAGTTATTTGATGTAAAAAAATTAAATCCATTTAAATACATTTTAGCTTTATCTAGAGTTGTTGGAAGTCCAATTTCATCTAAAACCTTTTGTCTAGTAAAAATTGATGGAAGATGTGCGTATGAAAAAGTCACGATCCTGTCAGCATCAAGATTTAATGCTTTTTCAATTGTTTTTTGAAAACTTTTTTCAGTTTGTAAAGGTAGTCCATATATTAAATCAATATTAGTTCCTTTAAATCCTTCAATTTTAATTTTTTTCATTATTTCTTCAATAGGATGTTTGGATCCCTTTCTATTAATTGCATTAAGTACTTTTTTATCAAAGTCTTGAATACCTAACGAAATTCTATTAAATCCATAGAATTTTAATTTTTCAATATGTTGAAAATCTAAATATGCAGGACTACATTCAATAGCCATTTCGTATTTATCAGTAAAATCAAAATTATCTTTTATGAAATTTGTCACCTCTTCTATATATCTCATTGCAATTGCGTTTGGTGTTCCTCCCCCCCAGTGAACCTGTGATACTTTTCTTCCCTTGTTAATGAATTTTGATAAGAATGTTATTTCTTTCATTAATGCATCTATGTATCTTCTTATAAAGGGTTTTGTGAAACCTTTTTCAGTTGTGCATCCGCAAAAATGGCATATTTGAGGACAGAACGGAATATGAATATAAAATGAAATATTTTCAGGACTTTCAGAATTTGAGTTTATAATGTCACTAATAAAATTTTCGTTGTTATATGATTTTTCAAAGTGTGTTGCAGGAGGATATGATGTGTATCTAGGACCTGAGTAATTATATGTTTTTATTATTTGATCGATTTTCATATTACCTTTCCCAATTATGATTTTTAATCCATTTTACAACTCTTTCAACTTTTTCTTTTTCAATTCCAGGAATAAAACCATGTCCAAGATTGAATATCCAATTGTTATTTTTTTTACCGAATGACTTTAAACTAAATAAATAACTATCAATTTCTTTATTCGAGGAAAAAAATAGCCTTGGGTCCATATTTCCTTGTATTCCTATTTTTTTGTTAAGAATTTCTCTAGCAATTTCTAAATTTATCTGCCAATCTACACTCACATAGTCACACATTTCCGGTTGAATTCTGCGAAGACCTGTTGATAGGTTTTTTGGAAAAAATATTGTTTTACATCCCTTTTTTTTAGCTGCTTCCATAATTAATGTTGCATAAGGCATTATTAAATCGAAGTATAGATCTTCTGGAATTAGACCACAATATGTTTCAAATAACTGAAAACAATCAATTCCATTTTCAATTTGATTTTCGACATATTCTATTGAAGCTTCTGTTATTTTTTCTAAAATTTTCTTACATTTCTTTCTGTGAGTATAAATATTTTTAATAATACTATGAAATTCTTTTATGGAGTTATTTTTTTTAAACATAAATATAAAAACTGTCAATGGGCCTCCACAAAAACCTATTAAAGGTTTACTATGTAAATCTTTTTTTGTTTGTTTTATATTTTCATAAATGTATTCTAAAGATTTGGATTCAAATTTTAGAAGATTATCGTTGTAATTATCAATTTCAATTAGTTTGTTAAATTTTGGCCCATCATTTAAAAATTTAACATTCATTCCTAATGATTCAGGAATTACTAGAATATCAGAAAATAATATAGCAGCATCCACATCTAATTCGTGTAAAGGTAGTCTAGTTACTTTTGAAGCTAATTTAGGGTTGTCCATAAGTTCCCTAAAGCTGTAACTATCTCTTAACTCAAGATATGAGGGCAGAATTCTTCCTGCTTGTCTCATAAACCATACTGGTGGTCTTTTTGTTTTTTCCTTATTAAGAGCTTGTAAAAATATTGATTTCATTATTTTATTTTTTTTAATGCAATTTCATTAGCATGTATTATTTTATTTATATCATTATCCTTGATTGCTGTAGAAATGAACATAGCTTCAAATTGTGAGGGTGGTAGATATACACCATTTTCTAGCATTATATTAAAGTATTTTGAATAGTTACTTATATTACACTTTTGAGCATCTTTGTAATTTCTTATATTTTTGAGATTTGTAAAAAATAATGTCATCATCGATCCTTGACGTTGAATTATTGCTTTGGTTTTATATTTTTTTATTATTTTTTCAATGCCTTCCTGAATGTTTGAAGAAGTTTCTTCAAGTTGTGAAAAAACATTATCATTTAATTTATTTAAAATACTTAGACCAGCTGACATTGCAAGAGGATTTCCAGAAAGTGTTCCAGCTTGATAAACAGGTCCATTTGGGGCTAATTTCTCCATTATTTTTCTCTTTCCCCCATACGCTCCAACTGGAAGGCCTCCACCAATAATTTTACCTAGAGTTGTTAAATCAGGTGTAACTCCGTAAATTTCTTGAGCACCTCCTTTTGCAACTCTAAATCCTGACATTACCTCATCAAATATTAATAGTATCTCATTTTCATCACATATTTGTCTAAGATTTTTTAAAAAATTAATTTTAGATTTAACTAAACCCATATTCCCTGCAATTGGTTCAATTATAACTGCTGCAATTTTATTATTATATTTTTTCACTAAATCTTTTACAGATGAAATATTGTTAAATTCAGCGTTTAGTGTTTCCTTTGCAGTATTTTTTGTAACTCCAAGACTATTGGGCAAATTTAAACCCATTAAACCTGATCCAGACTTTGTTAGAAAACTATCACCATGACCATGATAATTTCCACTAAATTTTAGGATTAAATTTTTATTGGTGTATCCTCTTGCAAGTCTTATAGCACTCATTGTTGCTTCTGTGCCTGAATTAACCATTCTTACTAAATCTATTGAAGGGACTAATTCAATAATTTTTTTTGCCATTTGGTTTTCTAAAATTGTTGGAGCGCCAAATGTTGTTGAGTTTTTAGCACAATCAGTTATTGATTTAATAAGATTTTCATCACAGTGACCAAAAAGTAGGGGTCCCCAAGATGAGACACAGTCAATATAAATATTTTCATCAACATCAGTTAAATAGCAACCCTTACCCTTTTTAAAGAAAATGGGGTTAGAGTTAACTTGTTTAAAGGATCTCACAGGGGAGTTTACTCCTCCAGCAATAAATTTTTTAGCTTCCTCAAATGCTTTTATGCTGTTATTTTTAATCATATTTTGATATTATTTTGGTCATTTCGATTGAGTGGTATGAAATAATTGCGTTTGAACCAGCTCTTTTAAGCCCAATCATGGCTTCATAAAGAGATTTTTCATAGTCAAAATATTTATTAGATATATTTGAATTCATTAGAAGGTATTCACCGCTTACATTATAGCTAATAATGGGAATGTTGTATAATTGTTTTGTTCTCCAAATTATATCCATAAAACAAAGAGCAGGTTTAATTATTATTGCATCAGCTCCTTCATTAATATCTAATTTCACCTCATTAATAAAATTTTCAGAATTTTTGTAATTCATTTGATATGTTTTTCTATCAAACTTTGATACTGAAATATTTGTAGCTTCTCTAAAAGGACTATAGAAAGATGAAGCATACTTGATAGAATATGGAAAAATTAAAGTATTTTCAAATCCATTTTGGTCCAATTTTTTTCTGATAATTTTGACTCTTCCATCCATCATATCGGATGGAGCAATAACATCTGCTCCAGATTTTGCTAAAACTATTGCTTGTTTTGCAAGCACTTCGTTTGTTTTATCATTGTGGACATCGCCGTTAATAACAATTCCACAATGACCATTTTTAGTGTATTCACAATTACATAAATCTGCAATTACTAGAATATCATTAAAATTCTTTTTTATTTCTTTTATAGCTCTGGGAATAATTGCCTTTTCACTAATTGATGTGGAGCAATCATCATTTTTTTTTCTTGTAATTCCAAATAATATAACAGATGAAATGCCTACATTTTTTATATATTCACAATGCTTAATTAGTTCATCAACTGAGTATTCGTAGTGCCCATTAAGAGATTTAATTTTTCTTTTAATTTTTTTACCTTCACAAACAAAAATTGGTAATATAAAATCGTTTGAAGATATTTTAACATCTTCAAACATGTTTCTTAATAGTTCATTTTTTCGTAATCTCCTTAATCTAGTCGTAGGGTACCTCATTTTGTATAATATTTATATTAAAAAGTTATGCAAAAATAATTTAATAAAATTAATTATACCATGTTTTTTTAAAAAAACAATGGAAATTTATATTATTTTAAATATTTGCTCATTTAGAGTAATATTATTTAGAATAGTTCTAAATTAACAGATTGAACCTTTTACGAAAAAATTGAACTTTTTTCGTTGTTTTTATTTTCGATACGGGCTTTATCTTTGTAAAAAATTAAAAAAAACCTTGATATTTTTAATTAGTTTAAATCATAAAAACACAACTCTAAAAGAAAGAGAGCCATTTCATTTTAACGATAATGAAAAGAAAGAATTTTATAAATACATTAGAAAAAATATAGAATTAAATGGTTTATTTACACTATCGACATGCAATAGAACTGATATATATGTGGACTCTATAAATAATAACTCAAATATTATTTTCAGATTTATAAGTTTAGTCGAGAAATTTAAAGGAAGTAAATTTATTTTGAATAAACTTTTAATTGAACAAAGTTTTTATAATGTTATTAGACATCTATTTAAAACTGCTTGTGGTATTGAGTCAATGGTTGTTGGAGAATATGAAATTGTTGATCAGATAAAAAACTCTTTTAGTTTCTCTACAAATGAAAATCAATTATCTCCTATATTAAATAGATTAATTCAAAAATCATTGGAATGTGGTAAATATGTAAGAACTAACACAAATATTAATAAAGGTTCTATATCCCTATCATCTATTTTGATTAATAAATTATCTAAATTTCAGGATATAAAAAACAAAAACATTCTTGTAGTTGGTGCTGGAAAAATGTCTAAATTTTCAATTAAGCATTTAAAATCAAAGCACATAAAAAATTTATTTATAACCAATAGATCTGAGTCTCAATTAAAAAAAATATCTGAACAATTTAATATAGAAATAATCCCATTTAAAAACTATATTTTCAGATTACCTGATATGGATTATATTATATTTTTAACTTCATCAAAACTTCCTCTAATCAGTGATAATGAGCTAGAAAGTATTAAGAAATCAATCACAAAAAAAATTATGTTTATAGATCTTTCTGTTCCAAGAAATATTAAACTTAAAAATAAATATGAGCATATAATTGATTTCAATTTAGATGATTTAAAAATTGAAATAAATAAAAACCAAGATATTAGAAAAAATCAAATTTTTTTAGCTAATAAACAAATTCATTCTTTTGTTAGAAAATTTGAAGAGTGGTTTAATTATTATGAAGAAAAACATAATTATAATAATAAAAATATAAATTCTTCATTCATTACAAATATTTAATATTATTACATATAATTTTGAATTATTAAATTCTAAATTTTATTATGAAGTCAAAAATAATAATAGGTACAAGAGGAAGTAATCTTGCAATGGCTCAATCTCAAATTGTGAAAGACAAATTGATGTTATTAAACATAAATACAGAAATTGAAATTAAAGTAATTAAAACAAAAGGTGATATAATGCTTAATCAAAGTGTTCAAAATTTAGTTGATAAAGGTTTTTTTGTTAACGAAATACAAGAAGAGTTAATAAATAAGGGTATTGATATAGCAGTTCATAGCTTAAAAGATTTGCCAACCGAAATTAATAAAAAAATTAGAATAAATTCAGTTATAAAAAGATCTAATCCAAATGATGTTTTCATTTCTCATAAGAGGCTATCACCATTTGAAATGCCAAATAATTCTATAATAGCAACCTCTTCCAAAAGACGTAAATATCAATTATTAAGAATTAATCCTACATTTTGTATTAAAGAAATTAGAGGAAATATTGATACGCGGATTAATAAGTTTAAAAATGGATACTGTGATGCCATTGTATTAGCATATGCTGGATTAGAGAGATTAAGTTTACTTGATTTAGTATCTTATGAGTTTCCAATTACTGAAATGATCCCGGCTGCTGGTCAGGGAGCAATTGCAATTGAATCAAGGAAAGATGATAATTCATTAAACAATTTAATTTCAAAAATTAATTGTGCTGAAACAAGTAAATGCGTTAGTGTTGAAAGAAAGATTTTATCTAAATTAGGTCTTGGTTGTAATGCCCCAGTAGCAGTTAATGTAAATATTCAAAAAAAAACAGTAAAATTAAATGCTATTTTTTTCTCTTTATCAAAAATGAAACATGTCAATATTGAACTAGAGGAAGTTTTTCAAAACATTGATTCTTTAGCTGATTTAGCTCTATATGAATTTGAAAAATTAAATTATAAAAATTTATTTGATGAGTAAATCAAAAAATATAATTGTAACAAATGAATTTGGTAATAAAGACTTTTTACCTTTATTCAGTAGTGAATTCAAAGTGTTTCATTTTCCAATGATTAAAACAGTTCCTACCAATAAAATATTAGATTTAGATAATTTTGATTTTATAATTTTTACATCTAAAAATGGCATTAGATTTTTCATGGATTCGATAAAAGAACCTCATAAATTAAAATTTAAAAAAATAATATCCTTAGGTTCCAAGACATCAGATTATTTAAAAGAATTTAACATTAATTCTTATTTTACTTCTCCAAAAAATTATGCAGAAGTTATGCTCGAGGAAATTAAGAAAAGAGATTTTATAAAAGATAAAAAAGTTTTACTAGTCCAAGGTAATCTAGCATCAAATAATCTTTTTGAAGGTCTTAAGAAATTTTCTATTGTTGAAAGATTAAATGTTTATAATACATTATTAGAAAAAAAAATATTTTTGGAACTCGAGAAAATTATTTTAGATAACGATACATATACAGTTTTTACTAGTCCATCTTGTTTTGATGCTTTTATTTTAAACTATGAAGCATTGAGAACAAATATTATAAGTATTGGCACTACTACAACTAATTTTATTGAGAAAAAAGGTTACAAGGCATTAATGACATCAAAAATGCAAACCTATGATTCTTTATCTTCAATGATTCTTGAGTATCTAAGAGAGAGAAAATAATATTTTAATTTTAAGTTTTTACTTAATAATATATGTTATTTTATTTTGTAAAAATTATTAAAAAGTAAGAGGATTTTTAATTTGAGTTTTATTGTAATTATTTGTTGGAGCGCTTCCACCTGATCCACTTCCTGATCCACTTCCTGACCCTCCTCCGCCTTGATATAATGTTACCTCACCCGAAAAACAGCCATTTACGCCACCTGTTCCATTAAAACTATATGTAACATCAAAATTACCACTACCGTTATCAATTATTTCTACATTACCAGAGTTTGCAGCTGTTGGAAATACCATTCCCATAGAATAATTATACATGTTAACATTTGTGAAATATCCTCCATCAAAAGTATTTTGGTTTGGATTAAATCCGTTATTGTTAAATGAATAATTTCCTGCCACTGATCCATTAGTATGTAGATTTAAATAAATCATATTTCCGGTACCGGAATAGTTACCCGAACCTGTTGTTGAAATTTCATTTGAAAATAATCTTAATTCGTAGTTTACAGTAGAGTTATTGTAAAAATTACCAAAATTTATTAACTCGGATATTCCTCCAATAGTGTATGTATTTTGACCAATATCAAAGCTATTATTGCAATTTTGACTTTCTTGACAATTGGATTCACATTCAGACAAAGAAGAGTAAGTACCATTGGTATTGGAATACTCTATACAATTATTATTAATACAGTTCCAAGATGATTCATTTCCTGAACTAGATTCACACACACTTAAACAATCTTCTAGAGTTATATATTGCCCACCTGATGCAGCGACGCATCCATTGCTGTTTGAGCAATTATAACCCATATTATTGCTGTTACCATTATTATCATTGTCCTCTTCGGGCTCGCATGATATTACTACTATAGAAAAAATAACTAAAGTAAAAAGAGAAATAATTTTGTAATTTTTCACTTTTAATTTTTATTTACACAAAAATAACAATACCTTATTTAGAATCAATATAAATAAGTAAAATTTTTAACAATTTTTATTAACAAATGATATTAGTTACTGGAGCAGCTGGTTTTATAGGATTCCATTTAGTAAAAAAATTGGTTGAGTATAATCATAATGTTGTAGCAGTTGATAATATTAATGATTTTTATGATGTTAATCTAAAAAAAAATAGATTAAAATTATTAGGTATAAATGCTGATGATAGGTCATTTAAAAATTGTATTAATGAAAATATTATTTTTTACAAAATTGACTTATTAGATTCTATTTCTTTAAACAAAATTTTTACAAAACACAAAATTGATTTAGTTTTCCACTTGGCTTCTCATGCAGGGGTAAAATATAGTACAAATATTCCTAAAACCTATCTTAATAATAATATAATTGGTTTTATTAATTTAATTGATGCCGTCAGGAATTTTAATATAAATAAATTTATATATGCTAGTAGCTCAAGCTTATATCCAAACAATATTGATATAAGTGAGTTAAATGAAAATTTAAATCTTAATGAATTTAAAAGTATTTATGCTGCTTCAAAAAAAACAAATGAGATTATTGCGAATACTTACTCTAAAATATATGATTTTAATTCTATTGGTTTAAGATTCTTTTCTGTATATGGACCTATGGGTAGGCCAGATATGTCATATTTTATATTTTGTGATTCAATTTTTAAAAAAAAGAAAATTAAACTTTACAATTCTGGAGAAATTTATAGAGATTTTACATATGTTGATGATGTTGTTGATTTTTTGTTAAATCTTATAAATCATAAAGAAGATAGTAAATATGCTATTTATAATGTAGGTAATAGTAAACCTGTTAAAATTTTAGATATTTTAAACAAAATTGAAAAAATAACTGGTCTATCTGCAGAAAAAATAATGTTTAAAAAAAATAAAGAAGATAACTATGCAACTTGTGCAAAGTTAGATAGAATAAAGTCCGAATTTAATTATAATCCAAAATGGGATATAGATTCTGGTTTACATAGTTTTGTTTCTTGGTATAAAGATTATTATAATGTATAATCTATGATAGATTTTCAATCCTTTTTAATTTTTTTGAAGTTTTCAATTTCAGGACTTTGTGGTGTTATAATTAACTTTTCTCTAACATATTTTCTTAAAGATAAATTACGTTTAAATAAATATTTTTCAAATTCTTTTGCCTTATCATTAGCACTAATTTCAAATTATTTTTTAAATCGATTATGGACCTTTCAATTAGACTATCAATCAGTATACTATCAATTTTCAAAGTTTTTATTAGTCGTTGTTGTGAGTATTTTTTTTAATCACATAATTGTTTATATAAATCATAAATACTTTAAAATAAATTTTTATTATTCAAAATTAATTGCAGTCATTTTAGTTTTTATTTGGAATTTCTTTATGCATTCTTTCTTTACTTTTAGTACATTTTAATATCTTTGTTTCATGAAAAAATTATTATACTTTTTATTTTTATTTATTTTTTTACTAAATCCTTTTTCTTGTAATAATGATGAGGACGATATTCAAATAAGTGAGACATGGAATTGTATTAATGGTTTTTGTTATGATCCTGGTGATGGCTCAGGTGAGTTTAATACATTTGCTGCTTGTCAAATTTACTGTACAGATTCGGGTGGTGGTAGTGGATCTGGCGGATCTGGAAGTGGGTCCGGTGGATCTGGCGGATCTGGAAGTGGGTCCGGTGGATCTGGTAGTGGATCTGGCGGATCTGGAAGTGGGTCTGGTGGATCT
>CEUM01137910.1_pt1 | contig 13646 bp, 8 predicted proteins | sample 356421 | NCBI WGS metagenome assembly CEUM01 (sample SAMEA2622716, study PRJEB7988) | marine metagenome | biome: marine biome (ENVO:00000447); feature: surface water layer (ENVO:00002042); material: "saline water (ENVO:00002010), including plankton (ENVO:xxxxxxxx)" | depth 5 m | reverse complement strand
GGTTTGCGCCCTGTTTCCGTTCATGCCCTGTGGTTGGCTCAAGACGATCCAAAGAAGAACACGGCTGTCCTCGCATCAAAACGTGGCGATATGCGCCTCCATAAATCCATCAAAACCCTCCCAAAAAGGGGCATCATTCTCGAACCGCTCTGTGGCAAGGTTTTCGGCCCCGAAGATCATGCGCTACTCAACGAACAAAACGGTGCTTTGGTCGGCCTGGATTGCAGTTGGGCGCATATCGAGGCATCTGTTGAGTCCGTGATGAAACGAACTCGGTTACAACCTCGTATGCTCCCACTTTTGCTTGCAGCCAATCCTGTCAACTGGGGCAAACCTGGCATGTTGACAACCGCTGAAGCAATGGCAGCAGTTCTCTATCTTCTTGGCCGACGAGAACAATCAGAACAGATTCTTGGTTCCTTTCGGTGGGGTCAACGTTTCTTTGAACTGAACAAGGAACCACTTGATGCGTATTCAAAGGCTACATCCAGCGAAGAGTTGGTCGCTTTACAGTTCGAATTTTTTGACCTTGACCACCTTCGACAGGGGGATGAGGTGTCATGAAGAACACAACTCGTCAATCTGTTCATCGCTTTGAAGATGGAACGATGAGGTTTGACGCTGAAGTTATCGCGGCCGAATGCCTTGTTCACATCCATGTCAATGCGTCGCACGTAACGAGTCTATTGGCATCCCCAGAAAATTTAGGAGACCTCGCTACAGGCCATTTGAGGTGTGAATACGACCTTCACCCTCCTGCAGAGGGTCATCGGATTCGTATTGAAGCCAATGAAGCAGAGTATCACATTCATGTTGAGGTTAAGGGAGAATTTGTACATTCTCCGCGGAACAGCATCGTCACCACATCGTGCGGTGGGTGTGAGCAAGACCAATTGAGTGCATTAGTTGATGAAACACCGGCGGTCTCTTCGCCTGCGTCAGTTATTGATGTCGAACAATTGATCAATTCATTGGAGAACATGCGTTCTCAACAACCCGGATTTGAGGCTACAGGTGGCATGCATGCGGCGGGGCTCATGCTGAGTGCGAAATCCAAACTTCTGATTCGGGAAGATATTGGTCGGCATAATGCCGTCGACAAAGTCATGGGTGCATGGTTAGAATCCAAGGATTCCAGCCTGCCAGTTGCCCTTCTTTTGTCGGGTCGCTGCGGCTGGGACATCGTTGCAAAAGCGGCCCGAATGAATATACCAATCATTGCATCAATTGGCGCAGCCTCCAGTTTAGCTATCAGAACTGCACGTTCTTCGAACATGACCTTGGTTTCCTTTGCGAAGGCTGGCCGAGCGGTCGTGATTGGGCCTGTTGAGGGGCGGATACAGCGGAACCATTGAGAAGGGCGGCACACGCCATCAGCATGGAGGGGTTATTATTCGACAAGAACCACGTGCGCGAACGCCCCCTGACAGCGTGCGTTTGAAGGTGAAGAAGCCCAAGAAAAAAGCAGCAGGCATCCCTGCTGTGACCTCATCTGCCATTCATGGTTTGTCAAAAATGGGTCCTGTGAAGACCATTAAAACGCTCCGGATGGTGAATCAAAAAGAAGGATTTGATTGTCCGGGTTGTGCTTGGCCAGACCCTGACCACCGTACCGTGTTTGAATTCTGTGAAAACGGTGCAAAAGCAGTCGCGGATGAAGCGATGAAAGCCAATGTGACACCGGCCTATCTCGGTCAACATTCTGTTCAAGAACTCGCTGAAATGAGTGATTTTGAATTGAATAATCTTGGACGAATCTCACACCCGGTCTATTTGGCGGCCAATTCTTCAAGATACGAATCTATTTCATGGGAAGACGCTTTTGGAAAAATTTCTTCGGCCTTGCAAGCATGTTCTTCGCCTGACAATGCCGTGTTCTATACCTCTGGCCGCACCAGCAATGAAGCCGCATTTCTCTACCAAGCCTTTGTTCGTGCTTTTGGTACCAATAACTTGCCAGATTGTTCAAACATGTGCCATGAGTCTAGCGGCAAGGGCCTCGGCCAAACCATTGGCATCGGAAAAGGTACCGTATCGCTTGATGATTTTCTTCATGCGGACACCATTCTCGTCATTGGACAAAATCCCGGAACAAATCACCCCCGCATGCTGACCGCGCTCCGAGATGCGAAAAAGCATGGAGCGCGTATCATCCACGTCAATCCGCTTCCAGAGGCAGGGTTGACACGATTCAAGCATCCTCAAGACTACATGAAAGGAGATTTGCGAACCACTACGCTGGCAGATATCCATCTGCCTGTCCGAATTGGAGGTGACGCTGCACTCCTCAAGGGCCTCATCAAGATCCAATTAGAGGCGGGTGCTCTTGACCGTGAATTTATCAACAAAAAAACGCAAGGGTTTGAGGCCATGGCTGAAGCTGCCGGTGACATATCCTGGGAGACGATTACAGAGGATTCGGGCCTCTCAGAGCACGACATTCGTACCGCCGGTCAAATGCTTGCAAATTCCAAAGCCACCATCGCTTGCTGGGCCATGGGATTGACACAACACCGCAACGGCGTTGCCGTGATTCAAGAAGTGGTCAACCTCCTGCTGATGAATGGCCATGTTGGTCGAAAAGGTGCAGGCTTTTGCCCTGTACGCGGCCATTCAAATGTTCAAGGTGACCGAACGGTGGGGATTTGGGAAGCGCCAACAGAAGCCTTCCTTGACCGTATGGAAACAGGGCTCGGGTTTGAATTGCCCCGTAACCATGGATACGATGTCGTCGGGGCCATAGAGGCTATGAAAGATGGAAAAGTGGATGTCTTCTTTTGCATGGGAGGTAATTTCCTCTCGGCAACACCAGACACCGATTTGACGGCCAAAGCCATTCAAAACATTGGCCTCACGATTCAAGTTTCAACCAAATTAAATCGGTCGCACCTCATCACTGGAAAAGAAGCGTTGATTTTGCCGTGCCTTGGACGTACGGAAAGAGACATTCAATCCAAAGGTGAGCAGTTCGTCAGTGTTGAAAATTCAATGGGGCAGGTTCACCGGTCGATGGGTCGTTTGGCCCCTGCATCGCCTGACTTGCGCAGCGAACCTTGGATTGTTGCCAAAATGGCCGCTTCAACCCTTGGCCACGAACACCTGGATTGGCTTGACCTGGTCTCAAATTACGACAACATTCGGTCACTCATGGAGCGATCGCTGAACGGCTTTGACAACTACAACGAGCGCGTTCGTGAACCCAATGGTTTTGCTCTTCCAAATCCTCCAAAGGACAGCCAATCCTTCAGCACCGAAAGCGGTCTCGCTCAATTTACTGCACATGCCTTGCCAGATGTCCAAATAAAAGATGACCAATATGTATTGATGACGCTTCGAAGCCACGACCAGTATAACACCACCATCTATGGGTTAAACGACCGATACCGAGGTGTAAGCGGTCATCGAAGGGTGTTGTTCATGAACGCCAAAGACATGGTTGAAAGAGGATGGAAATCTCGCCAGCGTGTGAACATCACCAGTCACTTCAATGATGAGGTCAGGCATTCAAGCGATTGGCTCGTCGTGCCCTATGAAATTCCACGCAAGAACCTCGCTGCGTACTTTCCAGAAGCCAATAGTTTGGTCCCTCTACATTCCACAGCCGATATCTCCAACACACCAACTTCGAAATGGATCGTTTGTACCCTTGCTGACTCCTCCACATCCTTGGAGGAGGAGTGATGACATCCCGGACCTATTCGCAGTTGATTCGTGAGAATCGCGAATTTCGTCGTTTGTGGATTGCTGCAGTCATCTCCATGCTTGGAGAATGGTTCAACACCATTGCCTTGTTTTTCCTCATCCTTGAGTATACAGAGAGCGAATTTTTGCTTGGACTTCTGTTTACGGTTCGAATGGCTGGATTTGCACTTCTCCAGCCCTTGATTGGCCTCATGGCTGACCGATTTAACCGAAAAATGCTGATGATTGTTTCAAACCTCATGCAAGCGGTGCTGGCCTTGGTGTTCTTGTTGGTCAACGATGCCAGTGACATCGTCTGGATGATAGGTTTGTCAGGCTTGATGATGGTGTTGCACGGCGTCTACATGACGGCTGAACGAGCCTCACTACCGAACGTGGTTTCGGAGGAAGACCTGGCAACAGCGAACGCCCTTGATGCAGCGTCCTGGTCAACGGCCTTGTGTATTGGCGCCATGTTGGGCGGCGTGGTTGTCTCCATATGGGGCACCAACGCAGCCTTTATCGTGGATTCGCTGACCTTCCTTTTCGGGACCCTTTTCCTCATCAATTTGACCCTGCCCCAGACCATCGACCCGTCCATGAAGGGCCCTTGGTTCTCAACAGCCTACGCCAACATCAAACGAGGTTGGTTGCGAATTCGGAGTCAACCTCCTCTGTTCCGTATTGTCTTCGCCAAAGCCTCTTGGAACATCGCAGGAGGAGGTTTAGCTGGTGTTTACTTGGTCCTGATGGGCGCTGATGTGCAAGGCTTTGGTGCAGCATTTGGCTTTGGTTTATTCTTCTTTGCCAGGGGCGTAGGTACGGGCCTTGGCCCCATTATTGCACGGGCCTTTTTTACCGACGAGGAGCGGTGGCCTTCCTTGGTTGGACACCTCATCGTTTTGTCCGGTTGCATCTATTTCTTTGTTGGACTAAGTGTTCCTTACGCCCTCTGGCTTACCGTCGTCTTGGTTATTTTGGCCCACAGCGCCAGTGGCGCAAATTGGGTGCTCTCTACCGTGATGATGCAACAATGGGTGGAGGATGAAGTCCGCGGGCGTGTCTTTTCCGTCGATATGTTGATCCTGTCTGTTGCCTTTTCAACATCCACCAGCGTTGCTGGTTATTTGATGGAGAACACCAATCTTGGAATTCAAAAAGGCATCATGTTGTTTTCAAGCATCATGATAATCTCGGGATTCATCTTCTCGATGTGGAAACCTGAGCATTCAATGCCGATTATTCAGATTGAAGGCAGCGCTCATGGGTACACACAGGCGGAGTGAAATACCGACGTTCACTTGGCTCAAATGTGTCGATCTGCAAAGTTGAAGTTGCCCCTTCCTGTACGAACACGATGGAGGAAGTACTGGCGGGGAGGTAGTCTTCTCCCGTTGAGCGCAAGGAGAGACGCAAAACATGACCTGCTTCAACTTCTGCATCCATGGCAAAGAATTCCATTTTCGCATTGATGGTTTCCACAACAGGCGTCCATGTTTGGACTTCGTCGCCCCCGGCGTGATAGCGTAGGTCCATGATGGCATGCCCCAAGTGGATGCATTGTCCTTGGTCGTTACAATCTTCCAACAATGCATACAGTTGACCACCAAGCGTCGCCGTGGACACGTCCACATGGACACGGGGCATCCCAGCAAAGTAAAGATCGTTTTCAAGAGGAGCAGATTCCCAAACGGGCCCCGAAGATGCATCTGGCAAGACCGTCGTGGTCCCACCAATATTGGCCATATCTGTGCCCAATTCAAAGGATTGAACCACGACATCTGCTGGAGGATATCGGTCCTCAATGCGCCATGATCCCTGATTGGATTGGATTTCAATCCATTGCCCAGGTTGTTCACCAATTCCCTTGAGATAGTAATCAAACCACTCAAGCATGTCCTGCATCCAATCAAAACGAATCATTTCAGGGAAGGCTTCTCCACCTCTTCCACCCAGTTCCGAGCGGTCATCAAGTTGGACAGGTCGGTCGGGGTAATCGTGGTCCCACTGGCCGAACAATCCTCGGGCTTCAATTCCAGCATCGATGAGCCGGTTGATGGTCGGGACGGCCATATGCGGGTCGACGTTCCAATCATGCATGCCTTGAATCAAATACACGCTTCCCTTGTAGTTCTCAAGAACACGGTCAAGGAAGTAGCGTTCAGCCCAATAACTGCCGGCTGCTTCGCCACCCCAAGCCCATGCACCAACGCCCGTTCCCGGACCAATGATGTAATCGGGGCACATGTTCTGGTAGTCCTCCTCATCCCCATCAATACCGTACGAGCCGTAGACGCCGTTGTGCATGATGGGTGCACGTGCCTCAGAAGACCCGTTCTTCCACATCAATTCCTTTACGCCAATCAAACCTGAAATGGGTACGATGGTTTTCAGGTAGTCGTGTTCAGAGCCGAACATGGCTGCTTGCCATGGCGTGCTGCCGTCGTATGACTTTCCAATCAATGCTACAGCGCCGTTTGACCAACTCTGCTCTCCTAGCCAGCGAACTGCTGCATCATTACCCAATTGCTCTGCAGTCCCCATCAAATCCATGCAGTGATTACTCCGCCCGGTTCCAGAAACAGAGATTTGTGCAAATGCGTAGCCGTGAGGCAATATTTGGTCAATGAACATCTGACCCAGCCAACTTCCGGGAACTTCAATCGAAGGTGTTTCCACACTGGCTTCCTGGAAATAAGGGCCGCTTTCAGCGATGACCGGGACTTGAACGCCTTCCGGTACGTTTGGCCTCCACACTGCGAGGCTGATCAACCCATTTGGCGCTGCGCCGCCTTCTTCGATTGGCAGCGTGTACTCGACGAAATGATGGGTGGAATTCCAAGCGTTTTCGGTTGGAAGCAATTCATAGGGGCCAACTTCGAGTGCAACACCATAGTCGCCGCTGGTCATGTACGGCAGCTTATGTCGTTCCCAAACGGGTACTCGCACTTCGTTTGCGTCTTCATCATCGACCATCATGCTGACAAATGCATCACCATAAACAGCAGAAATAAAGAGAAAAGCCAACGATATCGCAAGGGTTGCACCTATGACCACGTTGAATTCACGAGTCGCCGATGAATTGGACGATTCGCTCAGTTCTGCTATGATCACATCGTCAGATGACATGCGGACTCAATTTCCTGCCATAGGTGCCTGTTTTTGATGTTATGCACCGTTCGTTTCCGGGTGTTTTGAGAACAAGCCTCAAGGACATCCCGCATGACGCACCGTTCATGGAGGATGATGTAAGCCGTATGCAAGCATCTGTCCTCGAGGGCATGCCTGCTGAACTACCCCCACACCCCGGCATTGACTCAACGGTGGACCATGCGCCAAACAGACGTCAACTCTTAACGCCAACAGAAAAACGGTTGGCGATTCGAAATGCACTTCGCTACATTCCTGCCCAGCACCATGATGTGCTCGCCCCTGAATTTTTGGAGGAACTCAACACCTACGGGCGTGTATTGATGCGGAGGTATCGCCCGACCTCTTTTCCCATCAAGGCTTACCCGCTTGACGCCTATCCAACGAAATCACGCCAGGCGGCCTCGATCATGTTGATGATTCACAACAACCTCGACCCCGCTGTTGCTCAATTCCCGCATGAACTCATCACCTACGGTGGTAACGGTTCAGTTTTCCAAAATTGGGCGCAATACCGTTTGGTGATGAAATACCTCTGTGAAATGGAGGATGACCAAACACTCGTCATGTATTCAGGCCATCCCCTAGGCCTTTTCCCATCCAACTCCGAAGCTCCACGCGTTGTGGTGACAAATGGGATGGTCATTCCCAATTATTCCAGTCAAGACGACTACGAACGAATGAATGCATTGGGCGTTACGCAGTACGGTCAAATGACCGCAGGTTCGTACATGTACATCGGGCCACAAGGGATTGTCCACGGCACCACCATCACGCTTCTCAATGCTGCAAGACTTCACCTCGGGCTAAAAGACGAGGCGGACCTTTCTGGCATCACGTTCATCACAAGTGGACTTGGTGGCATGTCTGGTGCTCAAGCGAAAGCCGCAACCATTGCCGGAGCTGCATGCATCATTGCTGAAACCAACGCCCATGCCGCGCACAAACGTCATGAGCAAGGTTGGTTGACGACGGTGACGGAGTCAATAGATGAAGCCATTGACATGATGGTTGATGCTTCGCAACGCAGGGCAACCATCTCAATCGGCCTTATCGGGAACATCGTTGAGTTATGGGAACGGTGCGTCGAGCGTGACATTCGCGTGGATTTGGGCAGCGACCAAACCAGCCTCCACAACCCCTATCAGGGTGGCTATTTCCCCGCCGACCGAAGTTATGAGGAAAGTTCAACCATGCTCTCTGAAGAGCCAGACCGCTTCAAAAAAGAGGTCCAAGCCACCCTCCGCCGTCATGCTTCGGCCATCAACACCATGGCTGAGCGCGGCATGTATTTCTGGGATTATGGCAATGCCTTCTTGCTTGAAGCATCACGTGTTGGTGCTGAAGTGGTCAATGAGGACGGAAGTTTTGCCTATCCCTCCTATGTTGAAGACATCATGGGTCCTCTGTGCTTTGACTACGGTTTTGGCCCCTACCGATGGGTGTGCACGAGCGGAGACCCTGGTGACCTCGCCAAAACAGATGAAATTGCGGCAAATGTGCTGCGTGAGATGCTGAAATCTGCATCCGACGATGTACGCCAACAAATCAGCGACAACCTTCGGTGGATTGAGCAAGCAGGCGAGAACAACCTCGTCGTTGGAAGTCAGGCTCGAATTTTGTACGCTGATGATATAGGTCGTCGAAATATCGCTCGTGCCATGAACGCTGCCATCGCAAGCGGAGCCATATCGGGTCCAGTGGTTCTCGGAAGGGACCACCATGATGTCTCAGGAACCGACAGCCCGTATCGAGAAACCGCCAACATCAGTGACGGTTCGATGTTCACAGCAGATATGGCCGTTCACAACGCCATCGGTGATTCATTCCGTGGTGCGACATGGGTCAGCCTCCATAATGGCGGCGGTGTTGGCTGGGGCGAGGTCATCAACGGCGGATTTGGCATGCTCCTTGATGGGTCTGATGCAGCAGCACAACGATTGGAGAGCATGCTTCACTGGGACGTCAACAACGGCGTTGCACGACGAGCATGGGCACGAAATTCCGGTGCTCTATCTGCGATTCAACGGGCGATGGAAAAGGAACCAAAACTCTCGGTTACATTACCAACCATGGTCGATGACGACCTTCTTGATGGAATGGGAGGTTGGGCCGATGAGTGAGCAACCAACTGTCTATGTTGACGGTAGAACACTTTCGCCTCAAGAGGTCCTCATGGTGGCAAAACGACAAGCCAAGGTCGCCGTTTCCGAAGATGCTTGGCCATCCATCCATGCTGCTCGATCCGTGGTTGATCGGATTGTCACCACCGGCGAGACCGTGTACGGCATCAACACAGGTTTTGGTGCTCTTGTTCACGAGCGAATCTCAAATGAAGACTTGGCAGCACTTCAACTTAATTTGATTCGGTCACATGCGACGGCCATTGGCGATAACATGGCCGTTGAAGCGGTGAGGGCGATGATGGTGGTGCGGTTGAACTCACTGTGCAAAGGCCATTCAGGGATCCATCCCGATTGCATCCGTCAACTCGTTCTCTACCTCAACAACGGCGTTCACCCTGCCGTTCCCCGGATAGGAAGTCTCGGAGCCAGTGGAGATTTAGCACCGCTTTCTCACCTCGCGCTCACACTTATTGGCGAAGGCGAGGTGCTGATTGATGGTGAACCCGTTCCGACAAAGAAGGTCCTGTTTGACAAGGGACTTGTGGCCGTTGAATTGACTGCGAAGGACGGATTATCTCTTATCAACGGCACCAGTCAAATGACGGCCTATGCCGCCATCGCATACCAGGAACTCAGTGAGTTGTTGGTGCTTGCGGACCTCATACTGGCAGCATCCATGGATGCTCGTTCATGCAGCTTAACCCCATCAAGACCAGAAGTTCACCAAGCCAGGCCTCATTCAGGTCAAACCATGATTGCACAACGCTTGCGGACCATTCTTTCCGGATCTGGTATCCTCAATGGCCATGTGGGCTGTGATCGCGTTCAAGATGCCTATTCATTCCGTTGCGCACCACAAGTCCACGGTGCCGTCTATGAATCATTTCAACGGCTCGAGGAGGTGCTCCGGATTGAGTTAAACAGTGCAACAGACAATCCCCTCATTTTCCCAGAACCTGACAATCCTGGCACCCATGAAGTGGTATCACAAGGGAATTTTCACGGGGAAATCATTGCCCTTACTTGCGATGCCATGTCCCTAGCAGCGTTCGAATTGGGTTCAATTTCAGAGCGGCGAATGGACCAGATGCTGGACCCCTCTCGAAGCGAACTTCCACCCTTCCTCGCTAAAAACTCAGGATTGGAATCCGGATTGATGATCGTCCAATATGTCGCAGGCTCCTCTCTTGCAGAAATGCACGGTCATGCGGCACCGCGTTCAGCCTTTTCGACAACCACCTCTGCAGGGCAAGAAGACCATGTGAGCATGGGTGCCACAGCTGCTTGGAATCTCCGATGTGCAGTTCAGCGACTATCAGAAGTTCTTGCATGTGAATTACTGATTGCGTCAGAAGCTTTGGAATACGCAAAACACCAATCCTCACCTCACGTCCGTGGACTCATTCAACGTGTCCGAACTGTTTCTGGCCCTTTGGTCGCAGACCGTTCGACATCTGCAGAACTCAAACAATTAGCAACATCACTCAGGACAGGTGGTTGGCTTGCTCGTATTGAGGCTGAACACGGGCGCTTACCTCGATGATAAGAGGCGAATGAGTTCCTCATACCCTTCAGCAACTTCGTTCAACGCCATGAATCTGTAGTTGAATCGTTCGCGTTCGGTGACCGTCAAGTCTTCATTTCGCTGTTCGATCAACCGAATAGCGTCAATCGCCGTGATAATCTCGGCCTCTACGCCGACGTAAATGGCATGCGCCTTTGCCATGTCATTGGCTGCCATGGCTGGTTCTAGAGCTGCAAGGTCAAAACCCATTCTTTTCCACTGCAACATCCGCCTCGCCAATACGGCTTGGGTAAAACCCGCTTGTGGTAACTTCACCAAATGCACCAATACAGTGTCATCGAGGGAACGTTCGGCCTCTTCAATCGGCGTATGATGGATAAGCTCCTCTTCAAAACCATAATGCTGGTCATCAACTTCTACAGGGTCAGCCGAGACGGAAATTTTGGGAGCCAAGCTGCAGATCCTTGCCCAAAATGTCGGATTGAGGGAGAGGGAATCGCCAGCAAGGACCACCTGGAAATCGCGTTCTCTCGAGAGCCCATCCAGTGATTGAAGCATCTCTAGCACAGTTGTTTCATTTGTACGGCGGACGAGCCAATCGATTCCCTCTAGAACAACCAGTGATGCGCTTTCTCGAGTTGATGATTTGATATGGGCAAAAACATCGTTTGGGTGAGGTGGTATAGCTCTGGGCGTGTCATGTTCAGATAGCCACCACATTTCTGCGCTGTTGGCAGAAACATAGCGAAGGAGTTGCCGCATTGGCAGCCGGCTGTAGCAATGAACGGCATGGTTGGCTTGCTCAATAGTCTCGTCCAAATGCAGATACACATCTTCAGGCCGAGATGCGTCCAACGTCTGCATGCCCTTCACGAGTCGGCCTCCGTGGTGGTGTCTCTGTGTTGAGGTTCTAAGGAATTACTGCTCTCGTTGGTTATCTTCCATCAATTATTATATTGCCAGTTCCCGTCGTTCCCAGTGGTGCTACGATGACGGATGAAGAAATTGAGGCTGCGGCCATGGCCGAGTGCGGTGCCTGTCGAGCGGTCATTCCCATTGATTCAACAGAGTGCCCCGAGTGTGGGACGAATTTCTCTGGCATCTCCGAGGATGAACTTGGTGAGTGCGGCGCGTGTAATGCATTGGTGCCGTTGGATTCCACTCGGTGCCCGGAATGTGGCGTACTCTTTGTGGCTGATGATGTCGTTGATATCCTTCGACAATGGGTGGCTAACACCGGCATCAACATTAGAAAGTTGTTCGATAAGTTTGACGAAAACAGTGATGGCACCATTGATTCTGACGAGTTGAAACGAGGCCTCCTCAGTTTGAACCTTGCTGATTTGCCGCCTTCGCAAATTGACCGCCTGGTTGCGGAAATTGATGCAGATGGAAACGGCGTCATTGACCTCGACGAATTTGACCAAATTCTAATCGGTGAGGCACCCGTTGAATCCGACGGCGATGTAGATTCAGAGGACTCCGAAGATGCCGAGGAAGTAACAACAGTACCCGGCGACTCCGAAGAGGAAACCGATGAAGAAGTCGAGGTTGAATCAGTAGTTGAAAACGAGGACGAAGAATCCGTTGAAGATGATGGTGGGCCAGATGCGGCCGAAATCGATACCGAGGAAGCAGAAGAAACCGCGGAAGAAGAACAAGTGCATGACGCAGATGATGAAGAAGGAAGCACCATTGAAGACGAAGACTTTGACCTTGAAGAAGAATCTGATGAACCAGAGGAAGAACAAGAGGCCGAAACATCTCAATCAGGCCGAAGTACACTGGCTGCGCTTTCTGCCCTTGCAGACCTCATGGATGAGCACGATATTTCCGCTCAACGCCTCTTCAACGAACTTGATGCTGATGGGAACGGTGTTGTTTCCATCACCGAACTCAAAGGCGTCATTGAAGAAAAATACGGCGATGAATTGGACATTGAACAGGTGAACAGCATCATGGAAAGTGCTGATGCAGATGGTGATGGAACCCTTGACATTACCGAGTTTATTGGATCTATGGAAGATTACGAAACCATGGAAGAATTGGTGGAAGAGAAAGTCTTCCCTTCGTCTTGGCAAAAGCGAATGATGTCGAAATCCTGGAACGACACTGTTTGGCCCATCCTCCACGTTGGTTTTGGCCTCCTCATTGCCATCTTCATCGCAAACGGACTGTTCGGATTTGTAGACGGCAGTGGAGGCAATATAGCCTACGAACCGAATGATTCCGGCCTTATCCCGAGTGGAAACATCGCCGAAGGCGACATCTACCCCTGCGATGAAAAGTTCCAGAAAGATGGTTGTAGAAATTCACTCACTCCATTTGCCGGCGAAAACGGCTCTCTGTCAATGCCAACCAAGTTCTATTGGGACGGGATCTTCTTCATCTTCTTGTCAGCGTTTGGAATGGGGGCGACGCTCTTCCTTCACCTGGTGAAAGCACCCGAATGGCGCGCTCGGGCGAAGGCCATGCGAGAGTTTGAGGAAGACAAATCCGACGCAGTCGACGCTTCAGAAGAAGAAAACGCCGAGGATGAGGGTGTTGATGAAGCAAGCGATGACGACGAGGTTGTCGATGACGATGAGTCAAACGACGAAGAGGGCGATGAAGAATCGGAATACGAGGACGAATACGAAGATGAGGAAGAAGATGGCGATGATGATATTGATATTGGCTCCCACATCGGCTTGGTCTTCGATGATGAAGAAGTCTTCGGCAAGATTATTGAATTTGATGACGATGAGGGCACCGTGACCATTGAGGAAGATGGAACGGGCGATCTGGTCACTGGATACCAGGAAGACATGTTCATTGAGTGAGCCCATGACAAAAAAGGACCCATTGGACCAACTTTCCGGCTATGCCGTCTGTCCTGTGTGTGGCTGTTTTGACCGTAAAGGGATGTATCGTTGTTCGGAGTGTGGTACGTTTCATGCTGGCGGCATCATGGAAGAACGTGAGGCTCCCTCGGCAGCTGAAGTCCGCGAATCAACTGTGGTGCAAACTATCGACCCAAGCATATACTCGGTAGGACCCAACGCAACGATACCCGATGAGTCGTTTGATGAATCTGAAGATGTACGTAGTTGGGACGGTGGTTCAACGGATTTTACCTTTGACGAATCTGAAGATGCCCCGGTTGCTAAAATTGAACTGCCAGA
>CEUM01001613.1_pt1 | contig 13667 bp, 16 predicted proteins | sample 356421 | NCBI WGS metagenome assembly CEUM01 (sample SAMEA2622716, study PRJEB7988) | marine metagenome | biome: marine biome (ENVO:00000447); feature: surface water layer (ENVO:00002042); material: "saline water (ENVO:00002010), including plankton (ENVO:xxxxxxxx)" | depth 5 m | reverse complement strand
GGAGGAGAAGTAAAAAGAAGTTATAGTTGTCACGACCAACCATTGGGCACTATTGAAGATGGTTTTGATTTGTTTAATATGCCTATGCCATGTCTTACTCCTAGTTGTGTCAGCAGTGCTGATAGTAAAATACCAAAAAGGAAAATGGCAAATGTATAATTTTACAGATATTAGAGATGTGCATCTAGAAATTACTAGCAAGTGCCAGGCGAAATGCCCTATGTGTCCAAGAAGAATAAATGGTGGACCTATGAATCCATTTATAAAATTAGATGATATTACAATAGATAGATTCAAAGAATGGTTCCCAAGACATTTTATACAACAATTGAATAGTATGTTTATGTGCGGAAATTTAGGTGATCCGATTATAAGCAAGGATACTTTAAAAATATTTGAATATTTAAGATTAGTTAATCCACGTATGAAACTAGCAATGCACACAAATGGTAGTGCAAGAGATCAAAGTTGGTGGAAACAATTGGCACAACATAGAGTAGTTGTTACTTTTGGTATTGATGGATTAGAAGATACAAATCATCTTTATCGTATATCCACAAACTTTAAAAAGATAATCGAAAACGCCAAAGCATTTATAGGCGCCGGAGGATATGCTAAATGGCATATGTTGGTTTTCGAACATAACGAACATCAAATAGAAGAAGCAAAACAGATGTCAATAGATTTAGGTTTTAAAATGTTTACCACGAAAAACACAACTAGATTCAAAGATGATTATTTTCAGGTAATAGATGAAAAAGGACAACCTTTGCACAAATTAAGACCGTCAGAAAAAAGTAAGGCTATGAAGCCTATGATGGAGGAGGCAAGTAAACAAGTTAAAACAAATATTGTGTGTAAAGCAGTCAAGTATAAACAGATTTATGTAAGTGCTTGTGGAAACGTATCACCTTGTTGTTGGCTCGATATGGAATGGCTACCGCCAATGCAAGAATCGAGAATAGATTATATGAAAAAAATAAAAAGATTTCCAAATCTATACAAAGAATCCTTACAAGAAATATTCGAAAGTAACTTTTTTAGTGATATAGAAGATACTTGGGAGATTACTCCTTTGCAAGAATGCAGTAAACAGTGTGGAGCATTTGATAAGTTAGGAGCACAATTTGAAAATTAATATAAAAGACGTGCTATTCTGGATGGATGCTATCAGACAATCAGATGACAGATACAGAACTCTAGAAAGTTTTTGGAAAGGTCAAATTAATAGTAAAATATGGCTAATAGATCATTTAGAAAAATACTATCAACATTTACCTTATAATATATTAGTGTGTGGTGGTTGGAACGGAGTATTAGCAACATTATTATTCAACAGTAATCTTGATATCACGCGAATAGTCAGCATGGATATAGATCAAAATTGTGAAGAGATAGCATATACTATGAACAAAGATTATGAAATGCAAGGCAGGTTCAAAGCAATTACTTCAGATATGTTGACCTACGAAGATTATGGCAAACACAATTTAATAATTAATACGGTTTGTGAACATATGACTACTGAACAATATAACCAATGGTTAGACAAATTGCCTACAAACAAAAGAATAGTATTGCAAAGCAATGACTATTTTAGTCATAAAGAACACGTAAATTGTAAACAAACTTTAAAAGAATTCCAACAAGATTGTAATTTAAATGTTGATATCGCGGCTACTATGCCAACAGAAAAATATAATAGATTTATGATAATAGGACACAAAAAATGAAAGAACCAGTAAATTTTTCAGATAAGGTTGCTTATAAAATTACAATGTTCTTGCGTTGGATTGCTGATACGTTTTTTAAAAAACGTTATGGACACAGGGCAGTTGTTTTAGAAACTGTTGCAGGTGTGCCTGGCATGGTTGCAGGTATGTGGAACCATTTAAGAAGTTTACGTAAAATGAAACCAGATGATCGAGGTTGGATTAAAACTTTGTTAGCAGAAGCGGAAAATGAACGTATGCATCTGATGATTTTTATTAGGATTGCAAAACCAAATTGGTTTGAACGTTGGATGATTATCACAGCACAATTTATTTTCTGGCACTTCTATATGTTCTTGTACATATTTTTTCCACAGTGTGCCCACAGGATGGTAGGTTATTTTGAGGAACAAGCCTGCATTAGTTATACAGAATACTTAAAAGAAATAGATGAGGGAAGAACAGAAAACATTAAGGCGCCTAAAATTGCTATTGATTACTATAATTTGCCTAAAGACGCAAAGTTGCGTGATGTTGTTATCGCTGTGCGAAAAGATGAAGAAGGACATAGAGACGTAAACCATGAAATGGCAGATCAAATAAGAAGGAATAGAGCAGGACTTATAAAATGATAATGAGCAACAAAGACATAGAAGAGTATCATAATATTGGTTTGGACACTGCAACAAAAGTGTTTAACAAATTTAAAGATGGAACTTTAGATTATCTAGAGTTAGATTTAGATTTTAATGATTACAAAGTGAAGCAGGAATTTAAAAACATTGACTCTTATTATGTAGAACACAGAGAAGATGAATCTCATAAAGGTTGGGAGAGTTGTTGTTTACATGGATTAGATATAGATAAGACAAGAGTGGCAAAAGAATATGGTTACAAAGATGAACTTAATGCTCCTTATAAATGGACAAAATTGCAAGACATGGCTCCAACAGCAAAAAAATTCTGGGAAGAATTTCCAGCAGAAAGATATAGTAGAATAAGATTTATGAAACTAAAACCATCAGGTATGATAGATTGGCACAATGATGATCCTGGTACAACATTGCCAGATGACTTATGCGAATATCTTATACCTATTAATGTTGCTGTGTTACATCCTGCCTTATGTTATATGGAAATTGAACCAGAAAAAATTATTCCGTGGAAACATGGCAAAGTGTTTTTAGTAAACATTTTAAAAAATCATAGAGTGGTAAACAATTCGAATGTGGATAGAATACACATGATTGCCCAAGCACACATCGGAAATAAAAGAAAAGCATTTAACGAATTACTAGATAGGAGTATACAAAAATATGGCGTTTCTATTTGAAGCACAAACAAAAGAAAAGAAAAATATTGTATTCATTTGTAACACAAATTTTCACCAGATAGATAATATCAGTGCAAAAGAAACAATTATGAATATCGCTGAGTATCAAATTAGTAACATTACTAGTAAAGGATATGATTGCTATGTTGCAATAAGTGAAGACACGACCTTACAAAAAGTGGCAGACGATTATGATTATGCAGTGTGTTACAGCACAGATACAGAATTTGAAGGAGATAAATTTTTTGAGCATCTACATGGACTTATTAAATCAGAATTTCTTGTTGCAGGACATATCTTAGATAGAAAAGAAGGTTGGTATGAAATTCATGAACAATGCTATGTAATAAATTTAAAGAAATACAAAGAATACGAATGTCCTGAAATAGGAGAATTCAAAAGAAATGCAGAACATTTCGAAACTGTGCCTATTAGGAGTGATGAAAATTTTCATGATAATCACACTCCTCTTTGGATTAAGCCAGGAACCGAAATGATAAAATATAAACACAAATGGCACGGATGGAATCTATTAAGAGTAGCCTTCGACAATAAAGAAGAAGTGATTGTATTCGATGAAAATATAAGACATTCTAAAAGATGTTATTATGCCGCACACGAAACTGATTATATCGAAAATAGTAGTCATATACTAAAAAAATATAATCTTAGTGCCAGTAGATTATTTTACCCTATTAACACAGAAGAGGTGGTATCCTTACCTGATTTTGTCGGTCCTATCAAACAATTAGTTACACCTGCAAGTGGTTTTAACTGGTTAAAATACCTAGATAAATATGGTTATAACGAAGATACGGAAGTTATATTTTATGACTACAATCCTAATGCTTTATACTATATGCAGACTATAATTGAAAAATATGAAGGTGGAGATTTACATAAATTTCTAAAACAAAACAATACTCATAGGACACCAGACTGGATTAATAGCAAAAAAGATATTGCAGATTATATCAGTAAAATAGGAAATTTGTTAGGAATAAGAAGTAAATTAAAATTCAAATATGTTGAATGCGATTTATTGAATGAATTTAATCTTAAATTTAAAAATGACAAAGGCACAATTTTAAATATTAGCAATATATTTGCTTATGAACCAACAGCGGCAGTGGTGCCAACAAAGCAAAGGGTATTCAGAGAAAACAAACTTATTAAATTACTCCATGAAAAATATGATAAAATTCATTTAATAGCATCTATGCACTCATGGACAGGCTTTGTAGATTATCCTATGTTAGCAGGTCCAGTCACTAAATTTACACCGTGCGATATAGAATCAATGAGAGCACCGTTATGGCGTTTTGGAAAGGATTGGAAAAATCCAAAGGATCCTCATGAAGAAGAAGATGAATAACAGTTGTACTTTCTGTATGCATCCTTTCACAGGACTTGCTACTAGAGAAGATGGGGCAATTAAAGTTTGTTGTCGTAGTCTTCCTATTGCTAATATCAAAGATATGAGTTTAGAGGAAGCATGGAATTCCGATAAAATGAAGCAAGTAAGAAAACAAGTGCTCAACGGAGAACGACCTGATGTATGCCAACCTTGTTTTGATTTAGAAGATCAAGGCGTACAAAGTTTACGACAAAGACATATCACGGATTCATCCCCCGAGTCAAGAAGTAATTTATATCCTAATGCTTTAGATACTTTGAGTGCAGATTATTCTATGCCTTTTCAATTGCCGACAATGGAAATAAAAATAGATAATTTATGCAATTTAAAATGTAGAATGTGTAATCCTTTGGACAGTACACAATGGAAAGATTGGAGCAGTATAGTATCGCATTATGAAAAGGAAGGCAATTATCTTGTGGAGGCAGTGAAAGGATTGGGATTAGAAAAGGCACCTTATGTAGGATTATTTGAAGACAAATCACACTTTTGGGAAAATTTAGAAAAATTACTACCTTACTTTAAAAGAGTTGAATTTGCAGGTGGAGAACCTTTAATGGCTCCTTCACATTATAAAATTTTAGATTTACTGGCAAAAAATGGAAAGAATATTGAAATAAAATATGCAACAAATGGAACTACTCTTGGTATCAAAGGTGGTAGAAATATATTTGAGTATTGGCCTAAATTTAAAAGTGTTGCTGTCAATGTAAGTATAGATGGATTGCATAACACATATGAATACATTAGAGGAAATAGTAAGTTTGCAGATGTAGAAAACAATATTAAAGAAATGAAGAAAATTCCAACAGTCAGTCGTATTGTTGGAGCATTTACAGTTCAAGCAAATAACATCTTACAAATAGACAAAGTTATTGATTATTTTTTGAATGAAATGCAAATTGTGTTTTATAGTCATAGAGTAAATTATCCTAGAGCCTTATCGGCACAAGTTTTACCAGAAGAATTAAAACAAGCAGTGGTTGTAAAACTAGAAGCATTGAAGAATAAAGTTAAAGACTATAAGATGGTCAAAAAATATCCTGTGTTAGAAAAAATTACTTTACAACAGATACAAGACAATATTAATTTTTTACAAGCAAGAGACCTTAATCATTATTGGGAAGACTGTGTTGATTTCAATAAAAAATTAGATATCTCACGTAAGCAAGGACCTTTTGAAAAAATTAATCCGGAGTTTGCCGCTTATGTTTAAAGTTGAACATTTATATAAACACGTACAAGGAAGCGTCAAAGTAGAATGGAATCTTGGAAAACGTTGTAATTATGATTGTACATACTGCCCTGCAGAGATACATGATAATACAAGTAAGCACACAGACATAAAAATTTTAAAAGGAGCAGTTGATGATTTAATAGCATCTATGCCTAGTAACGATACAAAAGTAAGAATTAGTTTTACAGGTGGAGAACCCTGCGTACATCCAAAATTTTTACAACTTTTAGAATATGCAAGACCAAAAGTGAGTTGGTTAAATGTAACAACAAATGGAACCCGTACTCCAAAATATTATATGCACCTTTTAGATAATTTGGTTGACCATTTGGTATTCAGTATGCACTTCGAATACGATTACCAAAAAGTACTGAATTCAATTTTAAGGGCCGCACAAGGGTCTAAAAACAAAAATATACTTGTACACGTAATGATGCTTCCTGGACGTTTATACGACGTCAAAGACGTTTGCAGACACCTTTCTGATGAGCAAATAAAGTTTGCTCTAAGACCAATACGTTGGACTCAAACTCATGATATTTTTGAAGACATGAATCGGTACTCTCCAGAAGAATTAGATTTTTTGAAATTGGAAAACCATAATCCACCACACAATGTTTTGATAGACAATGGACCAAAAACTTGCAACGTAAATGATATGCTTATCCAAAAAACTAATCAATTTAAAAATTGGAAATGCAATGCAGGACTTGAAAGTTTAATGATTAATTGGGACGGAGTTGTTCACAGAGCAACTTGTAGAGTTGGCGGAAGTCTAGGAAACATTTACAAAGGAACGTTTAACAAACCAACTGAACCTATTAATTGCACAAGAGATTGGTGCACCTGTGCCGCTGATATTAATATTACAAAAGTTAAATCCTAACTTTATCCAATAAACTTTCTGGCTGACACATACAAGTATTTGTTTTATCACAAATTTTAGGTTTTATGTCTGGATCAAATTTTGAAACAAAATCTTTATCATAAATGTTGTAGTTGTCAAACAGTCTTGTTCTACAAGCACCTGTAATAATACCTTCAGGATCAATCATCATACTGTCTACGCCTATATTACAACGCCATCCATAGAAATCATTCTGTTTGTTTAGAACAATCCAATTCCTATTAACACGTTTTTTTGATCCATTTTCAAACACAACAACAGGATTATCTTTTAAATGTCTTCTATTTTTCCATATGTGCCATATGCTAGGTCGTCTTTTTGTAGGCTTGGCTACAAATGCCCGTTGTTCATCTGTGTAGTTGATTGTTTCGTGCATAACTTCCATAGCACTGATAAACCATGGGTGTTTACTTGTTTTACAAGTTTCAATCAGTGCCAAACACTTGTCCCATGCAGAAGGATCCATCAAAACCATTACATTTGGACTTCTGCCCATCTCATGTAGTGTGTCACTTACTTTTACAAAATGTTCTATGTCTACTTCTTTGTGATGACAACTTAATAAAATTTTATCAAACACAGTGCCGAACTTCTGCCACCATCTTAAAGTTCTACTACCATTACTGCTTATAGTGATGTATGCAGGAATATGTTTTCTTATTTCAGTTACAAATTCTCCTAACTTGGGCCACAGAGTAGGTTCACCTCCTACAATGTGTAATTCTAACATTTCTTTGCCAACTGCTTTGTATTTTTTGAATAGATGCTTAAAATTTTCTACTAGTTGCTCCATGTCGTCAGTCCAACGATGTGTGCCTTCATGCGATCCCTTGAAACAATACCAGCAATTAAAATTACAGGTATTTCCTATCATAAACTCTATACGCAGTAAATTTTTAGGTTGTGGATTATGTACCTGTACTATGTTCATAGCAAGTGTCCTATTTCTGGAAATATGTTTTTAGCATTTACACCACGTATTGCATCTAACTTATTGACATATTCTTTGAAACCTGGCAATAGAAATGAATTATCTTTCTGATTCATATGTGCCAATACAGCCTCCCAACGACGCCAACCATATGGATTATTTTTCCAATACTCATCGTCTTTTCTATAATTGTGCCATAGCCAATCTTTAAATTCTAAAAATCTTTCTTGTACTTCTTGTTTGTCTTCTTTGGGTAATATTTGTATGCTTAAAAAAGTTGGTATGTACAATAAGTGCATATTAACAAGTCCACCTCCCATTTGCACATCGCCAGGCACTGTGCCTAAATTTAATTTTTTAAATCCACTTTCTACTTTCCATTTCATAAAGTCAGGCAAATGTTTTACATTAAAAATTTGTATAGCAGTTGCTAAACTAGTTTGTATATTGTCTGGAGTGTTATCTAACATCTGTAAATTTTTTTCAACAATATCCCATTTAGTAGGAAACCTTATATATTCATCACGTTCTTTTATTGCATCCATACTCACAGCAAATTTAACTTTTTTAAATTTACTCCATAATTCAATTAAATCTTTGTCGACTAATATTCCATTTGAATTGTAACGCAATAATATTTTGTCTTGATAGCCTTGTCTGATTATTTCTTCAATAAATTTTTTGTGTTCTTTTATCATTAAAGGTTCACCACCAGCAAAATAAACTTGTTTAAGTTTAGGAATTTGTTTATACATCTCTTCCCAGAACTCAGGCTTTTCATGCCAGAAGTTATTAAATTCTTTCTTATCCCATTGAAGTTGATCCTTCACGTGTTTATCTTTTAATTGTGGCATTAATTCTTTCCAATCTTTTACCCATTTACTACTGTCGTGGGGTGAACACATTACACATTTTATATTGCAAGTATGACCTAATCTTAAATCTAAATATAATAAATCCTCTGGCACAGTTCCATCTTCTTTGGTTTGCTGTATTAATTCAGGAATATCTACACCATCTTTATACCATGTGCCTGTTTCCCATACACGTTTACTAACAACGCCAACTTTTTCTTCTTCAAAGCATTTACTACAACTAGAAGGTATTTGTCCTTTCAACATTGTGGTTCTTACACTTTTCATATACGCATTATTCCAAGCACTCATAGGAGTATCTTTTCCGAAGTTTGCAGGCGTGCCATCTTCCTTTTTGATTATTCCTACTTCATGGTCGGAACCTGCACCACTGGCGTTTGCTGAACAGCACAATCTCATATCTCCGTTAGGTCTTGTAGCAAAATGTATCCAAGGCAATATACAAAAAGTAGGACTACCTGACACAGATTGCAATTCTCTTTGCCATTTACCTAATTGTGTATCTTCAGGATTGATCCAATATTCTTTATTATCCGACATTTAATATCCTATACATTTTTTCTGCCACAGCATTATTACTTTCCTGTCCAGGGTGCATATCATCTGTTGCTTTATCATATATTGTTATTCCATCATTGTGCCAATTACTGACATTTATAAAATCAATTTTATGCCTTTCCAATTCATTTGGCGTGGCAGGATAATGAATATATCTTACGCCTAATTTATTTAGATGCAAATCTGCGTGTTGAATGTTAAACCAAGATTTCATTGCATAATCTTTTTCATCTAAAAATTCTACCCATTTGCGTTCCTGATGTGTTTTATTCCATGGCCCTAATCTGTCTCTGAATAATGGAAACTTATGTTGATTATTAAACAACATATCTCTTACAAAATGACTCCACATTATTATTACAATATCATCTTTTTTGAAATCAAATTTTAATATGGTGTATAAAATTTCCATGTTACTACTTCCAGGAAATGATTTGTTTACAAGTTCCATTTCAAGTTTGTTTGCTAATGTTTGTGCCCATCCTAATTTACTAGGTTTGAGATGATGGAATTGATTGAAGAACCAATTTTTACAATCTTCTAATCCAGTTCCATATGTATAAGAACAGCCAAACGTAATTAATCTTTGCATTGATTTTCTCCCCATTGTCGTTCTTTACACCAGAAACATTTTCCGCACACAGGCACGGGCGACCCTGGCACATATGTCTTGTAATCTAAGTCTCCAAAGATTTCAGGATATGTGTCTCGATCACCTTCACAACTTCTAGTAAGATTGAATAGGTCCATTATGCCTAATTTTTTAAATTGAGCAACTATCCAATCCTTCTGTACATATGTGAACGGGTGACAAGCATAGCCGCCCATGTGTGGTTTGATGAGTTTTTCTAAAGTCTTATCACCAATAGTATCTATCAAAACATCTCTGTCTAATAGCCTCTCATCAAATTCTTTGTCAGGATTCTTGGTCACACCGCAAAACCAAGCATCCAATTTTTCTGTGTGAGCCACGTATTCTGCGTGTGCTCTTAATTCTATCTGGTTACCGCTTTTAAGTTTTCCATATTCGTCCATAATGTTTGGACCTTTTGATCCCCATTCTAAATCTGGGGCAATAAAATTTTCGTGTCTTGTGAACTTAATTGTTGGAAAATTATCAACTAACCAATGGTATACATCTAAACTGTTTTGTTTTTGCCAAGGTCTAGTTTTCCAACATCTAATATTTGTAATAATGTGAACTTCGGATGTATAAAGTTTTTGTGTGATAATACTGCAAAGCAACACTGCCATCAAGGCACTGTCCGCTCCACCACTCAAACTGATGCCAACCTTTTGCCATCTTTCAGAAAATGGAAATATTACTCCATTTATCTCATGGAGAATATTTTTGTAGAGACTAGTTTGATAAACTGCTTTTATGTGTTCATAATCTGGCATAATTGGACATTAATATTTATCGTGTTTAAGTACGCACATTTTTTTTCCGATAAGTACAGTATGTTGGAAAGAATCAATACCAAAATAGACGCCAAATCCATTTTTGATATCACCAAACAGTTACCGCCAGGTAAGAATGTTTTGAATAAACCCACTGGTGATTTCTTTTATGATGAATGGAAACTTGAAGATAAGTGGTTAGGCACACCTGTAGATGACCTTTTAGGTAAATTACCTAATCATGGTGAGGCAAGAGTGATTGTTTTATCTCCAGGACAAAGTTATTGTGCCCATGCTGACATAGATGATAGGTGGCACGTTACACTAGATGCTGAAGAAAGTTACCTAATTGATTTAGAACACAATAAAAATTACAAATTAGAAGTTGATAACGAAGTTTATGAGATGGATTCGGGTAGAATCCACACAGCAACCAACTTTGGCTTCAAACCACGATATCAGTTGGTTATACGCAAATTACTGAAAAGGCATCAATTGCAAGAGCCTACTAATTGCACAATTGAATTAATAGACCCACCATACAATGTAAGATATCTTTTTGATAAAAGTTTCTCTATCTTATTAAACAAATTAGAAAAAGAAGGAAAAATTAATAATTTTAGACGCACTAATAATAATTCTATAGCATTAGATATAGAAAAAGAAGAAATAAAACAATTACTTGATTTAAAAAACACTTGTGGTTTCCAATACAAAATAATTTATGGAAAATTTTAAAAATTTTTACAAATTTAAGGGAGGACTCGCTGTGACGAATATGCTTTACGAACCTCTTGTTAGTAACGACAAAAAAATTTTCTGCATGAACTGGAATGTAAATGAATATTTTGACAACGCAGAAATGACAGAAGAATTATACAACTTTTGGTTTAATCAAGAGTTAAAATATCTGTTGCATTTAAGCAACAAAAAATATATTCCTGAAATATTATTAATTGATACAAAAAAACGTATCATAGAATTTAAATGGTATAATAAAAATCTTAATGTTATGATAGAAAACAACACAATCAACAAAGTTAAGAATTGGCAAAAGAAAATAAAAGCAATTAAAGATGATTTGGAGAAGGATAACATATTCAAAATTAATATGTACCCACACACTTTCTATTTTGACGATGATGACAATGCATACATAATGGATCTCTATGGTTGTACAGACAAGCACACAAGATATTTGGACACAAAATATCTAAAACCTCTAATAAGAACTAATAGATTTGATAAATTTATAATAAACGACCAATTAGACACACACGAATTGTATAATGAAACTATTAAAACTAACTATGCAGAATGGCCGGGAGATTTTTTAAATGCTTGAGTTTGTAGGTAATTGTAATCATATCCTTAATTGGAATGAAATAATAAATGAAGTAAAAGATCAAGAAGGTAAGTGTGCCTGCAAGTATCTACCTGTGTCAGAAGTGCCAGAACTAAAAGAAATTAATGATGCACTGGGCAAATACTGTCAACCATCTATAGAATGGATCAACTATTACCCAGGCAAAGAGTTTTCAATGGAGGTAGCAGAGAAGTTTGGAGAATTTGTTGGTGCTCCTAGAATGATTAAGAGTTGGATATCTAAAATATATCCTGGAAAGACTGCACCATGGCATTGGGATTGGGACGTTGACTGGAAGAAATACACAGAACAAGGCAATCCTGTAAGATTCACAGCAATGATTAATGAACCTGCACCAGGACACGTGTTTATTGTAGGTGATGAAGCATTGTATAATCAGAAACAAGGAGATGTTCACAAGTGGCCTGACTTTAAATCATATCATGGCGGAACTAATTGTGGACTTGTACCTAAATTTAATTTTAATTACTTGGCATACTCAGAATGAAACAATACATAGGAAATTGTAGTGATGTGATAGACTGGAATGCAGTTGTAGACAGTGTTGCTAATTCTAAACCAGCATATCAAGGACCAAGACACACACGAAATGATGACCTGCCTGGCATAAAAGAGATCAGTGAAGCATGGGACAAGGCAGGATACACACTGGCATCAGATGGTGGCACAGTTGGTTGGGATATGTGTATACCCGAAACTAACTTTGATAGAAGTGTTGTGGATAAATTTTCTGATTATGTAGGTGTTGATGTGTTAAGTTGTTGGGTAAGTGTAATACATCAAGGATATCATGCTCCATGGCATTGGGACACACAGGACAACGAAGAAGAATTAAAGAAGTTAGGTGCTATTGAAAGATTTCATGTGCATATGCAGGACACACGTCCAGGACATATACTAATTGTTGAAGATGATTTGTACTACAACGCAAAACAAGGTGATGTATACAAGTGGCCAGATAGAAATGCATGGCACGCCGGCAGTAATTGTGGACAGAATCCAAAATATATTTTTAACTTCTTCGGAACAAAGAGATGAAAATATTAATTACAGGACATACTTCACCTATGGGCAGTGCCTTATACGAACATTATAAATTAATGAACGAAGTGCTAGGTGTAAGTAAAAATGAAGGGTTTGATTTTACAAAAGGTGATCATCTAGATCAAATTGTAGATATGGCTTTAGCGAGAGATGTATTTCTAAATGTCGCACACGTAGATACTGCACAATCAACTCTAATGATGAAATTAAAACAACGCTGGAGTCCAGAAGCACCATTACGTAAAGTTATCACTGTAGGATCATTGGCAACAAAAGTCGATAAAAAATTATTAGAGCAGGTTAATATTGACAAGCAATATCTTAAAGATAAACATCACATAGATGCAGTCAGCAACGCAATAACAAATGAAAAGCCATTTGGCGAACAGTTACATTTTACTCTTGTGCGTGTTTTAAACTACGGTGAAAAAACAGGTGACCGAGCAGGAGAACCTACTTGTAGTGTAGAGGATATCTGTAGAACTTTTGATTATATTATAAATGAACCTATGTATATAGGTAAGTTAGATATTCGACGTAATTAATATTCAGATAGATTATCAATACCTAATTGTTTACGAAACTTGTCTGTAAACACACAATCAATTCTTAGGCCATATTCCTGTTCAGCATTTACTTCGCCGCCATGCCAGTCTTGATCATTCCAAAATGCGGCATTAGAATTAATGTATACTTTGTTTTGCTTTTCAGGATCCCATATATAGAATCCTCTTTTTGTGTTGTGTCTTATGTGTATGAATTCATTCTTGTGTCCACTGTACCCCTGATTGTCTCCATGTTTGCCATCAAGATCTCTATGTTCAAAAGGTTTACCGTCGTGTTCACAATGGAAGAATATCACTCT
>CEUM01069119.1_pt1 | contig 13754 bp, 14 predicted proteins | sample 356421 | NCBI WGS metagenome assembly CEUM01 (sample SAMEA2622716, study PRJEB7988) | marine metagenome | biome: marine biome (ENVO:00000447); feature: surface water layer (ENVO:00002042); material: "saline water (ENVO:00002010), including plankton (ENVO:xxxxxxxx)" | depth 5 m | reverse complement strand
TTGTATGGTGATGATTCTTTAGGGGGGGCAAATCAAATAGCTCTTTTTCTTACAGCTTTCTTAGCTACAATAGTTGGAATCAACAATGGCACCACGTGGAAATCGATTATGAATGGAGTTAGCAAGAGTATTGCTTCCACTACTCCAGCCATACTCATTTTATTATTGATAGGTTCTTTAGCAGGAACCTGGCTTATTAGCGGAATCGTTCCAGCTATGATTTATTACGGCTTACAAATCCTAAACCCAAAAATTTTCCTTGTAGCTACTTGTATCATTTGCGCCATTGTTTCTTTAGCAACCGGTAGCTCTTGGTCTACAATTGCTACAATTGGAATTGCATTACTAGGAATAGGTAAAGCATTAGGGATATCAGAAGGATTGATTGGTGGAGCAATCATATCAGGTGCTTATTTTGGAGATAAAATGTCACCATTATCGGACACAACCAATCTAGCACCAGCTATGGCTGGAACAAATTTATTTACTCATATCCGATATATGATGTATACCACTATTCCTAGCTACATCATTACACTAGTTATATTTCTATTTTTAAGTTTTGGAATTGAAGATAATAACAATCAAAACATTCAAGAACTCTTAACAGCTATTAAAAATAGCTTCAACATTTCTGCATGGCTCTTCTTAGTTCCAGTTTCAATTATTGCAATGATAATTAAAAAGATGCCGGCTCTTCCAGCACTTTTAATCGGGACACTTTTAGGTGGAGTTTTTGCTGTTATTTTTCAACCTCACATTATAACACAAATTTCTGGAATTGAAGAAAATTCAATTCAAGCATCCTATATTGCTGTTATGAATGCTATGAGTGGAGAAACTTCTATCACAACAAGTAATCTAATGATTAACGATTTACTATCTACTGATGGAATGTACGGCATGCTGAATGCTATCTGGCTAATTATTTGCGCTATGATGTTTGGTGGTGTTATGGAAGCTACAGGTCTACTCAACAAAATCAGTTCAACTATCATACAGTATGCTGAAAGTACTGGATCTGTCATTGCTACCACAGCGTGCACATGTCTCTTTTTCAATGTGACTGCAAGCGACCAATATCTCAGTATTGTTGTTCCAGGTAGAATGTACGCTGATACATTTAAAGAAAAAGGACTAGCTCCCGAGAATTTAAGTAGAACAATAGAAGACAGCGGAACTGTCACTTCAGTACTAATTCCTTGGAATACTTGTGGAGCCACACAGTCTGCTGTTTTAGGTGTAGCCACCTTTGCTTACTTACCCTTTTGTTTTTTCAATATCATCAGTCCATTTATGACTATTTTTTATGGATACTTAGGTATTAAAATCAGAAAAATAAATGGATAGAAAACACTTTATAAAATCGATAGCAAGTGTATCGGTCTTTCTAGGACTACCTTTAGGAGCTAATGCTAGCATACAAGAAATAAACTCTCAACTAGCAGAAGAAAGAGGAAATGGCTCTATGATTGGGTTTAATACTTCACCAATCGAAAAGGTACGTGTCGGAATTATTGGGCTTGGCAACAGAGGAATGGTTTTATTAAAGATGTTTGAGTGGCTAATTCAAAATAATAAAGCTGAGATTGTAGCTCTTTGTGATTTAAAAGAAGAGAAGACTCAAAAAGCAGCAGACTTTGTTTCAAAACATCAGAGTAAGAAAGCCATACAATACACAGGGAAAAATACTTGGGAAACGGTAGCTAAAAAAGATGATATTGACTTACTTATTATCGCCACTCCTTGGAAGTGGCATACTCCTATGGCTATTTACGGAATGGAAAATGGTAAACATGTAGCCGTAGAAGTACCTATTTCCTATACTATCGAAGACTGCTGGAAAATTATTGAAACAACAGAGCGCACAAAAAAGCACTGCATCATGTTGGAAAACTGCAATTACAATGATGAAGAGCTCTTTGTCTTAAACATGGTAGAACAAGGTATTTTTGGAGAATTAACACATGCTGAATGTGCTTATATTCATGATTTAAGAAAGCTATTATTAGATGAACATTATTATGAAGATCAATGGCGTTTAAAACACCATCAAGAAAGAGATGGTAATTTTTACACCACACATGGAATTGGTCCAGTAAGCTTTTACTACAAAATTGGAAGAGGCGATATGTATACACACCTCACCTCAATGAGCTCTAAAGAAGTTGCATTAAGCGAAGCTGCACAAAGACAAGGGAAAGATATGAAGATTACTTGTGGCGACATGAATACAACTCTTCTAAAAACAGCAAAAGGGAGAACCGTAATGATGCAGTTTGATGTACACACAGGAAGACCATATGACCGCATCAACAAACTATGCGGAACCAAAGCAGTACATAACGGCTACCCAAGCAGATTGTATATTGACAAAAAAGAGCTAGCATATTGGGGACATCAGTGGCTTAATCAAAAAGAATACCAAGCTTATCGCAACAAATACACCCACCCAATGATTACACAGTTACGCAGTAAAATGAAACTATTCAAAGAAGGGCATGGCGGTATGGATTTCGTAATGATTTACCGACTCATCAGCTGTCTAAACAAAGGCCTTCCACTAGATATGAATGTTTATGACGGGATTATTTGGAGTGCAATCACCCCTCTTTCAGAAATATCTGTTGCAAGTAATAGTAATCCTGTAAAAATGCCTGATTTTATGGGAGGGAAATGGAAAGAAGAGCAAGATTTAGAGATTATGCGATCTATTTAATCATATCTTGGATTGTCTGAACAAAGATTTTCCAATTAAATCTTTTTTTCTCTTCCTTGGTGTTTGCAGCAAATTCCTCTTCTCTATTGTTGGTGTAAAAATCAACAATAGCATCCGCTACTGAATTTGGCTCTGTAGAAGTTACATAACCTGACTTTTTATGTGGTATAATTTCGGCTAAACCACCTACATCGGTCACCAACATTGGACGTTCAAAATGATACCCAATTTGTGTTACACCACTTTGGGTAGCCGTTCTATACGTCTGTACTATCATATCGGCAGCACAGAAATAGTATTTCACTTCTTCAGAAGGGATGAAATCACTTCTTAAAATAACTTGATTTTGAATTCCTAAATCAGTTATTAGATCATGATATTCCTGAGGGTCATCATAAAACTCCCCTGCAACGATCAATTTTACATCTTTTAAACGTTCGTCAGATAATGCCTTCAGCAAAATATCTAAACCTTTGTACTTACGAACGAATCCAAAAAACAACAAATGCTTCTCTACAGGATTCAACTCTAAATGTTGTAAAGCAATAGTTTTATCCACTTGCTCTCCGAAAATATCATAAATAGGATGTGGAATAAACTGTTTGTTACTACAGTTTGTAAACTTGGACAAATCATCTAAAACACTGGACGAAAGGGTTACAAAACCGTCACATGATTTTACAAAATAAGAAGTCAATAGATTATCTCCTATTCTCTTTTCATGAGGAATCACATTATCTGTAATAGCTAATACTTGAATATTCGTTCCCCACTTTACCAATCGAGCAATCGTTCCTAAGCAAGGCCCCATAAATGGCAACCAATAACGGATAATGATATAATCAGGATTTTCTTTTCTAATCTCTTTAGCAACCTTCCACCAATTCAATGGATTGATAGAATTGATAATGATTTTGATAGTAAATCCTTGAGGTGCCTCCCCTTCTTCAAATTGTGTTTTTCCTGGAAACAAAAAAGAAGGGTACTGGAGGGAAAAAGAATAAATTTGAGAATCTATTCCTTCAGCAACAAATGCCTTGCAAAGTGCATTGTTGAAATTGGCAATCCCACCACGCAGAGGAAACGCTGGACCAAGAATAATATTTTTAGAAGTTGCCACTATAGCTCTTCCTCTATATGGTAGAAGTTACGATCATGCGCTTGGCGTGATAACATTTCTCCAACAAATCCTGCTAAGAATAGTTGAAGTCCCATAATCATTGAAGTTAATGCGATGTAAAAACCGCTCATCTCAGCAATATTTTTAGCACTCACTTCCATATACATATAATATAGCTTTGCACCTCCTATGTAGGTAAAAAATATAAAACCTAGCATAAACATAATTGTACCTAAAACACCAAAAAAGTGCATTGGTTTTTTACCAAATCTAGACAAGAAAGTAACGGTCATCAAATCTAGAAATCCGTTCACAAATCGTTCTAAACCAAACTTGGTCACTCCATATTTTCTTGCTTGATGTTTTACTACTTTTTCTCCTATTTTCGGGAATCCAGCACGCTTTGACAACATGGGCATATAGCGATGCATTTCGCCATATACCTCAATACTTTTCACTACTGCATTTCTGTATGCTTTTAATCCACAGTTGAAGTCATGCAAGTAAATTCCTGAAGCCTTACGGGCGGCCCAATTGTATAATTTTGTAGGAACTGTTTTCGTGATTGGATCGTATCGTTTCTGTTTCCAACCCGAAACCATATCAAAACCATCCTCAGTAATCATTCTATACAATTCTGGAATCTCATCAGGACTATCTTGTAAATCAGCATCCATTGTGATAATGACATCTCCTTGCGCTTTTTCAAAGCCCCTATTAAGTGCCGCTGATTTTCCGTAATTTCTTCTAAACTTGATTCCTTTTATAGATTTATTAGAAGCTGACAATTCTCTTAACACAGACCAAGTATTATCCCCACTACCGTCATCTACTAAAATAACTTCGTAGGTGAAGCTATGGGTATGCATCACTTTATCTATCCAAGCGCATAATTCTGGCAAGGATTCTGCTTCATTGAAAGAAGGAACTACTACCGAAATATCCATTTACGCTTTAAATTCAGATTTATTACGCTTTAAGAAAGCAGAAGTTAAAAGTGAGAAAAGGAAACCCATCAATGTCCCTGACAAAAGAGCCATAAGAGACATCATTGTGGGGGTTAAGAATTTTTCAGTCATTGATAAAGCCATCTCCATTTCATCATCTGAAATATTCGGGTTTTGCTGAAAAATTTCTTCTTCACTCTTTAACAAAATCTCCGCTATCATATCAGGATTTATAAACTCTGCATAAAAATATACATAAAAAGAAGAAATTACAGTTGAGAAAAAAACTATTGAAGTACCTAACTTTAATGCTTCAGAATATGAAATAAATCCATTTGAGATTTGTTCTCGATAAGTATAGGTTCCATAAATTATAAAAGTGAAATAAACTATGTAATTAATAATAGTCACCCACTTGGCATTCATCGGATCAATTCCCAATTGTTCTAAAACAATTGAAAAAGCTACGAGGATTAACCCCATAATAGCTCCATAATTCATTGCAAATTTTCTCATCTTATTTTTTTATCAATACGGACAAATATAGCCAAAAAATCACCATAGAATTTTGTCAATAAAAGAGATTGTCAGCGTAAGCAATTGCATTATATTTGCTGCCGGGCAAGTCTCACACGACCAGCTCCTGCAGAACTCCCCCAGGACCGGAAGGTAGCAAGGGTATGTGGTTGTAGCGGTGCGATGTGAGTAGCTTGCCCTTCTTTTTTCCCTATCTTTACTTTTGAGCAAACATTTTCAGGCAATGAAATTCTTTTTAGATACAGCTAATTTAAAGCAAATACAAGAAGTACAAAATTTAGGTATATTAGATGGAGTTACCACCAACCCTTCTTTAATTGCTAGGGAAGGTGTTAAAGGAGATGTAAACATTAAACAACGCTATATTGATATTTGCAACTTAGTAGGTGGAGATGTTAGTGCGGAAGTTATTGCAACTGATTTTGAAGAAATAATAAAAGAAGGAGAAGAGTTAGCTAAACTTCACCATCAGATTATAGTGAAAGTTCCAATGATTAAAGAGGGTATTAAAGCCATCAATTACTTTTCTAAAAACGGGATAAAAACAAATTGTACGCTTATTTTTTCGGCAGGACAAGCACTACTAGCAGCTAAAGCAGGAGCTACTTATGTTTCCCCATTTATCGGAAGACTAGACGATATTGGGGAAAGTGGTATTGATTTGATTACACAAATCTGTAATATTTTCAAACTACACAGTTTTGATACACAAGTTTTGGCTGCTTCAATTCGTAGTAAAGAACACATTATACAATGTGCTGAAGCAGGTGCCGATGTAGTTACCACTCCATTGGCTCCCATTTTGGAATTATTAAAACATGATTTAACGGATAAAGGTCTTACTAAATTCTTAGAAGACCACGCAAAAAACAACATCTAATGCTCCTAAAAATATATCCAGAAAATCCTAATGAGAAAAAAATTCAACAAGTAGTAGAATGCCTAAAAGATGGCGGAGTTATCATATACCCTACTGATACAGTTTATGGATTAGGCTGTGATATTTTTAAGCAAAAGGCTGTTGAGAAAATTGCAAGCATTAAAAAAGTAAACATAAAAAAACACAACTTTTCTTTTATATGCTCTGATCTAAGTCATCTTTCGGACTTTACTAAACCAATTGACAGAAGCACTTACAAACTGATGAAAAAAGCACTGCCTGGTGCGTTCACCTTTATCTTAAATGCTAACAACACTATTCCAAAGCTCTTTAAAAACAACAGAAAAACTATCGGGATTCGAGTACCTAATCATAATATACCTAGAAATATTGTAGAGTTATTAGGAAACCCAATTCTGACCACCTCTATACGTGATGACGACAGTATTGTAGAATACAGCACCGACCCTGAACTGATTTACGAAAAATACAAAAAACAAGTTGATATTGTTATTGATTGTGGTTATGGAAATCTTGTTCCATCTACAATTGTAGATTGCTCCAAAGTTGAAATTGAAATAATCCGACAAGGACTAGGTAAATTAGACAGATTGCTTTAGTATTAAAGCATGTACTTCTAAAACTTGAGGAATGAGTAATTGCTTTTCATCATTTGAAATATGAAAATCTGCAAGAGCAATTTTTCTACTTTGGTGCCATTGTTTGCTCATTCGCTCTAACACCTGAGATTCTGTAACATTATCTCTTTGCATAATTCGCTTCTTTCGTAAATCATTCTTAGCAGAAACACAAACAATTTGATCTAATTCTTTATCAGAACCACTCTCAAAAAGAATAGCTGCCTCTTTCAAAACATAATAAGTATTTTGTGTTAAACACCAATCTTTAAACACTTTTTGAACAGCAGGGTGCACTAATCGATTGATTGTATGTAAAGCTGTATTATCATTAAAAATGATACTCGCTAGACGATCTTTTTGCAGCTTCTTATCAATATAGATGTCATTGCCGAAAGTTGCTTTAAGCTGCTTTATTAAAGTAGGATCTGACTGCATACATTTTTTAGCCTCTAAATCGGCATAGAAAACAGGTACACCCAAATGTTCGAAAACTTTAGCAACAGTAGTTTTACCACTTCCAATACCACCTGTCAAGCCTATTTTAAGCATCACTTTTCAATTAATATATACTCCACTTTTGTTGGACTTAAACGGATATTATCTACTAAATCAGACTCTTTATTTAGTTTTATCGTCAATCTTGCCTTTTCTGAATCATAATTCACTTGAGCCTTAAACATTTTTTCTTCTACCAAATCAAAATCATCTAGGGAAACAACATAATGTACCGAAACTTCTTCAGGAAACAATTTCAATTCGTAACCTTTTGGAACGCTACTTACTTGAATTGGAATTATTGCTTTTCCTTCTGTAAATTGTTCAATATTTACTTGATATGCTACCTCTTGATGACTATAAGTTAACTCCTTGTGCCTTGGCTCCTCTAAAGGAATAATTCCTTGAGCAGATTTTGCAAGGTTTTGTAAATTTAATTCTTGAGTAGAAATAGATTCTATCACTTCCAAAACTATCTTAGGTCCAGAAACAGTAATGTGATCAGGCTGTAGCTGAATTTTCCCTTTCTGTCTAAATAATCGGTCAAAACTTATATCCGATTTTAATGAAATAGGAACGACTTTTTGTGACTTTTCTGCGAAAATTAAATTAATACGATTAGGTTGCACGTGTAACAATTGCATATTAGTTGGTAAAGCTTCTTGTAATTCCGATAAAGATTGATCTCCTATCCAAAAATACTCCCAAGTTTTACCCTTGCGCTTTATCATAAAATTGTCTATATTCAAAGGAATGGTACTAAAAAAATTAAACTTATGAGCTAAAAGCGCAAATCCAGGTGCTTTTACTTGCATTTGTAGTATCACATCATTTTCTTCAACAAGCAACTTATCCATTGGGTAGTTTTCAAACTCAACTGAAGAAGAAATGGTAGCTGTATATTCTTTGGATAAAACTGTAAGCACCCAAAAAACAGTAGACAAACCAATCAGAAAGAAAAAAATAGGCAACTGAGAACGCTCTATTTTCAACAGGTCAATAAGCTGAAAAAAAAATTTTTTTAATTGGTTTGACATAGGAAAAAAAATCGGGCAAAAAGCCCGATTCTATGATTTTGGTTTAAATCCTGGAGATAAATCTAAAGATAAAGCGCTTTTTTCTATTTTCAATTTGATGCCATCTCCAGCATCTAACAAAACTGTCCCTTCACTTACACTATACACTTTTCCATGTATTCCTCCGCTCGTTACAACCTTATCGCCTTTTTTAATTTGTTCTCTAAACTTGCGTTCTGCTTTTTGTTTTTTGACTTGCGGACGAATCATAAAAAACCAAAAAACTCCGAAAATTAAAACAAAGAAAATCAATGGATTTCCTCCTGCTTGTGCTTGTAATATAATGTTCATTATTCTGTAATTACTTCTGAGTGAATACGGATTACTTTTCTGTTTGGATTAGTGTTAGCAGTTAATGTAACAGCTTTTGATTGCTTCCCTGTTCTTCCTTTACTATCAAAGGTTACATCAACAGAAGCAGTAGTTCCTGGCGCAATCGGCTCTTTTGGATAATTAGGAACTGTACAACCACAACTGCCCTGTGCATTTGATATGATAAGAGGCGCATCTCCCGAATTAGTAAATTGGAAAGAGTAAGTAACTTTTTCACCGTCTATCAATATTCCGAAATCGTGTTCTTCTTTTTTAAAAGTAAAAGCAGGCATTCCAAGTTCCTTTTCATCTAATTGAGCTGTTTTGCTATTCCTTACCAAATCGGTTGACAACTGATCCTTGCTATCTACTTTTTTTGCCATATCGCCACAAGACACTAGAAGCACTAATGACAACATTACAATGCATATATTATTCATATTTAATATAATTTTTAGCAAATATAAAATTATTCAATGAGACCTCTACCCGTCTTTCTAATCGTTCCTTCTTTTTTAAACTCAATCAGCAGACTATCTAAGATACCGTTTACAAAGTTTTTACTTTTAGGCGTACTATAATATTTAGCCATATCTATATACTCGTTCATAGCCACTTTAACAGGAACGGTTGGCATTTCTAAAATTTCTGTTAACGCCATTTGCATCAAAAGCAAATCTAATTGTGCTACACGCTCAATTTCCCAATTGCTTATTTTAGAAGATATAAGTTCAGTAAATGATTTTGCATGAATAGTTGTTTTACGAAATAAATTAAGACAAAAGTGCTTGTCTTCCTTATCTTTAAAAAGAGGCATCAGCTGTATTTTACCCTCTTCAGAATCTTTGATGGTTTTAATCACCATACTAGTGATAAAAGGCAAGTCGTCATCCCAGTGAATATTCTTCTCTGCTAAAAAATGCTGAAAGTGATTATCTTCTACTAAAAACTTCCCAAATATTTTCGAGACAAATCTTTTTTCAGACTCAAAATTTTGATTGTCAATATTAATGTATTCTTGATACTCATGTGTTTCTTTCAATTTGAAAAAGATTTTTTTCAACATTTCTTCCTCTCCTGCGTAGGACAACTTATATGCACTTGCTAAGCTTAATAAAGCTGTATCATCTTTTAATCTGTTCAGAAACAGATTGTCAATAAATTTGGTGTTTGGATTTAAATCCTCTTGTGTGGGTAATCTTTTACTTTTAGATTCTTCAATAAAATTAGCAGCATAATCTCTTAATTCTATCAAGTAAAGCAATAAGAGAGTATATAGTTCCTCCACTTCTTGTAAAGATTTAATAAATGCATTTTCAGCTTTCACTAAATCTCTTTCTGGAGTTTGTTGCCAAGCGTATAGCGCTTGTAAAACACGAATACGAAGATGTCTTCTATTCAACATAAGAACGAAATTACAAAAAAGAGCATGCATAATAAGTATGCTCTCTTTTCAATTGATTATTTATTAGGCCTTAGCGTTATCGATACGCTGTTCTGCTATACTTAAAGCTGCTTCATGCGTGGTAATATCTTCTTGTTCTGCTTTAACTAAAATCTCTAAAGTAGTATCATAAATGTTACGAGTTCTCTCCAAAGCTTGCTCTCTATCATAACCATGTAGCTCTGAATATACATTGATTAAACCACCTGCATTGATTAAAAAGTCTGGAGCATAGACTATACCTCTATATTTTATCGCCTCTCCATGCACTTTTTCGTGTTCTAATTGATTATTGGCAGCACCTGCAATAATGCTGCATTTCAAACGACTTAAGGTGTCATCATTCACTGTAGCTCCCAAAGCACAAGGAGCATATATATCCATTTCAGCATCATAAATAGCATCACCCATGATGATTTCTGAACCGTAAATCTCAGATACTTCTCGTAAACGAGCTTCATTGATGTCATTGATGATAACTGTTGCTCCTTCCTCTGTCAAGTGCTTTACTAGATTTTCACCAACATGGCCAATCCCTTGAACAACAACACGCTTACCATTCAAATCATCAGAACCCCACTTAAATTTTGCTGAAGCTTTCATTCCCATGTAAACACCATATGCAGTTACAGGAGAAGGATCTCCACTGCCACCCATCTCAACAGGAATTCCTGTAACATGGTCTGTTTCCATTTTCACATATTCCATATCTTTTGTACTCATACCCACATCCTCAGCAGTTATGTATTTACCACCTAATGAATCTACATACTCACCAAATTTACGCATCAAAGCTTCTGTTTTTTCTTTAGAGGCATCTCCAATGATTACCGCTTTTCCTCCCCCAAGAGCTAAACCTGTTACTGCTGCTTTGTACGTCATACCTCTAGACAAACGCAATACATCTTTCAATGCATCCAATTCATTATCATACTTCCACATTCTAGTACCACCCAAAGCTGGTCCTAAAACCGTATTGTGAATTGCTATAATTGCTTTTAAGCCTGTTTCGTTATCCTGACAAAATAATACTTGTTCATGTCGCATTTCTGACATCTTTCGCAGAATAGGATTCGTATCAGCTACTTCTTCAAGGTATTTTACATCTATCATCTTTTAAAAGAATTTAGTTAATCTAGAGGAAAGTTTAATTAACTTTGTCCTCCTTAAACCTTACCTAAGGGGCTTCATTTTCGGAGCGCAAAAATAGTCTAAAAATTTGGGATACCCAAATGACTTGAAGATTTGAAAAATGAGGGAATTATTCTATCTCAATAAGTACTTTTTTAAATACCGCTGGCGATTATTGTTCGGTATTTTTTTTGTGGTTACCTCTAACATCTTTGCATTATACCCAGCTCAATATGTTCGAAAAGCTTTTGATACTACCAAAGAAATTATCGAAGCTAACAAAAATAATACTCAAAATATTAACGATTTAACAGAGCCACTTTTAATTTTTGGATTACTCATAATTGCTTTTGCTTTACTAAAAGGAGTCTTCATGTTCTTCATGAGACAAACTATTATTGTTATGTCTCGTTTGATAGAATATGATTTAAAAAATGAAATCTATCAACAATATCAACGTTTAGAGACTGCCTTTTATAATCGAAACAACACAGGAGACTTAATGGCTCGTATCAGCGAAGATGTAAGCAGAGTACGTATGTTTTTAGGACCAGCGACAATGTACCCTATCAACATGATTTCTCTATTCAGCTTGGTTGTTTACACTATGTTCAGTATCAATATAAAACTGACATTATTCGTCCTGACACCTTTGCCAATTATGTCTATTAGTATATTTTACATCAGTAAAGTAATTCATCAAAAAAGTGAGGGTGTGCAAAAGCAATTATCAAAGCTTTCCACTTTATCCCAAGAAGCATTTTCAGGTATTAGAGTCATCAAATCATTTGTAAATGAAAAAAGCAACAGTAAAAATTTTGAAAAAGAAACTAATGAGTATTTAAATCGTAATGTTTCCTTGGCAAAAACCAATGCGCTTTTCTTTCCTTTTATGTTATTATTGATAGGCCTAAGCACCACTCTAACTATTTACATTGGCGGTCAAGAGGCTGCTGCTGGAAACATCACTACAGGAAATATAGCAGAGTTTATTATTTATGTTAACATGCTAACATGGCCAATGGCTTCTATCGGATGGGTAACTTCTATCATTCAAAGAGCGGCAGCATCGCAAAAACGTATTAATGAGTTCTTACATATAAAGCCAGAAATACAAAATCATCACCAAAAAACAAGTAAAATTGATGGAGCTGTTCGTTTTGAAAATGTTTCGTTTACCTACCCTGATACAGGTATTAAAGCTTTAAATAATGTTTCCTTTGAAATTTCTAATGGAGGTTCTCTTGCTATTGTTGGAAAAACAGGCTCTGGAAAATCAACTATAGCGAAATTGGTTAGTAGACTATATGATACCGATAATGGAACAGTATTGATTGATAATAAAAAAATTACTCAAATAAACCTCTTCGATTTACGAAATAGTATAGGCTATATTACTCAAGAAGCTTTGCTTTTTTCTGATACTATATCAAATAATATCGCCTTTGGTTCCCGATACAAAACAAATCGAAACACTATAGAGAATGCAGCAAAAATGGCTGCTATTCATGACAACATCATTAGTTTTAAACATGGTTATGAAACTCAAGTTGGAGAACGAGGTATTTCACTTTCAGGTGGACAAAAACAACGGATCTCTATCGCTAGAGCATTCATCAGAAACCCACAAATTCTCATTTTCGATGATTGTCTGTCTGCTGTTGACACAGAAACAGAGGACCACATTTTGAAACATCTTAAGGAGATGACGCAATCGATTACCAGTATTATCATTAGCCATCGAATTTCTTCCATTAAACATGCCGAAGAAATAATAGTGTTGGAGCAAGGGAGTATAATAGAGAAAGGAACACATCAAGAATTACTCCAAAAACAAGGAGTATATTTTGAAATGTACGAAAAACAACTAGCAGAAGATGATTCCCTTGCCTAATTAGAATTATTTTATAGATTTGGGGACAACAAAAAACTTATATTAAAATGGATGAAAATAAAGCACAAGAGGAAATCTACTCGCAAGTAGTGAGGGCCGGTAAAAGAACATACTTCTTTGATGTGCGTGCTACCCGTGCAGATGATTATTACCTAACAATTACCGAGAGTAAAAAATTCTTTAATGAAGATGGAAGCTCTCATTATAAAAAGCATAAAATCTTTTTATATAAAGAAGATTTTGTGAAATTTAAAGATGCTTTCGGAGAGGCTATCAGATTTATTGAAGATAAAAAGGGTGCCTATATTCATGAAGAACAATCAAAAGACGCAACAGTTTCTGCCAAAGAAAAGACAAGCAATGATGAGTTTACAGATGTCAGCTTTGAGGATATTTAACAATTTCTAAAATTAAAAAAGCTCGCTTCAAGCGGGCTTTTTTGTAGCTATTTTAGCAATAGAGTATGTAACTACATCAAAAAAAGATGGATTTAATAAATATCTAATACAAATGATGGACGCTTCTTTTGTATGTAAATTTTATAATACCAATATATAC
>CEUM01070592.1_pt1 | contig 13764 bp, 12 predicted proteins | sample 356421 | NCBI WGS metagenome assembly CEUM01 (sample SAMEA2622716, study PRJEB7988) | marine metagenome | biome: marine biome (ENVO:00000447); feature: surface water layer (ENVO:00002042); material: "saline water (ENVO:00002010), including plankton (ENVO:xxxxxxxx)" | depth 5 m | reverse complement strand
CCTGTCAGACCAACAACAGATCGAGCCAAAGAAGCGTTGTTTAGTATTCTCAATCACAAAGTAAATTTTGAATCGACTCGTGTTCTTGATTTATACAGCGGAACTGGAAGTATTGGGTTTGAGTTCTGTTCTAGGGGCTGTACAAATGTGATTGCGGTAGACGCAGATCAAAAGTGTTCAAGGTTTATTGCCAAAACTGCAGAAGAGTTCGGACTCTCTGTCCAATCCATTCGATCTACCGTTCAGAGTTACCTGAGTAAATGTGTCACAGATTTTGATATCATATTTGCTGATCCGCCTTATGAGGGCGGGCAAGAGGAGTTTCAAATGATAAAAGATAGCATACAAACACGGAAACTACTTCGCCCTGGGGGTTGGCTGATCTTTGAGCATACCGAACAACTGGATTTTGGTTCTGATGAAGCATTTATAGAAGCGCGAAAATATGGGAGTTCTGTATTTAGCTTTTTTCAATTCACAGCTTAAGAATTTCCTGCGCGGAATAAAAGCTCTTTTTCTTCTTTGGTTAGACTCGCATAACCAGATTGACTAATCTTATCAAGAATCTCATCGATTTTTTCTTGGTTTACATCTTTCTGTTTTGGTTTTGGCTTTGGCTTTGGCGATCGATAAACTTTGCGAACACGAGTCCTTTTGAATGAAAACAAAGAGAAAAAAGACTTCCAAAAATTTGAAATCCATTGACCAAAATCATTTCCTCTAGAGATGTTTCGTTGATATAAAAACCCAATCAGTGCACCGCCCAAATGTGCCAAATGACCCCCGGCGTTGTTGACAGGAATTTGAATCAAGTCCAAGGCAATAAACAACAAGCCGATGTAGATCAATTTGATGTTGAACACAAATATTCTAACGTCTTTATATGGCAAATAGCTACACATAAAAATCAGAACTGCCATCACGCCTGCGGAAGCCCCGATCAATCGAGGAGATTGACCTTGAAATGCAGGGAAAAAGTTATAGCTCAAAACAAAGGTTGCTCCGCCTACCAAAACCCCTAAAAAAAAGGTGTTGATGAAGAGCTGTGATTTGAACAGGTTTACCATCATGCGGCCGGCAAAGTGAAGTAAGATTAGATTCCAGAAAATATGTCCAAAATCACCATGGAAAAAAGCATAAGTAACAATTGTCCATGGACGATAGAGTAAGTCTTCAAAACTAGCGGACAGTTGAAACCAAGTAAAAAACTGATCAAAAGGAATAGAAAACAGAAATAATACGGTTCGCAAGAGAAAAGGCAAAACAAAGCAAGCGACCAAAATAACGATAAGCCGCTCAACCACTCCAAAAGTTTGGTATCGATATTTCATCTGGTCAATAAAATTCATAAATCCCAACGGTTATTGTTAAACTGCTGCTTTTTCCAATACCACATCATCGCATATCCAGTTACAGCTCCACCAAGATGGGCAAAATGTGCAATTGGTCCTAACGAATACGAGCTAAACCCAAAAAAGAGATCACTCCCTAAAAGAATCGGAACAAAGTATTTGGCTTTAATGGGGATGGGTAAAAAGATGATCATCAACTCCGTATTTGGAAATAAGAAGGCGAATGCCACAAAAATCCCATAGAGAGCACCAGAAGCACCAACCATCGACATATTGAATGCGGTCAGAAGTTGTGTGAGTTGACTTTGCGAAATTTCATTTAACCAAGCGGTATTGTATTGTCCCGCTTGCAATGTCTTTGTCAGGTCAGATACGGAAAAGCCAGCACCAACAAGTTGCTCAACAACCTCGCTAATCTGCAAATAATTAATTCCAAGCTGAAGAGCAGCAGCCCCAAGACCAGTAGAAAAATAGAAAAACAAAAACTTATTTCTCCCCCACATTTGAGCTAGTGTACCGCCAAACATCCACAAGCCAAACATATTGAACAAAATATGATTGACTCCTCCGTGCATAAACATATGAGTTGCAATTTGCCAAGGCGCAAACTTTGGGTTTTGTGGGTAGTGTAGCGCGAGTAAATCATAAGCTGAACCTCCCAAACTCATTGAGCCCAAAAAAAACAGCACATTGACAATGATCAGTTGCTTGACAATATCGGGAAGGGATCTCATAGATTGAATTTGTTTTGAATATCGTTATCTGTCATCGATGCAAATATAGCTTTTCCTTCTGGGCATCTTGAGGGTTCATCACATGAAAACAAATCTTCGATCAATCGGCTTTGAGCCGAGGGGTGTAGCTCCGTGCCAGTTCCAATAGAACCATATTTAGACATTGTTATTGCCATCATCTGACTGAGGTGACTCTCCTCCACTGTGGGGTCGTTGTCTAGATTCTCCAACATATTGGACAAAAACTCAGGAACGGAGTTTGGGGATAAGCTATTGTGAATCGCTGTGATTTCTAAGGAGTTAGAATCGGTATTTCCAAAGGAGAACCCCATTAACTCGAGGGTTTTTTGATGGGGCGTAAACTCAGCAAATTGCTGTTGGTTCATTTCGACTTGAATAGGGAAAGCAAGTACTTGGGAAGGAACACTTCTCTGTTTGATTTGACGAAGTAGAGATTCATACAAAACACGTTGGTGAGCACGTTGTTGATGAATGATGATCAAACCCTCCCCGCGTGTGGTAATGATGTATTTTTTGTGGAATTGCAGTGTGGGGGAATGGGTATTTATAAGGTCATCATCGAAGATTTCCTCATTCTGGGAAGGGATTGTCACATCTTGTAAACCTTCATACAATGGCTCCCAATCGTTTCCTTTTTGAATCTCGTTAAAGGGATTAAAATTTCGATCAACCTGTATACTTGGTAATTGTGTTGGTGGTTTGCTTCCCACAGGAACATCAAAGGATTGATTGCGGTCAAAATCTAGTACGGGGCTCACGTTAAACTGCCCCAAACTATGCTTGAGAGCCGACCGTATAATGGCATAGAGTGCATGATCATCTTCAAATTTGACTTCCGTTTTTGTTGGATGTATATTGACATCTATTGTTTCGGTGGGCACTGTCAAGTAAAGCATATAACCAGGTTGCATATTTGGACCCAGCAACCCCTCAAAAGCTGCCAACACCGCATGATGAAGGTAGGCGCTTTTGATAAATCGGTCATTGACAAAAAAGAATTGATGTTGTCTTGATTTTTTTGAAAACTCTGGCTTAAAAACAAATCCATTCAACTGCAAAATATCAGTTGATTCTTGAACTGGAACTAACTTTTCATTGGTGTTTTTGCCAAATACCTGAACAATTCGCTGCCGTAAATTAGCTGGTTCCAACTGGAACAAAACAGCGTCATTACTGAACAACTCAAATCGGATTTGATGATGCACCAAAGCAATACGCTGAAATTCATCTATGATGTGGCGCTGCTCAACATTATTTGATTTTAAAAAATTTCGTCTGGCGGGTATATTGTAGAACAGGTTCCTAACTGCCATTGAACAACCTGTTTCGGTTGCAACTGCTTGCTGGTCTTTAACTTCACTTCCTTCAATAGTGATTTCAGTTCCAACTTCTGCGCTCTTGGTCTTTGTGCGCAGCCGAACCTGTGAAATCGCGGCGATACTTGCCAATGCTTCTCCTCGAAATCCTTTCGTTGTAATTGAAAATAGATCTTCTGCCTTTTTGATTTTTGAAGTGGCATGTCGTTCAAAACACAAACACGCATCGGTTGTCGTCATTCCCTTGCCGTTGTCGATGACCTGAATCAAGGTTTTACCGCCATCCTTTACGATAAGTTTAATTGATGTTGCTCCTGCATCAACTGCATTTTCAAGCAATTCCTTCACCACCGAAGCTGGCCGCTGTACGACTTCACCAGCAGCAATCTGATTGGCAACATGATCAGGTAGTAAAGAAATGATATCTGGCATTTCTAGGATTTAAAAATGGAAAGATCAAAGTCAAGGATATACAAAGCGATCAGAATGAGTGTGGCAAGTACAATTAAAAACAAGCGAGAAAACCCCCTGTTTGACCTGTTGCGACTGTCACGCCGAGCAGCTTGCCATTGTGTACCAAAATCGTTTGAGTTGCTCATATCTCTATACTTTGAAAATGTAGAATCAAAATCGTATGGAGTATCATCTTTTTTCCCCTTATAAAACCTTGGTGTGTAATTAAAACGTCGGTTGGTTCGTTGTTTGAAAAAATTGATGCGCACAGTCTGAGGTTAGATGATTGATATCGAAACCCAAAAATACAAAATGTAACGTGTTTACTGACAAACAATCATTATGTATCTTAGCGGTCTATGAAAATCGAAAAGATACAACGCTTACAATCTCTATTGGAGACTACAAAACGGGTGGTCATTGTTCCCCATACCAATCCAGATGGAGATGCGATCGGAAGTAGTCTTGGCTTCATGCATTTTCTTCGTCAAAACAAGCATGATGCGCATGTGATAAGTCCAAATCAGTATCCCGATTTTTTGAAATGGGTTCCCGGCTCATCCAGTTTGTCTATCTATGAGGAGAATCCAATCATTGCAAATGAAAAAATTGCACAAGCAGACCTCATTTTTACTCTCGACTTCAATACCCTCAGCCGGATTGGAGAAATGGGTGTTCAAGTGGCAGCAAGTCAAGCACAAAAAATCATTATTGATCACCATCAAGAGCCAGACGACTTTGCAGACCTTACATTTTCATACCCTTCATTAGGCTCAACATGTGAGTTGGTCTACCACATCATTGAAGGTCTTGGGGGTAAAGACAATATTAACGCTGATATGGCCACCGCCCTGTATCTCGGTATTTTGACCGACACTGGCTCTTTTCGATTCCCATCTGTGACTCCCACGACACACCGAGTTGTTGCGAGTCTGATTGAGAATGGAGCAAATCCCAGTGAAATTAACCGCCGTGTTAGTGACACTGCTCATCTGGGAAGACTTCAACTTTTGGGAATTGCCCTCAATAATTTGCAATATGATGACAGTCTGCGTACTGCAACCATTACGCTTAGCCATGAAGAGTTGAAAAAATGTAATTTCCAAAAAGGTGACTCTGAAGGAATCGTCAATTATGGGTTGAGCATTTCAAACTGTGTATTGGCTGTGTTGATGATTGAGCACCCCACAGATGGTTTTGTAAAAATGTCATTTCGATCAAAAGGAGACTTTTCTGTGAATGAGTTTACTCGTCAACATTTTTCTGGCGGTGGACACACCAACGCTGCTGGCGGAAAATCGGATCTTTCACTGCAAGAAACCCATAACCTTCTTCTCAAAAAACTAAAGCAATGTCAGCAAGACTTACAACAAGCATAGTCTTTCTCTGTTTTGTCTTTTTCCTGACTGCTTGTGATCAACAACAGGCACGAAGACCCATACAACAATCCAAAAGCCAACATGTTGAAAATTCTGTTCAAAAGAATCAAATCCAATTGGCTCACGAGATTGAAATCATCGAACAATGGGTTCTTGCCCAAGAATCCACTTTTTCAGAAACCGATCACGGTGTTTATTACAGCTTTGATAATCCGAAAAATCGTCCCGTACTAGACGTGGAAAATCTACAAAAAATATATGTCCGTTTTGAGCAATTCGATGGCGTGCCAATCTACGACTGGAAGATCTTCCAAAACCCAATGACCAATCAAGATGTGCCACAAGGTGTAGTCTTGTCCTTGCCGTATATTCCCATTGGCGTAGAAAGCACGCTAGTCCTAACTTCTTTTCTAGCATATGGCTCATCAGGTGATGGATCATTAATTGCTCCTTACACACCAATTGTTGCACGTATTTATATACCTTTAAACCAAAATAAATAATCATGAAAATCAAATACCTTTTCACTGGAATTCTATTCATAAGCATCGTAAGTTGCTCTCCCAAACTTGAAGATGGCTTGTATGCTAGAGTCGACACCAATAAAGGAGAAATTCAACTGAAATTAACTTTTGATCAAACTCCAGTTACCGTGGCCAATTTTGTGTCTCTGGCAGAGGGAACAAACCGACAAGTAGATTCTAAGTTTACTGGAAAAGCATACTACGATGGATTGATTTTTCATCGTGTCATTGCTGATTTTATGATTCAGGGTGGAGACCCCACAGGAACAGGCCAAGGAGGCCCTGGCTACAAATTTGAAGATGAAATTGTTTCAGATCTCAAACACGACGGGCCTGGGATACTATCAATGGCAAATGCAGGTCCTGGTACTAATGGAAGTCAATTTTTTATCACCCACAAAGAAACCCCTTGGCTCGATGGAAAACACACGGTTTTTGGTCGTGTGACTAAAGGGCAATCGGTAGTCGATTCGATAGCGCAAAACGACACCATCATCGCAGTTCAGATCATCAGAAAGGGAAAAGAAGCGAGAAAGTTTGATGCAGCAGCTACCTTTGAAAATTATTTTCTTGAAAAAGACAAGATCAAAAACGATAAGCGGGACGCTTTGTCAGCATTGGAACAGTCGGCGACATACACAGAGAGTGGTCTGGGGTATGTGATTACCAAAGAGGGTGATGGCGAAGCGGTTGCGATAGACAAAACCGTACTGACTCACTATGCCGTGTATTTTGAGGATGGGCGTTTGCTCGACACCAGTATTGAAGACATTGCAAAAGCCTATAAAATGTACAACTCCAAACGACCCTATCAGCCAATCCCAGCCCGCGTCGATCCTGATGCTGGAATGATTGCTGGGTTTAAAGAGGGCTTGCGTCTTTTGTCGGTTGGCGATAAGGCAACACTTTATTTGCCATACGAATTGGCATATGGTGCCAACGGAGGACGTGGCATTCCACCTCGAACCAATCTGATTTTTGAGGTCGAAGTGGTTGGATTGGAATAAGAATCGTGCTTTGCGCATCTACAAATATTTTGCGATTTCCATCATTCCCCAATGGTTATTGTTACAGTGGATAAAGCGCAACCCGGAAATTGTTGATCAATTCTACTCGCAAGGCGTTTTTGTATGGCTGTCCAAGCTCACCCTTCAAGCGACTGCTTGGATCCCTTTTTCAGTTGGTGATCTTTTCTATGCGATTGCAATTGCTTACATCCTAAAAAGCATTTGGTATTTTAAACGTTTGCTTCGTTGGTCAACGCTGATTAAAATTCTAGGCTGCTTTGGTTTTCTTTTATTTTTATTCCATTTGCAATGGGGGCTACATTACCATCAAACAAGTTTGTCCTCACGCCTCAACGCTCCTTCAGACTACTCTTCTGAAAAGTTGGAGTTGTTTACACACCATCTAATTGAGCAAACAAATCAATTCCACAAAAAACTTTCTCGTAACGATTCTATCGCTGTTGAAGTCCCGTACACAACAGACAAAATTTTTGATGTTGCAACAAAGACTATTCGAAATCAACATCATTACCCAGTCTCGAATATCAAAAAATCGATATTCAGCCTCCCCCTAAGCTATATGGGTTATGGCGGTTACATAAATCCCTTTACACTAGAGGCGCAAGTCAATGCATATCAGCCCAAATTGCGATTGTTCACAACTTCAGCTCATGAGATTGCACACCAATTGGGCTATGCAGCAGAAGAGGAAGCAAACTTTATTGCGATTGACGCAGCCCTTCAATCAGAAGATCTATATATGCAATATGCAGGCTACTACTTGGCTTTGGGGTATGCCCTAGCCGATTGTCGAAAGAGAAAAGACATTGATTCCAAAGTGCTTTACCAAAAACTCAATGCAGGGGTTTTGAAGCAGTATCAGCAAGTCTCTGCATTTTGGCAGAGCTACCAAAACCCACTTGAACCATTGTTTAAGAAAAGTTATGATTCCTACCTGAAAGCAAACAACCAAACCGCAGGAATTAACAGCTACAGCTTGGTTGTTGGTTTATTACTTCACAAATATCAAAAGGACTAATCCAGAACAACTGGCGCACCTGCCTCCTCCATTTTAGCGGAAGCGGTTTTCACATCTAAAACAAAATTCTCAATCATCGGTTTGAGCTCGGCAAACAATGTTTTGGCAACTTCAAAACTTTCCATATGTAGTGGGGTTGGACCGTACGAATTGTCCATTAATCCATTTGCTGCAAAATAAAGTCGATAGTACAAGGTTAGGTTATCCTTCTCTCCGACTTCAGCTTTGGAAGAACTTCCTTCCAAAAGGCGGTCGACTGAATGCATCCTATCACGTAGGGCATGGAGTGTAGATGATAAATCTTTTTGGCTTGTCTCTACATAAGGAAGTGCTTTAAGCAGTGTTTTCAAATGCTTACTGGACTTTTTAAATGAATGGCTTGCAAGATCTATATCCATATCCAGTGCCATGAGTTGGTCGATATAATCTTGTCTCATATCAGCAAGAGGATTTTTCAATACATTTTCTCGAATTCGATCTACCTCAAAAGATTGAGGCCCGATAAGTTCTGTGACCTGTCCGCCAATTTGCTGATACAAACTAACCGTGTAATTACCAGGAGCAACATTTAAACGAAAAGCGTTTAGTGACTCTCGCTTAGAGTCGGCATTTGCCACACTTACATAGGGCTGTTTTAAATCCCAAGAAATGCGCTGAATTCCTTTCTTATGTGGTGTATAGATCCGATCAATCACTTCTCCAGCTTCATTTTGAATGACTAAAATCGCTTGCGCTTTGGGCTCCTGCTTTTCGGCATCAAGCACCTCCCATCCTGGAAATGGAATATCTTCTTCAGTCATTTTCTCTTTTTCCTTTTTCTGACGTGTAGCTTTGATGGTTTTGTGTCCATCGTTGAGATAAAAAGTAAACAGAGCGCCATAATCTGGATTTTTAGCTGTAAAAAACGATCCACCCTGACTTGATGTACCACCGCGAATCGGATTGTATTGCAGTGCCTTTCGTGTTTCGAAGAGAATCGCTGTTTGATCTAAACTTTCCGATGTAATACTTCGAAGTGGACTGTAGTCGTCAAGTACATAAAAACTGCGCCCAAAAGTCGCTAAGACAAGATCATTTTCACGTTTTTGAATGGCGAGGTCACGGACTGAAATCGTGGGAAGTCCAGTTGAGAATTTATGCCATTGATCCCCTTGATCAAAACTCACATATACACCGTACTCTGTTCCTAAAAACATCAGTTTTGGATTGACATGATCTTGTACGATTCTCCACACCAATGTTCCTTTCGGAATGCCGTTGGTTATCGAAGTCCATTTTTTTCCTCCGTTTGTGGTTTTGTACAGGTATGGAGCGTAATCACCATACTTGTGGTTATCAAGAGCTACGTACGCAACTTGGTCATTGTAAAGGTCGACTTTGATATCATTAACAAATGCAGTTGAAGGTGAACCAGGTAGCTTATCCACTGTCATTTTTGTCCATGTTTTACCCCCGTCATTCGTATACTGAATGATACCATCATCAGTACCTGCATACAATAGGTCAGGATTTGAGGTTGATTCACTAAGTGAGGTAATGGTATTATAGGTTGACATCGCATAAACATCCCAGGGATTGTCAAAACTTTGCTGACGACCCATAATCGGCAAAGCCAAACGCTCTTCGTCTTTTGTTAGATCACCAGATATCGCAGACCAGCTATCTCCACGATTATCCGATCTCCAAACACGTTGGGTGCCAAAATACAATCGCTTGGGGTCATGGTGACTCACAAGGATTGGTGCATCCCAATTGTAACGTTCATAAGGCTCTCCAATTCCACTTTGTGGCTTGATATATATGGCTTCCATTGTCGTTTTGTCGATTCGATACAAGTTTCCTTGTTGCCATTGCGCATACACAATGTCAGGGTTTCCTGGCTCGGTAGCAGGCTGATGACCATCACCCCCTAACAAAACATACCAATCTGAGTTTGTGATTCCATTGGTGCGAAAAGTTCGGGAAGGACCCCCTTGCGTATTATTGTCTTGTGTTCCACCATAAATGTTGTAGAATGGTTCTGCATCGTCAACTGCGAGTTTGTAAAACTGGGTCAAAGGGAGATTATTGACAAACTTCCAAGTTTTAGAATCGTCAAACGATTCATAGATACCTCCATCAGTTCCAAAGAGAAGGTAATTGGGATCGTCCTTTTTAAAAGTCAATGAGTGATTATCAGAGTGTTTGTTGGCCTCACTCATTGTATAGAATGTTTTACCGCCATCTTCAGAGACCAGTGCGCGGACATTCATTAAATAGATCCTATCAAAATGGTGTGGAGAGGCAATCAACTCTTGGTAATAGTGAGGTCCTGTACCTCCAGAAACTGTATCTGACATTTTAGTCCAGCTACCACCACTGTTTGATGACCGATAAACTGCTCCCTTGCGGCGATCAAGTTCGATTGCGGCATAAAGAACCTCAGGGTTAATTGGAGAAATTGCCAACCCGATTTTACCCATATTTGATGAGGGTAATCCATTATGGATTTTAAACCAAGTTTCTCCTCCATCAACGCTTTTGTAGAGAGAGGTGCCAGGCCCTCCCCCCATATGGGCAGCGACATTTCTGTGACGTTGCCAACTCGCAAGATAGAGTACGTCTGGGTTGGTTGGATCAATGACAAGATCCGTGACCCCTGTCCACTTGTTGATGTTGAGTTTATTTATCCATGTTTTACCTCCATCTGTGGATTTATACAATCCTCTTTCGCCTCCTGAGCTCCATAATGGACCTTGAGAAGCGACCCAAATGGTATTTGAATCGGTAGGATGGACGATAATTTTTGAAATATGCTCGGACTGTTTTAAGCCCATATCTTGCCAGGACGTACCTCCGTCTGTACTGCGATAAATCCCATGACCGATACCAACATGACGCCCACCAACATTCTCTCCAGTCCCAAGCCAAACAACAGACGAGTTACTCGGGTCAAGGGTGATACATCCTGTTGAATAAAAGGACTCATCATCTGTCAATGGTGTCCATGTTGTCCCAGCATTTGTGGTTTTCCAGGTCCCACCAGAACCAACTGCGACATACCAAATATTTTCGTTAGTTGGGTCGATGGCAATGTCAGCAATACGACCTGACATAAAAGCAGGGCCGACACTGCGAAAAGAAAATCCATTTAAAACAGATTTGAGACCGGTTTCTTCCTCATCTGACTGGGCAAATGAAAAAGAAAAAATGAGCATAAATGAAGCATACAAAAGATGTAAAAAAATATTTTTCATGATTACGACTTTAGGAATTAACGGATTAAATTACAAAATATTAAAGATTAATAAACTTTTCAGATCATAAAATCGTTGAACCTATCTATTTTTACAACCGAAATGAAAGTCAAACAATCTATTGAGTTAACGCTGACAGGGATTGCCGCGAAAGGTATGGCAGTTGGTCGAACATCTTCAGGCGTCGTTGTCTTTGTAAAAGATGCAGTTCCGGGAGATGTTGCCATCGTATATCTTTACAAAAAAAGGAAAAGTTATTTTGAAGGAAGACTTGAGAAATTAATCTCTCCTAGTAATTATCGAATCCCAGCCATATGCAGTCAGTTCGGGGTTTGTGGTGGTTGTCAATGGCAAAATTTATCGTATACCGGCCAGCTCAAGCACAAACAAGAAGAAGTCTATCAAAATTTTACGAAAATTGGATCATTTGATTTTCCAAAATTTAAAGATATTGTTCCGAGTAAATCGCAATTCAATTACCGAAACAAAATGGAGTATAGTTTTTCTAACAGTCGTTGGCTTACTAAAGCCGAGATTGAATCCGGAGAAGTCATAAACCGCAATGCCTTGGGGTTTCACAAACCGAGGATGTGGGATAAAATTGTTCATATTGAGGAATGCTACCTACAGCAAGAACCAGGAAATGAAATTCGAAATTTTATTCATCAATATGCCCAAGATAATGGAATCTCTTATTTTGATCTAAAACTGAAAAAGGGCCAATTACGAAATATGATGATTCGAACGACAACAACTGGGCAAATTATGCTTGTCATTCAGTTTTTTGAAGACCAACATGCACAGAGGAAGGCCTTGTTTGAAGCAATCCTTACCAATTTTCCGTTAATCAGCTCTCTCCAGTACATTGTAAATCAAAAGGCAAACGACAGCATCTACGACCAAGAGGTGATTTTGTACGCAGGAAGTCCATTTATTGAAGAGGAAATGGAAGGACTTCGGTTTCAGATTACACCCAAATCTTTTTATCAGACCAACTCGTTACAGGCCTATGAATTGTACAAAATTACGCGTGACTTTGCAGGGCTTACAGGAAATGAAATCGTTTATGACTTGTACACAGGTTTGGGAACCATCGCTCAGTTTGTCGCTAAAGGAGCAAAACATGTGGTTGGTATCGAGGCAATTCCAGAAGCGATTACAGCTGCAAAAGAAAATGCAAAAAGAAACAAATTGTCCAACTTGAGCTTTATTTCTGGCGATATGAAAAAAGTGTTTACAGATGATTTTATCGCTACCCATGGAACACCAGATGTTGTGATAACAGACCCCCCTCGTGAAGGGATGCACAAAGATGTTGTTCAGCAATTGATTGCAGTTCAACCACAGCGAATCGTTTATGTGAGTTGTAACTCCTCTACGCAAGCGCGAGATTTAAATTTGTTAACCGACCATTATGCAATTCAAAAAGTGCAGCCAGTCGATATGTTTCCCCACACACAACACGTAGAAAATGTTGTACTTTTGGAGAGAATCCATGCGTAAAATCTGGTTTTTCTTTTTGTTTCTTTTTCTCAACTCCAGTTGTGAGCCAGATGATGTGTGTAGTGAGGCAAACCCATCGACTCCACAACTTGTTTTTCGATTGTACGATTCAAGTCAACCAAATGAACTTAAAGCTGTAGATACCTTACGGATCATGAGTTTGGGCGATCAAGCTCCGCTTGAATTTATCAATACCGATTCGATTGTATTTCCTCTTCAAGTCAATGCCAATAAAATAAATGCAGACTTAACCATTTCTAATGGGACCACAGATCGTATTGAAATTGATTATCTATCTAATGATGTTTATCTGAATCGAGCATGTGGATTTCAAAGCACATTTCAAATCCATACCATTGAAGTTGACCAGCCCGCCAATTGGATAAATTCAATTGAGATTGTAACAAATGAAGTCATCATAGACACCCTAGCCAATGTTAAAATCTATCATTAGCGGTTTATTCCTTTTTATGGTTTGCATTGGCTATGGCCAGGATAGCATTCCCAAATACACCGAACGATATAGTCTTCGTTTTGGAATTGATATGAGTAAGCCCATTCGCTCTGTAGTGGAAGATCACTACAAGGGTCTCGAGCTCACAGCTGATTATCGACTCACGCAGACCCTGTATCTTGCAGGGGAAATCGGTATGGAAAACAAGCGAGTGGTTAGTGAATCCCTTGATTTTCAGACATCAGGGGAATACCTCAAGATTGGGGTTGATATAAATTTATTTAAAAATTGGAAAGGAATGGAGAATCAACTCTTGGCTGGTTTCCGCCTGGGTAAAAGTAGACACAAACATCAGCTCCATGGCTACGCAGTTCGACAACTTAATCATTTCTGGAAAGAAGAATTATACAAACCGTTAAGCACCCCTCTCCACTACAACAACCTAAGTGCATATTGGTTTGAAATATTGGTTGGCGTAAAAGCTGAGCTGCTAACCAATTTGTATATGGGAGTCAGTGTACGGATGAATTACTTGATCAACGATAAGGAAGTCGATAATTTTGACAACCTTTATGTTCCTGGTTTTCATCGCGTTTCAGACGTTAGCCCTTGGGGTGCTGGACTAAACTATACCATGATGTACCAGTTTCCCCTCTATCGAAAATAAGAGAACACTCTTGCAATTAGATAAAAGGGCTAAACGGTTGCACACTAAAAAAAAATATCTAATTTTGCAGACCCTAGGT
>CEUM01011878.1_pt1 | contig 13781 bp, 7 predicted proteins | sample 356421 | NCBI WGS metagenome assembly CEUM01 (sample SAMEA2622716, study PRJEB7988) | marine metagenome | biome: marine biome (ENVO:00000447); feature: surface water layer (ENVO:00002042); material: "saline water (ENVO:00002010), including plankton (ENVO:xxxxxxxx)" | depth 5 m | reverse complement strand
GCAGGAGTCCATTCTGGTGATTCTGGGAAGTGTTCTTTGAACCATGGTAAGACAACTTTCCAAAAAGCCGGGGTTCTGCCGACTTGATTCTCCCAAAATCTGCTTTGAGACTCATGCACGCCCAAAGAAACTGCATCACCCCGGGGAGTAAAAGAATGGTCGAAATCTAATCCCTGCTCATATAGTGCATGACCGGTTTCATGCAGTACAGCATACAGGCAGGAGAATGGATCTTTTTCGTCAAAACGAGTGGTAAATCGTGTGTCACCAGGCCATAATCCAGCAGAAAATGGGTGAGTTGATGCATCCATTCTTCCTGCTTCAAAATCAAATCCAGTAGCGCTTGAAACAATTTTACAGAATTCTGTCTGGGCATCGACTGGGAAGGTTAATTCCGCTGGTAGAGTCGGGTCTGGGTTGAGTTTTTTCGCCTCCATTATGCGTTGCAAAAGTGGCACTAATTTACTTTTCAAGCCATCGAATAGCGGGTCATAATCCCTAACTTTCATACCAAATTCATACTCATCTAATAGTACATCATAGCGAGTATCTTCGACGCCATAGAAATCGATTTTCTGGTTGGTCATTGAAATCAACTTTGCCAAATATGGTTTGAATTTTGCAAAATCTGACTCGGCTCTGGCCTCCTGCCAAGCAACCAAGGCTTGAGACCTTGCTAAAGCAAATTCAGCGACAAAATCAGACGGTAATTTTACAGCTTTGTCATAACGTCTTCTAACTTCTCTAACATTGGCCCTCTGATCCTCATCCAAAGATTCATCGTTTTCTAATTCAGTAATCATTTGAGCAAGGGATTCGTCGGTAACCCTTTCATGTTGTTCTTTGGCTAACCAAGACATGATTTCTGACCTTGCTTTACTGCCTTTTGCAGGCATGATAGTTTCTTGGTCCCATCCTAAGTGTCCTTGTATAGCACCGATTTTGTGGATATCTTTAACTCGTTCAATAAACAAATCATAACTCGCCATGTTTGACTCATTAATTACCCCCTCAATAAGGTAACCACTTATTCGTTTAACATAATTGTCGCACACACATTCAAGACCTCATAAGATATGCAATCAATCATGGCGAGGAAGAAGCAGGATACACCTGACGAAACTCGACATAACTCTGACGAAGACTTGGAAGAAATTGTTGATTCAGTTATCGGTACAGAAGATAAAGAAAACCAATCTCCAAACACTCCAAATGACGAACCATCAGTTGATGAAAAACTTGCTGCATCTGCAAAAATGGTTGTGGAAACGTGCATGGATATCAGAAGAGGCGAAAATGTTCTAATCGTCTGTGACCCCACTACGGGAGAAATTGGGCAGGCTCTCCATGAAGCAACAATCAAAAAATCGGAGAGAGTGTTACTTATCGTGATGCCCAAAGCGAAGCACCACGGCGAAGAACCTCCAACTCCCGTTGCTAATTTAATGCGTCAACAACAAGTTGTACTAGCACCAACCAAATACTCTCTAACCCACACTAGAGCGGTCAGACAAGCGGTTAGGGATGGAGCAAGGGTCGCAACTATGCCCGGAATCACAATTGATATGTTTACTCACGGTGGCATGGCAGCGGATTTCAATCAAATTAAGAAGCGTATAAGCAATCTTGGGCCATATTTCCGCCGCCGGAGAATTGTTAATGTGAAGTCTAAACAAGGCACTGATATCACCTTTGAAGTTAATTGGCGAGAATGGAAATTAGATGATAATGGCATCTGTAATCGACCGCGTATGCTTACTAACCTACCCGCTGGAAAAGCGTTTATCATGCCGCGTGAAGGTACAATGAATGGCATACTAATCATTGATGGTTCTTGGGACTCAACCCTTCTTGAGGAAAAAATCGAATTACAAATAGAAAACGGTATGGTAGTCGATGTCAAAGGCGGACAAATTGCTGCCAATATTCGCCAAGAGTTTGGTGAAGTAGCAAAAAAACTTCGATCAAAAGACCGAGAAAATGTTTGGACTATTGCTGAGTTTGGCTTTGGTATGAACGATCAAGCCCGTATGGGTGGCAACGTGCTTGAGGATGAAAAGCGACTAGGAACCTGCTATTTTTCTATTGGAGATAATTCTGCATTGGGTGGCTCATCGTCAGTTGGCATACATATTCCTGGAGTTTTGACCAATCCAAGTGTATGGTTAGATGATTCTCAAATATTGCAAGATGGAGAATTCTTGCTGGAAATCTAATCAATTTAGGTTTTGACTGCCGCAAACCGGGCAAAATCTCCAAAATGGGTCTATGCCTATGCCACATGCTCGACAATTTACACCCGACCTAATCGTTGGCTGCACTGGCTGATTCCACATTGGTTGTTGTTGAGGCATTGGAGCCGGACTGGGATTAACTGGTTGTTGTCTTACGACTGGTTGAGGAGTGACATTTTGTGGAGGAATAGGTCTTGGCGCTTCGTTTTGCGGTGGGAATGCCTGTCGTGGCACTGTATTTTCCTTAACAGGTCTTGGCTCAGCACGATTTACTGGCCTTCTTACCGGTGCGATTGGTTTTGGCAAGTTGGACGCTACTTTCTCGACCGCAGGAGAAGCTACAAATTCTGACAGAGACATCTTACCGTCGCTGTCTTTGTCGGCAGATTCGTGTAATTCTTTGGATTCCTCTTGAGAAATTCCCGCTGCTTCAGCAAGTTCATCTACCGACAAGGAACCGTCTTCATTGGTATCTGCTTGAATGAACATCTCTGCTGCACTAACAAAAGGCTCTTCGACAACTTCGTCGGCTGGTGCCTGCGTTTGAACTGGCACTTCTTCTGATTGTGGCTCCTCGATTATTGCTGAGTCCGCTGCAATATCTGCTTGTTCTGCAGTTTCTTCCAAGGTTTCTACTTCGGCCTGGGCCATCATGCCAAACGCACCCTCAAACGCATTATCAGTTACTTTAGCTGCTTTTCTGTCGGTCAAGTTCGCCTCAACAGTGGCTTCTTGCACGATTACCTGAGGCTCCTCTTTGACAGACATGCTTGGAAGCGGAACGGATTCCGTCTTTGGGATTGGTACAGATACTGACTGTGTTGCTTTTTCTGTTTGACTGGTTTGAGTAGCCTCGACTGATTTTGGCGGAGCAGTTGGTTGCGCGGCTGCAGTTTTCGTTGATGAAGTGGAGGATTGTGGTATTGGTGGCGTATCCAGTAGGACACTAGAGGTATCGATAGTTGAATTTGCAAGATTCGAGATCGGAATAGTGTGGCCAATTACGTCAAGTGATGCATCAAATTCTCCGGCAATATCGACAAGTAAAGATGAATTTCCACTGACATCTTCAAGAATTTGTGACATAGTAAGATAATATTTCATAACTTCTTCAGAACCACCGGTCGTTTGAGCAATTGCTAAAATCTTCAGCAGGTTCATTGGGTCGGCTAATTTTTGCAGTGATTCGTAGTCACTTTCAGCAATTGCTGGTTTGCCATTAGGTGAATCTTCACCCATTGAATTTGGCAGACCAAGATAATGTAAAATTGGGTCTGAAAAACTCATCAGTCCCAAGTGTCCCGAAACCAAATAGTAAATTTCTCCACCTTCGCAATTTAGCACATTACTGGCTTCTTCAAAGTCGAATTCACCTGGTTTTAGTACAATATCCGACACCATTCCAAAAAAAGCAACTATCGATTGATTTCTATCCATAGACATCAATTGATGGACTACATCAGAGGATTCAGTGATGCCAAAGTACGCTGCAGTCTCGTCAACCTCAATACCATCCGGAAGAGAAGCGCCTTCTAGTACTGGTTCTGCCATTTACGTCCCTCCGGTGATTTTTGCTGCTGACTCATCTTTGAAAAGTAATACCTTTGCTCTTTATCTTGATTTGGATTTTGCCAAGTTAATGATTGCTCTCGACTGAGGAGCATTCCAGCCTCTTTCCTGCAGGTACATCAACAGTTGTCTTTCATTGTCGGATGAAACTTCTCCCAAACCGTTGATTGCGTCATCGATAGATGATTGCGGAACATTCTCGAATATGTCTTCTTCTATCTCAATCACTGCGCGTCGTACTTTTTTGCTTCCTTCACCGTTTCGCTTAACTTTCTTCGAAGTCTTCTTTGCACTGACTTGAGAGGTGGTCTTAGGTGCGACGGCTCTAGCGAAACTGGGTGGCCCTGCGGCAGGGATATTGCTTGGCTGAGTTCTTGGCGGTGCTGGTGGCGGGGCACCACTGGGACCAGTTGGAGGCGGGCTGCTTGGCGCTGGACCTTGAAGATTAATCGAAGTTCTTGGTTGAGTTGCCTGCTGTCGATTTCGATTATTATCAAGGAAAGATAGTCTCTCCTCTTCAAACTCTTCGTCATCATAGTCATCATCGAACCACTCCTCGTCATCTAATCCACGATTACGTAAGATGATAATCAATACAAGTAGCACAAATATTCCAGCGACAACCGCAATAAACCAAGTGATAGATAGTCCCAAAATCATAGTTGTTTCAGTAGCCTTATCCTGTTTTTCTAGCGGGCAGCCATCATTATATCCGTCGATACCTTTTGCTTCTGTAGGGCAATTGTCCAAACTATCAACTATACCATCATCATCTGAATCTCGCTCATTTGCTGCACAACCGAATAAATCTACGGTGGTTCGGTAGAGTGGGTTTGTGCTGGGGCATAAATCCGGATTGAGACCTGTTGCATTATCTCCATAGCCATCACCATCATTGTCCCTCCACTGAGTTACATCATCTTGGAATGCGTCTGCAAAGCCGCTGGGCGATGCGGCATAATCAGGAGTTGGGTCTGAATAACCGTCTGAATCACTATCCAAACACCCGAGACGATCTTCGGTTGAAGTTCCGCTTACTTGTGGGCACTGATCGCCATCAACACCCTGCGGGTTATCTCCATACCCATCGCCGTCACTATCCGCCCACTGTGATGGTTCAAACATGAAAACATCATCATCCCCGGTATAACCGTCATCATCCCAATCGACATCTTGAGCACTTTCGTCTGTACAACCATCAGCTAGCACTGGATAATTTTCCGGAGTGTCTGGGCACACATCAGTATCATCGCTTATGCCATCATTATCAGTATCCTTCTGTGAGAGGGAACAACCATCTTGGTCAGGAATCTCCCCACTAGGAGTATTTGGACACAAGTCAAGATAATCGAAAACGCCGTCAGAATCAGTATCTACTTCACGCTGAGGCTGACTGCAACCGTTTTCATCCACTGGTTCAAATTGGCTGGTACCTGGACAGGTGTCAATATCATCAGTCACACCATCATCATCAGCATCTAACTGATTTGTTGCACACCCATTAAGGTCAACTATCAAATTAGGCTGTGTACCGGGACACAAGTCATTTTCGTTGACAACAAAATCGCCATCATCGTCATTACCGTCAATGAGTGGACAACCTATTCCGAGTGTGCCATTAAACACCCCGGGTGCATTTGGACAAACATCGGCTGACTCTCCGCCTTGGAAATCACCAAAACCGTCTCCATCGGTATCTGCCCATTGATTAGGATCGAACGGGAATGCATCACCAGTTTGATTTTCCCTTAAGCCAGTTAGCGGGTTCACGTCAAATGTGTAAATGTCCCGATAGTTGTCGCCATCTGAATCGAGGCACCCATAGAATGGATTGGTTGAGTTTCCAGCAACAAGGGGACAGCCGTCGATTTGCAAGCCTTGCGCATTGGACCCATTGTAAAATTCAGTGAACACATCGGGATGGCCGTCGCCGTCTGAATCGTTGGCAGCGGCAATGTTGTTAGGGAAAAAGTCAGGATTTGTTGCATTGATTGAATTATTATCTCCAAAGCCATCTCCATCTGAATCGGCCCATTGAGTCGCATCAGTTGGCCACAAATCTGCTCCTAAGGATTCATTCCACATTGTAGTTGGGTCAGACGCACCGTCACCATCACTATCTTGGCAGCCTAAACGATCTCTGTAAGATGTGCCAAAGTCAAACTTACAAGCATCGCCACCAATGAAGTCTGATGAGTTGTCGCCATATCCATCACCATCATAATCAGCATATTGTTTTGGATCAAACGGGAATATATCGCCCGGCGGAGCATTATCATCATACCATGTATCACAGCAATCAGGACCGTGGTTATCGCCGTATGAGTCGCCATCGGAATCGAAGGCTTGTTTCCAATTATCGCTAAAGATATCACCGTAAGGATATAGTGAATTCCAGTCAACCCAACCATCCTGATCGAAATCAGAACAACCAATTCGACCCAGCCAGGAGACTCCAAAAGCAGTATTACAATCATCAGTCAAATCGTCATAACCATCATCATCGGCATCAAAGCATCCAAGAATCAAGATTGATGAGGTACCAGATTGAGTCGGACAGGAATCGAATAGAGGGGCATTGGTATTATCACCGTAACCATCTCCATCTTGGTCAACCCACTGATTTGGAGCATCATCTAACTCATCGATTGCGTCAAAGATGTAGTCATTATCAGAATCGAGGTGTAACTCCACGCCAGTGATGTAATTATTCGAGGCAGATTTGGCATACAGAGAGATTCCTGTACCACTCAGAAGAGCGTCAAAGCCACCTTCAGCAAATAATCCGTCTAAACTTGATTTGTGCCAGGATTCATCACTATTCATATCCTCCGTTGTCGGCATGCTTCGCCACAATATTTCATCCGTGGTAGCATCACTTGCTAACATGAAAATATGAGAATCATCCGCCAGTAATTTGAACTCGTCTATTTCTGGGCCAAAGGAGTCTGCTATCACCTGCCAACCGTTTGAGGACTTGGCGTATACGGAATTGATTTGACTATTTACTGCGATTATAGGGGTTTGGCCACCGACAGAGTCAATGGTATTACTTGCACCAATCTGCTGGGGCTGTGGTAGAAGAATGGAGTTCCATATTGCAGAGTTGTTCAACTTTTCATAAATAATCAAGCTACCACTTGAGGTTAGAGATGACAGAATTAGCCCATTATCATCATCCGCAACCAAACGAAGGTTAGTCGCCCCGTCTGATTCTGCCGCAATATACACCGATTCTGTCGCAGTTGTATTGTGAGTGATTACCGTTAGATTGTTGAATGTCCCGTCGTCTACCATGACGCTCAATACAAGGTTGTCGTTGTGATCAATTAAACCGCTAAATGACGGGGCATTAATCGCACCTGCGGTGCTAATATTGGTAATTGACCAGGTTGTATCAAATGTTGCCACATGCAGTTTTTTGGTAACATCGTCGAGATAAACGATTAATGGATTACCTGAATGATTAACCATAAGAGAAATTGGTGATGAAATGTTTGCATTATTGACAACAGCCTGCTCATTCCAACCGTTGCCATCATTCTCGTTGAAATATAACTCGTTAGAACCCGGAGAATAATATGCTAAGTATGATTCTCCCGATAATCCGGTTGTCGAACTAACAAAACGGACATCTCCGATTAGTGGAGATATTGCTGATTCAACCCCAGTATATCCAGTATATTGCCTCAGGTTTAATCCATCGTTTAGGTACAATATAACTGGTGAGCCACTAGAGGTCAATTCAAAATTCGAGCCCCCAGCAACGTTAAACTGCGAAGCGATGATTTCCTGCGTCATCCAAAAAGTCGATTGAGAGTTACTCTCAAGTGAAATCATTTGTGTGTGTCCCGACAAATCTGATAAGTTTTGCAGGTCGAGAATTATTCGTGGATTTCCACTGGTTGAAGATTGTATTTTACCGTCGATAGATTCACCCTCGAGGGTAATCTCTGTGACATCAAACAACTTACGGGTAAATGATTCTAACGTCAGGTAGGTGTTTTGATTATCGTCGGTAACTTTGGCACTGAAAATGAACTCAGCAAGACTGTCATTGTCAGAGTCCCCAAGGTTTGAGATAGCCGAACCAAATCCAGTAGCACCTGTAGCGACAAAATATTTGGTTCCATCAATTAGTTCATTTGACCCTAGTATCAGATCTACACTGTCGTGATTTTGTCCAGTCTTGCGAGTCATGAGCATGTCATTGTACCCGTCAGCGTTAGTATCTCCTGCAGAGACGAAATTAAGCCCAATCAAGTCGTTTGGATTACCAGACATTCTATAGTCTGGATTAGCAGCAACTCCGCTCGAGTTCCCATAGAACACCCATACATTGCCTCCATTAAACACGCCTGCCGAGGTATTGTATGGCTCAGAAATGAATAACTCATCGAAACCATCACCGTTTAGGTCATTGATTAATTGAACGTGGTATCCAAACAACGTTCCTGCGGTTATTGATTGGTATGATCGGTCTGGATTAGTCGAAAAGCCACTGCTGGTTCCATAACGTACCTCGACCGATGAGAATCCTGAACTGTCGGCAAAGTCACCTGTATTGCCAATTACCAAATCATCCAAACCGTCGCCGTTTAGGTCACCATCAGCAGATATAGATTGACCGAAATTACTACCTTGTAACATTTGATTTGGGCTATCCATCTTACTCCATGTTGCGGTTGACTGGTCGCCAGAAAACAACTCTACTTTGCCTGTGTCCGACGCCTCTTCAAAATCAATTGAGCAAACTAAAAGTTCATCATTACCATCAGAATTCAAATCCTCTACTGTCTCGAGACAATAACCATACTTGTCATCAATGATTTCCGGATTTGAGATTCCAAGCACCTCGATTAACGTACTCGATAGACCGCTTTGGGAACCAAAAGCAAACTGTACCAAGCCATCATTTGTGTTGGCACCGGGAGAACCCACAGCAAGGTCATCAAAACCATCGCCATTGTAATCCCCAGCCGCTAACCCGTAACCCATCATGTCCGAGGAATCATTACCGTTCCAAGTCAAATTAGCTATTGTGTACAGACCCTCACTAGAGCCGTAATGTACCGAAACGCGTCCTGACGAAGGTGAGGATTGAGTGCCTGCATCTGGTTCAGAAAATGCGACGTCATCGAAGCCGTCGGCATTAAAATCGGCAAAGAGTACTACACCAGGATTAGTATCTACAAGACTGCTGGAGAGTGATTGTTTAGGCGTTGAACCAATTTGGTTTTTCTGATTTGCCAGCGAACGCTCGATACTCAAAACAGTCTGATTTTCGTGAACCGTCGAGGTAAATAATTGAATCAATTCAGAACCATCCATCGTCAATCCAATGTCATGGTGCAGAGCTTCAGATTCGGCAATTATTTGCTGAGTTGTTTGTTGACCGGAGATGGTCATTAGAATCACTTTGTTAGACTTAGTATACATGAGGTAAATATCACCGTCAGACGTTATCTCGAGTTCAAAGTCTTCGCCCACAGGACCATTATCGATTAATCCGGTTAGCCAAAATGCACCGGTGTAATTTACTCGATGTAGAGCACCGTTGTCGTCTCTGAAAACGCCCCATTCAAAGTGTTCTGGAGTTATGGCCAATTCTACATTGGTTGCATTGACGTCTTCGAGAATAGTGCGTGTATGCCATTCATCACCGTTGACGTATAGTGAGCTAGCATAGGCAATCTGTCCCGCTTTCAAATCACTACCGTTGGTGTATAACATACTTGCGCGCCCGTTATCCTTGACCGCAATTGCACAATCCACAACTGGATGGCCGTCGGCAAGACCAAGAATTTCATCAACTTGAATCAGTTTTGTTGAACCGTCAACATCTAACCAATAATATTGTACTGTTCCTTCTTGATTTAGCCAGCAAGCGTTTATCTCTTGCTGCTGCGAAATCGCGACATCAGGAACCGTGGCAGTACCTGATGCTGCATTCTGTAATACGGTATTTGAGTAACTATCCAATTCCGCATCATATCTAACCTGCCCTTGATTTACACCTGCAAAATCAATAACTTCTCCTGATAATTCGTAACCAAAATTTAAATCAAAATCAGCAAATGACTGGGTACTAAATTCATCACTTTCAATAGACAGTATCTCGATATCTTCGGAAGTATGAGTGGTAACTATGATGCCAAAAACTTGCAGAATTAACAGTAAAACAATAGTTTTCGCCGTTAGCGAGTTATTAGAGGAAAATTCACTCGCCACAGTTGACGGACTAATTGATGGTTGAAAACCATTGTCTATGAAATCCCCATGACCCCCTACGGGGGTCAAAGGCAAAACATAGTAGGATTATTGACAAACCTCGACATCATCGGCTTAGTGTGACACGCGTATTGATAATCGGGAATGCTCGGCCTGAAAATCTGACGAAATGGTCAGAGATTCTAGAACAATCTGACCTTATCATCGCCTGTGATGGCGCTCTTGGCAACTGTATCAAACACCAAATTGTTGTTGATTACTTGATTGGCGATATGGACAGCGTAGACCAAGCAATGTTAGATCACGCTCGATTAAACAACATTGAAATTGTAAAAATTCCGGACCAGCAAAATAACGACTTAACCAAAGCAATTCAATTTGCTCGAAATTTATCCGCACAATCGATAGACATCATTGGTATAGACGGTGGTCGCCCTGAACACCAATTTGCTAATTATATGTCGCTGTTTGAGCATAGTGAAAACACCAGGATGCATTTGGATGATTCTATTGTCATAGCAATCAATAAAAATCAATCATTGCATCATTCTATAGAAATTGGCACATCCTTCTCAGTATTCAGTATTGGAGAAAGTAAAGCAGTTAATTTAGCAGGAGGGAAATGGAGTCTCAACAGTGTCGATTTAGATTCAAGTTCTACGGGTTTGCACAACATCGCTGTGGAAACCGAAATTACGCTCAGTTGTGCAAGCGGCAAATTATTGATTTTCATTGACCGATGAGTCTGGCATATGTTTCCTAATGAAGGCGGAATAATCTGATTTGCCGTCCCATTCCTTTGCTAGTTCATCGACTCTTGCAATCTCTAAGGTTTTCTCTAATCCGCCCCAGTCCTCAATTAAACCGAGCTTAAAAGCCGCCTTTGGAGTATAACCCGGCAGGAAGTTCCGCCAAACAAACGGAATTCTTCCAGGTGTGATTTTGTTGACAACTTTGACAATAGAAGTATTACATGTTGTCAAAAGTGAATGATACCATTCAGCGTTTTCACTTAACTGATTCATTTTTTGAGCAATTGCCATAATCAATTGCCGATCTTTGTCCGGTGGAGTTACGGCCCGAAACAAGTAGTCCTTATTGCCTCGAGCATTGGTCCTCAAACCTAGTAAATCACGCTCATAACCAATCAATAGGTACAACTCGTAGGAACGCCACAAACCTTTCCACGGGTGGTATCTTTCTCCTTTTACTCGCCGTGCTTCAAATGAGAATGAAATACATCTTCCGTCATTAAATTCAACACTCAAAAAGGTATGAGCAAGTCCGTGTATCTTGTGGAAATGATCAACAATGAACCATACATCCTTGATTTCATCAACATTAAACTTGACATTTTCGTCCCACTTTTCATCTCTATCTCTGGTGGTTCGCCAAGTAAAATCTCTTATCTTGGTAAAGGTAATTTCTTTACCTTCAATAATCGCTTTGGATTGAAATTCACAGTCTGTGTTCCAGTCAGAATCGGTACTCGGAACTCTTGGTCTAATTCTGGTAAACCAAACATAGTATAACCTTGCACCAATAATAACAACAATGCAAATTGTAATTATAATTAGATATTCAAGAAGTGAAAAACTGCCAAAATCCAGTAGCGTCACCACCTGACCCAAATTCGCAATTCCTGGTCCCACCAATCGTGATTACCGTCTGGATGTTGACGCCATAAGACTCCATCATCATCTGTTGTTGTCGGTAAGCCTTCTGCGTCTGGAGAGCCGTCAGGCAAAATCATCGGCGTTGGGCCCAAGTCACGCATAGGCAACTGTTCAGGGGCGTCCTTTACTCGAACAAGGAGCAAATAGGATAGAACCACCACTACCAAGCCTAATACTCCGATGGAAATCCAGCCAACAGATTCGGTCTCTGTATCCTCGCCGTATGAACGAGAAGGCGCTACTGACTTCTCCTCTTCTGTCAAGCCATCACCGGGCAATCTTACGAGGTTAAGCCCTTCAATTGCGCTAATGAGTTCATTATTTATCACTTCTAAGGATATCAAGTGTACGCCGGCAGGAAGTGTCGAACAATCAAATTCATCACCAATGTCTCCCTCAATTTGCGAGCCTTGAATTCGCCAAATCTTCTGGAATGATGTAAAGTCAACCTCGCTATCAGTTTGCTTTAGTTGCACCTTACATTCCGTGTCAGTAGTATTACCGTTACCACTTATTGAAAGAGTAAATTCGGGAGCGGGGCGATTGTGTATCGTTAGATTTAACCAATCTTCTGTGGTTTGACCTAAGTCATTACGATATGCTTCTTTTAGAACGTAATCGCCAGCCGGCCAGTGAGAGCAGTCGAGCGATAATTGTGAGTCTAGCACGGTAAAGGGCGCTCCTGAGAATGTTCTAACACCCGAAGCACCATATCGTGGCCCTGTTTCATCTGAAAACAATCGAGAAATGGTACACTCATCTCCTGTTTCAATGTGCTCTGGGGCATTCAAGTCCAATTGTATTGTAGGTGTTTGAAGAGCTGGCTTGAGCACATATGTTGGTAATGGCAAGGTGGTGATGATATTGCCATTTTGGTCGACAACCTGAAGCCTTAGTTCATGTTCTCCAGATGCCCATGAATCATACACTAAACTGGCATTTGATTGACCAGAAAATGTGAATTGTAATACTTCGGTAACCTCTCTATCTTTGTAATCGCCGATTAATCTCAATTCTAAATTGGTATTGTCTTGTTCAGTGTTAAAGACAACTACGACTCTAATAGCGTCAATGTCGCCGTCTTGATTAGTATCGAGTGTGTCATTTCGCAAAGCTACCAATGCAAGACCTGCCTCTGCAAGGGGGTCGTCAGCCTCCTCCTCAGCACTTACTGTTGGGGAGATATTTGACAAAGCAACTATTGATACTAGCATCATAAAGATGGTAAACGTTGAAAATAATCTATTATTCAACAATATCACCTCCGTCTTGAGATATCAATGATGCATCATTATCTTGCGGAATAGGGGGCAATTCATCCAAAGGTATCATGGCGTTGTTATCTTCTACAGGCAGATTGGCAGCAAAGTCCACGTGTTGTTTCTCATCAAACAATTGCTCCTGCACATTTAGTTCATCCTCCTCACGACCCATTTTTACGACCAATGCAATAGAGGCTCCAAGGATGAACCCTAATCCAATAATCAAGTAGGTTAACCAAGAGGCTGCAGGGTCTTCTCCCATAATCGCTACTGCAGATTTGAACGTTCCGTAATCATTTGACCAGCCATCACCGTTGTTATCTGGGCAACCCTGTAGATCTCTTGTTGAATCGCCTGCCACATTTGGACAGTCATCGCGCAGGGCTCCAAGCGATACATCACCATAACCATCGCCATCGCTGTCACGCCATTGCAATGCTTCATTCGGGAATGAATCTGCCAAACCGAACGGATGCGCTTTCCAGGTTTCTGTTGGATCTGACCAGCCATCGCCATCGGTATCTCGACAGCCTAGCCTGTCCATCAACGAAGTTCCTCTTACTTCTGGACATGCATCTCCCTGATTGCCATCTGCTGAATCTCCGAAACCATCGCCGTCGGTATCGCGCCATTGAGTTGGTTCGTGAATAAATGAGTCACCCAAATCCGACCATCCATCACCATCGGTGTCAATACAACCCCACCTGTCACCGCCTTCTGCTGGCCCGACTGAAGTGCCTGCGTTGTCAGGGCAAACATCAGCTGTGGTTCCTTGCGGGTTATCGCCTCTTCCATCTCCATCTCTATCG